>Ga0233425_10006371_pt1 | contig 17587 bp, 30 predicted proteins | sample Watercolumn_Towu_2_FD_181712 | JGI IMG/M metagenome (GOLD analysis project Ga0233425, IMG submission 181712) | Freshwater microbial communities from Lake Towuti, South Sulawesi, Indonesia - Watercolumn_Towuti2014_140_MG | ecosystem: Environmental > Aquatic > Freshwater > Lake | place... | reverse complement strand
TTATTTCTAAGTGTAAACAATAGATTGAGAGGCATTTTTACATGACCTCATGGAAGTGTATTGTCTGTTTAAAAATACATGAGTTATGAACAATTTTAAAAATCAGCTACAGCGAGAATGCCTCATTGTACTAATACCATTTACAACAATCTGTTGCTCCTCCTCGGATAGTGATAATGCATCGAAAAAACTTAAATCAATTGTCGAAACTGATGACGCCATAATACTCCTTATTTTTCATATTTTTTTAGGTAAATACACATAATACCAAATGCTCGGAACTGGACTCGAACCAGCACGGCCTATTCGGCCAGAGGATTTTAAGTCCTCTGTGTCTACCATTCCACCATCCGAGCAATTTGCAAGGCATGTATTATAGAAAACTTTGCATTTTAAACCACTATTTTTTCTATATCAAGGAATAGACTCACCATTCGGTTGAGCCTCTTCTTCCGGAGGCGGAAATAGTTCATGTTCATCAAATACCATTTCCTCTTGTTCCACTTCCTCTGGGAAGAGGGCCTCTTCAAATCCTCTTTCTTTATTGCTTTGACTTAGTTTCTCTTTAATCAATGTAGAAGGAGGAGGAATTAACTTCTTAAACATCGTTGGTGTAGGCTCTTCCATTTTCTCTAAAACCACTTCTTCAACAGAAGGCTCTATCGACTTCAATACAGGTTCTTCCTGTATGGGTTTATTATTTTCAAAATTCTTCCTCTTTTTCTTTTTTCTTCTCTCAGAACTATGATCTTCACGCTCTTTATTTACATTGGGCGCTACTTCAATCTTAATCGGCTTCTCCATAGAGGCATTCTTTAAAGCCATTCTCATCTCCCGAGTTTCAAAAATATTGTAGTCTCCAACTGGTAGAAGAAAAGGATTTATCCTCTCTTTAGATCTAAAAAAATAAGCTTTGCCAAAAACAACTATCTCTACTGCTTCCACCAAATATTCTTCTTCATCGCCACCTTTGCTACTCTTGACTAAAAGTTTATACCCTTCCTTAGGAGTAATCACCGTCTCTATAATCGGCTCTCTTGTAAAATTCACTATTATCCTATAATTTTTAAGGTTTTTTTGATGCCATATATGCTACTAAATCAACAATACGATAAGAATATCCCATCTCATTGTCATACCAAGCTATAATCTTGAAAAACTTATCATTCAACGCAATGCCTGCTTTCTTATCAAAGATACTGGATAAATTACTGCCAATAAAATCTGATGAAACCACATCCTCATCGCAATATCCTAAAATATTTTTCATCGCTCCCTCAGATGCTTTCTTCATGCAATTACAAATATCTTCGTAATTAGTACTTTTTGATAATTTAACAGTCAAATCGACTACAGACACATCAGCAACAGGCACTCGAAAAGCCATACCAGTAAGTTTGCCTTGCACTTCAGGGATACATAAACCTACTGCCTTAGCTGCACCAGTAGAGGCGGGAATGATATTATAGCCTGCCGATCTACCATCACGATAATCTTTTTTAGTTGGTCCATCAACCGTCGGTTGCGTTGCCGTAAGTGCATGAACCGTTGTCATAAGCCCTTCTTCAATCCCAAAATTATCCAAAAGTACTTTGGTGATAGGAGCCAAACAATTTGTAGTACAGGAAGCGTTACTTACAATATGATCTTTCTGTGGATCATACTTGTGATGATTTACGCCCATAACAAAGGTAGGAATATCACCTTTGGCAGGAGCAGAAATAATAACTTTTTTGGCCCCTGCAGCAATATGCTTCTGAGCATCTTCTTGCTTAGTAAATCTGCCAGTAGATTCAATGACAAAATCTACTTCAAGATCTCTCCAAGGAAGTTTTTCCGGTTCCTTTTCAGAACATACACGCGTCTTCTTATTGCCAACAATAATGAAATTACCTTCCGCTTTTACTGCTTCATCATACTTACGATGCACTGAATCATAGCTCAATAAATAAGCTAAATTTTCAGGAGGAACTAAATCATTAATGGCAACAATTTCAATATCTGGCCTCTTATGCGCTACTCTATAAACTAATCTACCTATGCGCCCAAAGCCATTTATCGCTATCTTAATACGTTTCATTCTATCCCCCAATTTTAAGGTTCACATCTAACCTTCATAATAAGGAAAAACAGGTTTAAAAAACAACCTAACAAGAAAAATCAGGAAATATATTCAATAAAACACTTACAGCCACCGTCACCTATACGATAATCACTCTTAATGATGCGAGTATATCCACCATTCCTAGAAGTGAACCTCTCACGAAGTTCTCCAAATAGCTTATTTATAACTTGACGATCATCATTGTATGAAGATAAGTCATTCTTGCTTTTTACAAGCTTCTTTTCCTTAGGAGTAAGCGTATTAAAACGAATCATCATGGCTGCAATAGCCATTCGCCTACTCGCTAAAGTATTCTCTTTAGCTAAAGTAATAATTTTATCCGCATGACGTTTTAATACCTTGGCCTTCGCCAAAGTAGTTTCAATACGACCCTTCAGAATCAAGGATTTCAACATATTGGCGAACATACATCTCCTATGAGAACCGGTTCTACCTAATTTACATGTATCTTTTGCATGTCTCATTTTTCCTGCTTTCCTTCTTCTAAATATTGGTTTAATACCTCTTTCACATTATCCTTATTTATGCCATATTTACTAAGATCCATACCTAAGGTCAATCCCATTTCTGTTAGCTTTTGCTTAATTTCATTCAACGATTTCTTACCAAAATTGCGGAATTTTAACATATCACTTTCCGGCATCACTACAAGTTCTCCAATAGTCTCAATTTTTGCACTCTGTAAACAATTCGTCGATCTAACAGATAACTCTATCTCATTGATCTTAAGTAACAACTTACGCATGATCTCTTCTCTGTCTTTATTCTCCTCAACAATTTCCTGATCAAAAGTAAGATCATATAACTTTAATGTGTCGAATATCTTAAATTGTTCCATAAATACTTGGGTGGCAAAAGTAAGTGCTTCTTTTGGATTAATCCTACCATCAGTTTCCACTTCAATAATCAGCCTATCATAATCGGTATCGCGTCCCACACGAGTATTCTCAACATAATAATTAACTAACCTAACAGGAGAAAATATTGTATCTATTACAATTTCATCTACTCCTCTTTCAATACCAATATGGCGCTCAGATGGCACATAACCACGACCTATTCCAATCTTTATATCTATCCTTTTTACCATCGGCTTAGTAACAGTGAACATAGGCATCTCAGGATTTATTATTTCAAATGTAGAACTACCTACTAAATCTTGTAACAATACGTTGTAAGAACCATTGCCCTTGTCAATCATATCCTGCGTAACTTCAAATACCTTAGATACAACTTCTACCTTCCTAGTATCACTACTAGAAGGTAATTTACGAAAAAGTGCTCCCTTCAAATTTAAAATAACACGAGTCATATCTTCAATAATACCTTCTATCGCCATATACTCGTGAGGAACACCCTCCATCCGCACAGATATAATACCAGGAGCCTCTAAAGAGGTGAGCATAATTCTTCTTAAAGCATTACCCACAGTATGACCAAATCCTCGCTCAAAAGGCTCAGCAATAAAACGAGTAAATGTACTCGTCGCTGTCTCCTCTTCTATCTTTACCTTCTCAGGTTTCTCAAACTTTCCGTATAACACTGCCATCTGCTTCTCCTATATTTTTAACCTTACTTAGCATCTTCTTCTCTTTCTCGCACGACAACCATTATGAGGCACAGGAGTCTTATCTCTAATTATCGTTACCATCAAGCCCGCACTCTGAATACCCCTAACCGCTGTTTCCCTACCAGCTCCCGGCCCTGTTAAGTTAACTTCGCATTCCTTCATTCCCATAGCCACAGCATCTTTTCCAGCAGCTTGTGCCGCAACAGTCGCTGCAAAAGCCGATGATTTCTTAGAACCAGAAAACCCAGCTCTACCCGCTGATGACCAGGCCACAACATTGCCAGCCATATCCGTAATAGATATTATTGTGTTATTAAATGTCGCTTTTATATGAGCAACCCCTACAGCCACAGATCTCATGGCTTTCTTCTTCTTAGGTAAAATCTTATTCATACCTTGTTGTTGTTCTTGCTTAGCCAATTTTACACACTCCCCTTAAAATATTATGTTGTTTGTGTCGCTTTCTTCTTGCCGGCAACAGTTTTCCTTTTGCCTCTTCTTGTACGAGCATTAGAACGTGTTCTTTGCCCTCTAACTGGTAAACTCAATTTATGTCTCATTCCACGATAGCAATGTATGTTAATCAATCGCTTAATGTTATTCTGTATCAGCCTCCTTAAATCTCCTTCTATCACATATTCACTTTGCAAAAGCGCATTCAATTTTGCGATATCATCATCTTTCAAGTCCTTTGCTTTCATATTACGATTTAGTTTTAACTTTTTCAAAATTTCGTTAGAAAGTGCAATACCAATACCATAAATATATGTCAAACTTACCTCAAGCCTCTTATTGTCCGGAATATCTACACCTACTACCCTAACCATAAAATTAATTATCCTCTTATTTTGAGTTTTCCACGTTTAATAAAACCATCATACTGCTTAGTCAAAAGATGCGATTGCAGTTGCCTTGTCGTATCTAAAATAACCCCTACCAAAATTAATAAAGATGTCCCACCAAAGAAATGACTTATTCTAGCATCAACTCCTAAAATTTTCGATACAATAATCGGTAAAATAGCAATAACTCCTAAAAACACACCGCCTAAAAGCGTGATACGATTCATGGTTTCTTCTAAAAAATCTTGGGTGGGTTTACCTTGACGTATTCCAGGAATAAATGCCCCATTTTTTTTCATGTCAGATGCTATTTGATCAGGATGAAATTGCGTCGCTGTCCAAAAATAAGTAAAAAATAAGATTAACAATACATATAAAGTAGAATATACCCAACTACCAGGAGATAACATGGTGGCAATAGAGCCTAAAAAATTACCTTGTCCAGCAAACTGACATATCGTAGCAGGAAACATTAAAAGAGATGATGCAAAAATAACAGGTATAACACCAGCATAATTTACTTTAAGGGGAATGTAAGAACTTCCTCCTTGTACTTCATGCCTACCTACCATTCTTCTAGCGTACTGCAGAGGAATCTTTCTTTGCCCTTGTATCACTAAAATCGTTCCTACAGCAATAAGCACAAAAACTGCACATAACACAACTAATGACGAAAATGTCAACTGCCCAACCTCTTGCGATTGCAAATTCAACTGCCTAATAATTGACCCAATCGTCGATGGTAAAGATGATAAAATACCAACAGTAATGATCATACTTACACCATTACCAATACCTCTCTCCGTAATCTGTTCACCTATCCACATCAAAAACACAGTTCCAGTTGTCATCGTAGACACCACAATAATGTAGAAAAGCCAAGGTACATTAAACATCCTAACATCTGCGATCTGACTTAATACTACGCCAGGTGTCGATTCATTAATGCCTATAGCATATCTAGCATAAATCCCCGCTTGGAAAATGGCTAAAAATACTGTGGCTATCCTTGTCCATTTTATCAGCTTCTTCTTTCCCTGTTCACCATTCTCCTTCATCTCTCTTTGAAAAGATGGCATTAAAGCAACCACCAGTTGCATGATAATCGATGCTGAAATGTAGGGCATAACACCCAATGCAATAATCGTCATGTGAGCAAAAGCACCACCAGAAAATATATCCATCAATTGAAATAAATTTTGCCCACCACCTGTCGCATTGCGAAAAAGCGCAACTGCCATATCTGTATTAATTCCTGGCACTGGTACATATGCACCAATACGACAAGCACCCAAAAGAGCTAAAGTAATTAATATCTTCTTTCTTAGCTCCGGTATAGAAAAAATACGCATTATTTCTTCAATCATTTTACGCCTAAAACCTTATAATCTACCTTATTGGCATCTAATTTTTCTTTGGTTTGCTTAGAAAAATAATGAGCTTCAATTCTCACATTTTTTTTAAGCTCTCCCCTAGATAATATTTTAATTCTACCATTAAAACTTCGAGAAACAATACCTTTTTCAAAAAGAGTTTTCAAGTTTACTACTTCACCATTATCATAATTTTTCTCTATATCTATCAAATTCAAAGCAATAACAGGCACTATGAACTTACCTCTAGTAAATCCTCTTGTAGGCAAACGAGTAAATAATCTCGTTTGTCCTCCTTCGTAACCATAACGCTGACGATAACCAGATCTAGCACTTGCTCCCCTATGACCACGACAGGAAGTTTTACCATGACCGGAAGAAGGACCTCTTCCTACTCTCTTTCTCCTTTTATCATGTGCTCCAGAAACATTTTTCAATTGAGATAAATAACTCATTGATCTTTTCCCCTTTCTTTTAATACAGCTTTACGATTTCTAAGTTTCTTCAAAGCTTTCACCGTAGCTCGAACTTGATTTAATGGATTATTAGAACCGTGGCTTTTTGCAATAATATCAGCAACACCAGCAAGCTCTAAAATAGCTCTCACTTTAGAACCAGCAACTATACCTGTACCTTCACGTGCCGGTTTTAGCATAAGATCTACTCCGTCCCAGCTAACATAAACATCATGTGGAATAGTACGTCCTTCCATTTCAAACGTAAAGACGTTCTTTTTGGCTGCTTCTGTACCCTTACGGATAGCGTCAGATACTTCATTAGCCTTAGCAAAACCAAAACCAACCCGTCCTCTTTTATCGCCAACTAAAATAAGTGCAGAAAAACTAAACTTCTTTCCACCCTTTACTACCTTCGAACAACGATTAATATAAAGCACTTTTTCTTCAAATTCTGAATCTTTTACCTTATCTTCTGCCATTGACATCCCACCGGTTAAAATTGTAATCCTTTTGAGCGAGCTCCTTCAGCCAACTCCGCAATAACTCCATGATACTTAAATCTTCCTCTATCAAACACAACATGTTCAATATTCTTGCTTTTTGCCATGTCAGCAAGATGTTCACCTAAAAATCTACCCACTTTTTTTGACTTACCTGTCATCTTTGCCTTCTTGCATTCTTTTGATAAAGTACTAATACTAATGAGAGTTTTTCCCACCTCATCATCAATAATTTGCGCATAAATATGTTGATTGGATTTAAACACATTGAGTCTTGGCTTTGCACTATCACCTTTTAAGGTCTTCCTCACCCGCATAACTCTTCTTTTACGGGAAATTTCTCTTCTTACATGACTGCTATCCATTGGCTGTCTTTCCTTTAGCAGCTTTTCCTGCTTTCTTTCTTACAAATTCTTCTTTATATCTTATACCTTTACCTTTGTATGGTTCCGGAGGCTTTTTTCCCCTAACTTCCGCCGCAAACTGACCAACAAGTTGCTTATCTATTCCGGTAATAATAATTTCGTTATTTTTATCTATTTCTACTTTAACATTCTTAGGAATAGGCACCTGGCATTGATGCGACAAGCCAATTTGTAAATCTAAAAAATTACCCTTTAAAGCAGCTCTGTATCCTACACCCACCATTGCCAACCTCTTTTCAAATCCTGCCGAAACACCAACAACACAATTATTCAATAATGCTCGATATAAACCATGAAGCACACTTAATTTCTTATCGGCTTTCACTATAACATGTTCTTTTGTAACCTGTACTTCAATACCTTCAGCCACTTCCAAATCCAAACTACCCTTCGGTCCCTTAACATAGACTTTTCTGCCTTCAACTTTTACTTCCACTTTTTGTGGAAGTACAATGGGCATTCTACCTAGCTTTGACATCTCTGCTCCCTATTGTTATTACCAAACTTTACACAAAAATTCACCACCAACCTTCTTCTCTCTGGCTTCATGATCAGTCATAATGCCCTGTGAGGTAGAAATAATGGCTATACCAAAACCATTAAATACAGAAGGAAGGTCTCTCCAGCCCAAATATTTTCTAAGGCCAGGATTGGAAACCCGTTTTATGCCTTGAATGATCGGACTTCTGTTCTTATACTTTAAAAATATACGCATCCTTTTTTTACTATCATCAACGAGATAATTCAAAATAAATCCTTCTTCGTGCAAAATCTTGACTATCGCTTTTTTCTCTTTGCTCATTATTATATCAACATACTTATGCCGCGCAGACAAGCCATTTCTTATAGTCGTTAAACATTCTGCAATAGGATCATTAAAACTCATAAATTCTTTCCCTCATTTTTATTTAAATGGAAAACCCATCATCGTTAAAAGTAACTTCATATCTTCATCATTTTTTGCGGTAGTCACAAACGTAATGTGCATACCCTGTTGATGCTTAACTGCATCAAGATTAACCTCACAAAATGCCTGTTGATCCTCCAAACCTATAGTATAATTACCTCGGCCATCTCCTTTACTGTTAAATCCACGAAAATCTCTAATCCTAGGAGCGGCTAAGTTACAAAAACGATCAAAGAAATCATACATTCTCTTCTTTCTTAGAGTAACTTTTATAGCTACAATCTGTCCTTCTTTTAACTTAAAATTGGATATGTTCTTTTGTGATTTCACCGTAACAGGTCTTTGACCACTAATCATCATTAACTCTTTAACATGCTCTTCTACAACGCCCTTCTCCTTAGCCGTCTTAGCAACACCCATAGTAATCACAATCTTTTTAAGTACGGGCACTTGCATTACATTTTTAAAATTCCCCTGCTTCATCAATTGAGGCCGTACTTCTTCTAAATATTTTTTTTGTATGCGAGATTTTATTATTGTCATTTTCTTATACTCCTATACACAACCTCACTTCCACCCTTTGTCATGTAAACAAGCTCTTTTCCTTGCTTGCTTTCTCTGACCTTCAATTTAATTTTTTCTCCACCTTCCAAACATAAAGCAACATTGGAAATATTCATCGGTGTTTCCATCTCAATAATTTGTGACTTCTGAATTTTCTGACTTTTCTTTAAATGCTTTTTCTTCATGTTGATGCCTTGAGCAATAATTCTATTACCTTTCCTAACTAATACCTTACCCACCTTACTTTTATCATTACCCGTAAGAACAACGACAAAATCATCTTTCTTTATCCACTTACTACTCATATCACCTCCGGAGCTAATGAACATATCTTCCCAAATCCTCTCTCTCTCACCTCACGGGCAACAGGTCCAAATACTCTAGTACCACGAGGATCCGTTTTGTCACCATCAAGCAACACTACGCTGTTATCATCAAATTGCAAAAACGAACCATCTGTCCTCCTAATAGGCGCAACAGTACGAACTATCACCGCCTTAACTACTTCGCCTTTTTTAATGGGAGATTCTGGATCAGCATCCCTAACGGAACACACAATAATATCTCCAACTTTAGCATATCTTCTTCTAGTACCACCAAGTACTTTGAAACATTTTACTCTTTTTGCCCCACTATTATCAGCAACATCTAATTGCGTTTCTTGTTGAATCATGACTCTTCCTTTATTACTTTATAACACGCCATCTTTTCATTTTCGAAAGTGGACGGCATTCCATTATTTCTACCTCTTGTCCTATCTCCAAAGTCCCACCATCATTGTGCGCATAACATTTCGTTCTCTTGTCAATCAATTTCTCGTATTTTGGATGGCGCGCTTTTCTCGCTACCAAAACAACAACTGTCTTATTCATCTTATTAGACACCACAGTTCCTCTTAATACTTTACGTTTATTCATTGCTTCGCTCTCTGTGTTAATATGGTTAAAATTCTTGCAATATCTTTTCTTGTTGCCTTGATCATATGCGACTTTTCCAACTTGTGATTTATCGCTAGATCATTCCTAATATTAAACAACTCATCACGTAAATTCTTCACTTCTCCTTCAAGTTGTTCCGTTGATTCATCACACCATCTTCTTGCTTTTACCATAAATTATACCCTCTCCATACGACTTACAAAACGTGTTTTTATTGGCAACTTAGCAGAAGCTAGTTTCAATGCCATTTGTGCCTCTTCTTTACTCACATTGCCTACTTCAAAGAGAATTTTTCCAGGACGAATCACTGCTACCCAAGCAACAGGAGCTCCCTTACCCTTACCCATACGAGTCTCTGCCGGTTTTTTGGTAATTGGCTTATCTGGGAAAATACGTATCCACACCTTGCCTTTTCGGCTGAAAAATCGAGAGATAACAACACGACATGCTTCTATTTGTTGTGATGTCACCCATCCTCGATCTAAAGCTTGCATACCAAAATCACCAAATTCAACAAAGGCACCTCCTTTAGAAAGTCCAGTATGATGTCCCTTTTGCTGTTTTCTAAACTTCGTTTTTTTAGGTTGCAGAACCATGATTGGCCTCCTGTAAAATTTCCTCTCCAGTATTAATCCACACCTTCACACCAATTGATCCATATGTAGTTTCAGCTCTGCCCATGGCATAATCAATATTGGCCCTAATGGTTTGAAGAGGAATTTGCCCTTCTTTATACCATTCAGCTCTTGCTATCTCTGCACCACCAATCCTACCAGAAATCCTTACCTTGATACCCTTTGCTCCAGCATCCATAGTCATCTGCATCGCTTTTTTCAAAATTCTACGAAAAGGAATTCTTCTCTCAATCTGTTTAGCAATGTTATCCGCAACAATCTTAGCATCTAAATCAGGCCTTTTTATCTCTACTACTTCCACCCATGTCTCCGTACCATTTAAAAGATCACGAAGTTCTTTTTTCAAAACATCAATATCACTTCCCTTCTTTCCTATAACTAACCCTGGCCTTGCTGTATGAATAGTCACTTCTACCTTACCACTCATTCTCTTGATGGTAATCTTTGATGCCCCAACCAAAGCTGGCTTCTTCATCAAATAAGCACGAATTTTCCTATCTTGCTCTAAAAACTTTCCAAACTCCTCTTTATTCGCATACCATGTTGAAAGCCACTTTTTTCTACGTACTAACCTAAATCCAATTGGCGATACCTTTTGTCCCATTACTTTTTACTCCTTAAATTATTACTCACAAGATAATACCACAGTAAAATGACTTGTTCTCTTCCTAATAGGATGAACACTACCTTTACTTCGTGATTTTCCTCTCTTCAGAGAAGGTCCGTCATCAACACGCACTTCATGTACCTTTAATGCACTTGGCTTAACATCTAAAACAGTCTCCGCGTTGGCAATAGCACTCTTTAAAGTCTTCTTCAAAAGAAGTCCTCCCTTTAGCCGACTGCATGTCAATTGCCATAAAGCATCTTCCGCTGATTTTCCTCTCATCAAACCAGCAGCCAATCTTGCCTTATATGGACTTATTCTTACATATTTCGTAATAGCTCTTGCATAACGCATGTTTTATCCTTGTTGTTGTGGTGATGATGGTTGTTCTGCTTGTACTTTCGTAGAATGGCCCTTAAAGATCCTTGTTGGAGAAAACTCTCCCAATTTATGTCCCACCATACTCTCAGAAACATAAACTGTAACAAATTTCCTCCCATTGTGTACCTCAAAGGTATGACCTACCATCTCCGGTACAACTGTCGATCTTCTTGACCATGTCTTAATCGGTTTTTTTGACCCTTCTTCTGTTTGTTTCAACACTTTACTCATCAAATGATGATCAACAAAAGGTCCTTTCTTTAATGATCTACCCATATGTCAACCTACTTTTTCCGTCTTTGCAAAATAAATTTATTTTTTTTGTGTTTCGATCTTGTACGATATCCTTTAGTGTACATAGCCCAAGGTGTCATAGGATGATTACCCTTACCACGTCCTTCCCCACCTCCCATCGGATGATCTACAGGATTCATTGCCGTTCCTCTTACCGTTGGTCTAATTCCTTTCCAACGCATACGACCAGCTTTACCTTCTACTCTCAATATGTGTTCAGCATTAGAAACAGCGCCAAACGTAGCTCTACAATTCTCGTTAATAAGGCGTATTTCACCAGATGGCATTTTAATGGTTGCATAACCGTTACTTCTAGCTAAAAGTTGCGCCGATAACCCTGCCGACTTAACAATCTTGCCACCTCTTCTTGGATAAAGCTCAATATTATGAATCACGGAACCAAGCGGCATATGACGTAGAGCCATGGAACAACCCACTTTATACGGGGCATTAGGTCCTGATGAAACAACATCTCCAACTTTTATATTCTGCGGAGCAAGAATATATCTCTTTTCTCCATCCCTATAATTTAAAAGAGCAATAAAAGAAGAACGATTAGGATCATATTCTACTGAAGCAACTCTCGCTTCAATACCATCTTTGTCTCGAAGAAAATCAATAATTCTATATTTTCTCTTATGCCCACCACCACGATGACGACAGGTAATATGTCCATCACTATTACGCCCATTAGTCTTGATCTTCACTCCAAGTAAAGACTTAACAGGTTTGCTTCTTTTAGAAGACAATTCTTCTTTCGATGGTAACACTAACTTACGCTGGGAAGGAGTAATCGGACGAAATTTCTTTACCATATTTTCTTATCCTTATTATTTACTTGCATTTTCATCAATGCTATTACCGGCTGCTAAAGTAATAATCGCCTTTTTAAAAGCTTCCGTTTGTCCTATATGCCCTCTCATTCTTTTCCACTTCGGATGTACATTAATCGTATTTACTTTCACTACCTTAATGCCCTTTTTTGCATAAATTTTCTCTATGGCCCAAGCTATTTCCTGCTTGCTTGCTTTCTTATCGACAACAAAAGTAACCTTTGGAGTTTTACATCTCTTTAAACAGGCATTAGATTCAGCATTAGCTAAATTTGCTAAAACCGTTGCTTTTTCCGTAACGTAACGACATTTTATAATATTATAAGGGTTTTTTTCCATAGCCTTAAGCCTTTTTCAAAATTTGCATTAAATTATCAATCGCTGGTTCTAAAATAACTACATGTTCACATAAGGCCAAATCATAACCATTTGCGTTTAACACTAAACGCATTTCATTTTTCTCAATATTCCTCATGCTCAAAACAAAATTACTGTGATTTAAAGATTTTGCCATATCGTTACCAGCCAAAAACAATACTCGTTTACCATAAAGACCAGTCTTTTTCAGAAAATCAACAATAACCTTAGTCTTAGGTTTCGCCATCTTACTATCTTCAAGAACACACATTTTGTTTGCTTCAATTTTCTTAGCAAGAAAATACCTGATAGCAGATCTTTTTTCCTTCTTATTTATCCTAACATGCTGCTCATACTTTGTCCTTGGACCAAAAACTCTACCGCCACCTTTATATTGTGGGGCAGCCAAAGATCCTTGTCTGGACCTGCCAAGACCTTTTTGCCTATGCGGTTTTTGATGACTATGATTAACCTCACTTCTCACCTTCGTATTTGCCGACCATTGTCTTGCATTTCTCCTTATTGCCATCAAGTATTCTTTAATCATTTGAGAATGAGCTTCATTTTTTAAAAGCTCATCTTCTATTGTCAGTGTGCCTATTTCACTACCGCCAATATCATATTTCTTTACACTAACCACGCTTATTCTCCTTCTTTTTAGCCTTACGTACATACACAAGACTACCACATTTTCCCGGTATCGAGCCCATAACAAAAATTAAGTTCTTTTCTTTATCTACTTTCACTACTTTTAGATTGATCATCGTGACTTTATCAGCGCCCATGCGACTTGCTCTTTTCCCACCAGGAAAACAACGACCAGGAGATGATCTCATACCAGTTGATCCAGCATGACGATGAAAACCAGAACCATGAGCAGCGGGACCGCCAGCAAAACGATGTAATTTCATTACTCCTTGATATCCCTTACCAATAGAAATGCCGCTAACATCTACGAAATCACCCTCTTTAAAATAATCAACTGCTATTTCTTGAGCTACTTGATATTTACCAGCTTCATCCACCCTGGATTCTTTAACATGTTTGCGAGGATCAATTTTTACCTTAGCAAAATGACCAACGATAGATTTTTTCGGTTTTTTATTTTTCCCCATGCTTAACTGAATAGCTTCGTAACCATCAGTTTGTTTAACTTTAACTTGTGTAACAACGTTAGGTTCAGCAAAAATCACACTACAAGGAATAACATTTCCTTCTTCATCAAATATTTGCATCATTCCCTGCTTTTGTCCCATTAAACTGAGCGACATATTTTCATCCTAAATTAAATTTAACAACCCATTCTTATACGCACTAAATCCCTGTTCATTTAAAGCCAGGACTTTAGCTCTGTAATTTTTATTCCTAAAATAACTAACTTTACAGAAAAATATATAGGAAGTGATAAATTTCCCTCAAGAAAAATCTAAGCACCATCCCTTATTTTCACAAAATGCTATTAAAAATAACGTCAGAAAAAGCGTAGTAAAGAAAAATATTATCGTCCATTGCCCTACTGTTAAATTATTTCTTACTTGCTCTTTCTCTTTCATTTTCAATTCTTAATATCCTACAACATGAGCTGCTCTCATTTGAGCTGATGTTGTTTTTTCAAACATTTGCGACCATATGCACGTTACAATTGATATGGTTGAAAATCCTAGTATTAACTGTGGCATCATAGCACATAACGCAGGTGTTAAAGTGATAAGACCATATTTTGCCAAAACATCTGTAATGAACAACACAGAAGCAGCTACAGAGGTAATGGATTTTATCAATTTAATCCATAAAAGATGTTTGTGTTCCGTATGATCAACTACTTCATTTGCAGCATGTGGCGCGTTAAACCAAGCTACAACTCTTCCCCAAAGATTCCAAGAATGCGCACTGTCAACAGTGTCACCACATGCTTTCCAAACTTCTTTTAATCCTTCTATTCCATCTTTTACCGCTTCCTTTACAAGGAAAAGGTTCATGCACATAATAGAAATAGCAAGGTTCGTAATATCTTGATACAACTCAAAGGTATGTCTAAGTAGTTCATAGTTAACATCTTCTCTTGTCTCTTCTCTATCTAATTGTGCCCATCCGTGTAACTTAAAAATATCTTTACCAATACTAACACTAGTTATAAAACCTTTTACTAAAGCTATTCCTCCAATATATCTTCCAATATTATTCTTAACAATTTCCACTCTTGCTAGATTTTCTGGACTAAACCATGTTCTTCCATTCAATAAAATTTGCCTACAAACTGTAGACCAAAATTTTAATACCTTATCATAACCCCCGATATCTTTATAATATGCACCTAAAGCCTGGGTATAAAACCACAATTTTGATATCTGAGGAGGGTTTCCTCCTACTCCAACAGCAACTTGACCAGCCATAAACACTCCATTTTTTGGAAAAGTATGTTAAAATATATATTAGATAAATGTAAAGAGAAAACGCCCAAAATTAAGTAATATGAACCTTTGCCACTGCTATGAATAAAAAAAAGTAATTTTTGACTAATATTCTGCTACATGTGCTTCTCTTAATTTCACTGACGTCATCTTCTCATATAACTGTGAAAAAATCGTGGAGCATAAACCTGCAACTGCAAAACTAAATGCTATTTGTGGACAGAGGTACAATCCTGTTAAATTAACAATTTCAAGTATCGCTGCAACCACACTAATCACAATTTTAGCTGTATCGATCCATATGAGCCGTCTTTGTTCGTTGCTATCGATGATTTCATGAATTATGCCCTGCGCTTGATTTGCCCTAGTATTAACCCTAGGCGAGCTCCAAAACAGCACCTGTACACCCTCTACCAGAGCACTGCAAATCTTAAAAGCCTCTTTTCTTTCCTTCCACAATACATTAATTTCTTCTTTCACAACAAATATGGAATTAGCGTAGTAACATAGAGCCACACATGCAACATCTTGACATAGATCAAAAATATCTCTGCCACAATCTACTAATTTATCGTATGTATCTACAGCATAAACACTCTCACGAGTGATTTCACCATTTAAAATTAATTCGCGCACATAAAGTTTTTTCGCCGGATAAAAATTCCAAAGTCGACAAGTGTCCTGAACTAGTTTGTATACATCACTGCCACACTTTATAAAAGACAAGATCCCTATGGCGCCACCAAAACCATTTTGCCATTTTTTGGCTTTTGCTAAAGTTTCGGCGCTACAATAATTCTCTGCAAAAACCTTTATTCCCTCAAAAGTCTTGGCACACAACTTAAATAATTTGTCAGCACCACTTGTAGATTTTGCATAGTCTAAAATTGTATTTGCATAGAACCACGCACTGGATATATTACCTACATTACCCGCCATAGAGAAGCCCCCTTTTTAAGAATAAAACATGTTAAAACAATGTTTCTATTTTGTGTTGACAGATATTCTTTTTTAACCTCAAAAACGACAAATATATTTTTAATAAAATAAGGTTTTAAGAAATAGATTTTTATGTTTTCAGCAATACCTCTATCATTTTTTTCCATTGGAAAAAAAACACAATACTAATAAAATCCATGCTCATTTTGGAGGTATTATGTCAGTTTCATGTGATAGTTATTATAAAAAATTTTTAGATTCTCTTGAACACTTGTCTACCACAAGAGAAAAATATGAAGACTTAAGCTACGAAGACGCAAAAAATGATCATTCAGTGGAAGAAGCTGCAAATGAGGTTATTACCATATATGGTGAGCTCGCAAGTTTTGTAAATCAAAATGATCCAGATGGAATACAATGTGAGGTAAGAGAATTGCAAAAGGAAATATCAAACCTTGCCAATAGTGTCGATGCCGTATATCATTTAACTTCAACACCAAATTCATGTTACGACAAAGCCGTCAAAAAAGCATTATTTCCTATATCTAGAATAAAAGAGATGATAGCAAAAGCAAAATCTTTACACGGAAGAGTCTGCAAAGTAGAAAGTTGCAATCCTTTTCTACGTTGCTACGGTATAAAGGGTTTTTTCACTAGCTATGATAAAACAAAGGTTGCTCCTTTCGCTAATCCTATGGATGCTTTCGGTTGCCATGCGATGAAAAAAAATCCTTTATCTCCAAGTTTCGCAGCAGGATATATAGAACCAAATGGAAGTACTATAGTCCATGTTCACCCGCATGTAACACAAACAGTCTTTGTTCAAAGCGGCGTAATAAAAATAAGAGAAAAATATCTAGATGACACACAAAAAACATATGCCTGTATAGCTCAAGCACTACATGAAACTACACCAAAAACTATTTTCCAAATAGTAAATACAAGTTCATCAGAACCTGCGCGTTTAATTTACGTCGTTTATCCTGCCTATGTATTTGTATCAGAGAACGCAAGCGCATTAGGCAGTTATAACGATTCAGTAGATGTCGCTACCACTTGGGAAGAAGTAGAAGAAAAACATATTACCTATGCCGATGTATATGCGCGCCATAAAACTATGATCGATAGTCGGCAATTCTTTGTAGATATGATTATGAAAAGAGAGGAAAAATAAAGCAGGGTATTGGTATATTGTGGGAGCTCGTCTCGCCAATGCACCAATCTCTTTCATCAATCATATTGATACACAGTTAAAGAGAATAGATAACTGCAGCATTCGTTTGCCCTATTACGCAGAAGTCTTTATTAGACTTCTTGCATAACCCTTTTTGAAATCTTTAGATTTTTGTTTTTATTTTTCTGAATTTCTTTTATTATTTTTCTCCTTAAATAGGAGAAGGAGAAAAATAAAGTGAATAAATACGAAAG
>Ga0233425_10006370_pt1 | contig 17587 bp, 10 predicted proteins | sample Watercolumn_Towu_2_FD_181712 | JGI IMG/M metagenome (GOLD analysis project Ga0233425, IMG submission 181712) | Freshwater microbial communities from Lake Towuti, South Sulawesi, Indonesia - Watercolumn_Towuti2014_140_MG | ecosystem: Environmental > Aquatic > Freshwater > Lake | place... | reverse complement strand
GTTACGCTTTGGTTACGAAAAACGTAACCAGTGAATTGACTGATTACGTTTTGGGATTCTGCCCGATTGACTGGTTACGCTCTGGTTACGAAATAACGTAACAAGTCATTTGACTCGTCCAACCCTCCGCAAGGGCATTAAGACCCTTCAGTTGTTAAGGTACGGTTTCTCCCATCCCCCAAGTCAGAAAACAAAAATGCCCGCAAGGGCATTAAGACCGTACGGGGTACAAGGTGATTTGTTTGCCAACCCATTTGGTCAGAAAACAAAAATGCCCGCAAGGGCATTAAGACCTGATCCCGTCTACAGACGGGTTGATCGATCCACTTGTCAGAAAACAAAAATGCCCGCAAGGGCATTAAGACGTAATTCGCCTTGCGTTGTTCCCAGCGTATCCCGTGCTTTGTCAGAAAACAAAAATGCCCGCAAGGGCATTAAGACTTGACTGTTGCAGATAATCTTGGCGTGTTTTTCGGTCAGTCAGGTCAGAAAACAAAAATGCCCGCAAGGGCATTAAGACCCCAGCGGTAGCCGGACGCACGGCTGGTCTCGTCCGTCAGAAAACAAAAATTCCCGCAAGGGCATTAAGACCTTGCGCCCTGCTGCTCTCAAACTACTCACCACTTTGTCAGAAAACAAAAATGCCCGCAAGGGCATTAAGACAATGGGGTTTTCTCGCTGTACCGCACCTCCACATCCACCGCGGTATAAAAACATCAATCCCGCTCGGCGGGATCAGCCCCCACCCGGCCTCCCCCAATTTCGCTTTGGAGAGAGAATCATTGCCAGGAAATTGCCTGCGAAATTGGGGGAGGTGCCCCGCAGGGGCGGAGGGGGCACAAAATCGTCAATCTTCAATCTTCAATCGTAAATCGTCAATCGAACCTCCCCCTTCCCGAATCAGAACGTTTGTGCTATCATACTCCCAGTCACGCGAGGGAGCATCGTTTCCGCGTCTCTTTTATTCTTCTCTTCACAGGCATCCAGGCGATGACCCACCTGCACCTCCCACCCATCTGCTCCACTACCACCCCTCTCCCACCGGGACTACAGCACCCGAAGCGAAGCGGAGCGGTGGAGCGGCCGGGGGTGAGGGCGCTTATCGCCTCGAAAAGCTTGCGCAGCACCCTGGAAGGGTCGCGCAGCAGGGTATTCGATCCTCCTTCGATCCTCGTCTTTTTTTACTCAAAAATCCACCAGAGCTCCAAGAAACCTGGTTTCTCAGGGTCAGAAAATAATGTTTCCCTCGAGGGCATTAAGACGGGTGGAGGGCGGGTATGGAAACCCGCCCTACGTTCGTAAGAAAACAAAAAATGCCGCAAGTTAATATATGGATCCCTGGCAGTATAATTACCGGCAGCGTCCGTAGCTCGTTCCTCACAACCTTTGCCCGCAAAGTAAACCATGGAAAACACAAATCCCCCTCTTCCTGCTCACCTCCCCGGCGCGGCCAGCTTCGACCCCGCGCACGATGTTTACCGCTACACGCCGCGCTCGCTGCAGGCGGTCTTCGCCCCGCGCAACGTGGCCGTGATCGGCGCCACCGAGAAAGCTGGCAGCGTCGGCCGCACCATCCTGTGGAACCTGATGCGCAGCCCCTTTGGCGGCGCGGTCTTCCCGATCAACCCCAAGCACCCCAGCGTGCTGGGCATCAAATCCTACCCGAACATCTCGGCCGTCCCCGACCCGGTGGACCTGGCGGTGATCGTCACGCCCGCGCCGACCGTCCCGGACCTGGTCGGGGAGTGCGTCAAGGTCGGCGCCAAAGGCGCGATCATCATCTCGGCCGGCTTCAAGGAGATCGGCCCGCAGGGCGCCGAGCTGGAGCGCCAGATCCTGGAGCGCGCCCGCAAGGGCCGGATGCGCATCATCGGCCCGAACTGCCTGGGGGTGATGAACCCGCTCAGCGGGCTGAACGCCACCTTTGCCGCGGCCATGGCGCGCCCCGGCAACGTGGCCTTCATCAGCCAATCCGGCGCGCTGTGCACCGCCGTGCTGGACTGGTCGTTCCGCGAGCACGTCGGCTTCTCGGCCTTCATCTCCATCGGCTCGATGCTGGATGTCGGCTGGGGCGACCTGATCTACCACCTGGCGGACGATCCGCACACCAGCAGCATCGTCATCTACATGGAGAGCATCGGCAATGCGCGCGCCTTCATGTCGGCGGCGCGCGAGGTGGCGCTGACCAAGCCGATCATCGTGATCAAGCCCGGGCGGACGGAGGCCGCGGCGCGCGCTGCCGCCTCGCATACCGGCTCGTTGACCGGTTCGGATGAAGTGCTGGACGCCGCCTTCCGGCGCTGCGGCGTGCTGCGCATCAATTCGATCAGCGAGGTCTTCTCGGTCGCCGAGGTGTTGGCCAAGCAGCCGCGCCCGCAGGGGCCGCGCTTGACCATCCTGACCAACGCCGGGGGACCGGGTGTGCTGGCGGCGGATAATCTCATCGCCAGCGGTGGGCAGTTGGCCGGGCTTTCGGCAGAAACCCTCGAGGCGCTCAACGCCAGCCTGCCGCCGCAGTGGAGTCACAACAACCCGGTGGATATCCTCGGCGACGCCAGCCCGGAGCGTTACGCCAGGTCGCTGGAGATCACCGCCCAGGACGCGAACAGCGATGGTTTGCTGGTGATCCTGACGCCGCAGGCGATGACCGACCCGACGGCCACCGCCGAAGCGCTCAAGCCTTACGGCCAGACCTACCAAAAACCCGTGCTGGCCTCCTGGATGGGCGGCGAGGATGTGGATGCCGGCGTCTCGATCCTCAGCCGGGCCAACATCCCCACCTTTGCCTACCCGGACGATGCGACGCAGACCTTCGTCTACATGTGGCAGTACACTTACAACCTGCGCGCCCTCTACGAGACTCCCAGCCTGCCGGAAGATGCGGCTGGCAATGGTCCTGACCGCCAGAAGGCGAAAAGCATCCTGGCGAATGCCCGCCGCCTCGGGCGCACCATCCTGACCGAGGTCGAGTCCAAAGAGCTGTTGGCGGCTTATGGCATCCCGACTGTGCCGACGCGCCTCGCCTCCAGCGCGCAGGAAGCCGTGCGCATCGCAGAACAGGTTGGGTATCCGGTGGTGCTCAAGCTGCACTCGGAGACCATCACCCACAAGACCGACGTGGGCGGCGTGGCCTTGAATCTCGGCGATGCGGCCGCGCTGCGCGCCGCGTATGAATCCATCTGCGCTTCGGTCGCCGAAAAGGCCAGCTTGGCGGACTTCCTCGGCGTCACCGTCCAGCCGATGATCCGCACGGAAGGTTACGAGCTGATCCTGGGCAGCAGCGTGGACGCGCAGTTCGGTCCGGTGCTGCTCTTTGGCACGGGCGGGCAACTGGTCGAGGTCTACCGCGACCGCGCCCTGGCGCTGCCGCCGCTCAACACCACTCTGGCGCGGCGCATGATCGAGCGCACGCGCATCTTCACCGCCCTGCAAGGGGTGCGCGGCCGGAGGCCGGTGGACCTGGAGGCGTTGGAAGTCCTGCTCGTGCGCTTCAGCCAGTTGATCGTGGAACAGGGCGGCATCCAGGAATTGGACATCAACCCCTTGATCGCCTCTCCCGCCGGGTTGCTGGCGTTGGACGCCCGCGTCGTGCTGGTTGGCCCGGAGGTGAGCGAAGCCGACCTGCCCAAGATCGCCATCCGCCCCTATCCGAGCCAGTACGTGTTTCGCTGGACGATGAAGGATGGCCGCAAGACGGTCATCCGCCCGGTGCGCGCCGAGGATGAGCCGCTGGTCGTCCGTTTCCACGAGACGCTCTCCGACCGCAGCGTTTACCTGCGCTACCTTTCGCCGATGATGCTCAGCCAGCGCGTGACGCACGAGCGCATGGCGCGCATCTGCCACAACGATTACGACCGCGAGATCGCCCTGGTCGTCGAGGGCGAGTCTGGGGAGGGGGAGCGGCAGATCTTTGCCATGGGGCGCTTGAGCAAGCTGCACGGCGAGGGGCGCGAGGCGCGCATCACCATGCTGGTCAGCGACCAGTTCCAGGGCCAGGGCATCGGCGGCGAGCTGGTGGCGCGCCTGATCCACATTGCCCGCGCCGAGAAGATCAAGCACCTGCTGGCGACCATGTCCCCCGAAAACCTCGCCATGCAGAAGTTGTGCCAAACGCACGGCTTTTCCATCCAGACCAATCCAGAGACCGGCATGGTCGAGGCGGAACTGGGGCTTTGAGTTTGAATCAGTAACGACGAGAACGGCATCCAGCCGCTCAGCCCGGAGTTCACCCCCGAAGCCCTCGACCGGATGATGGATGCTTATCCCGAAAAGACCGCCAAGGGTGTCAAGGGCTTCCTGGTTGCCACCGGCTACGTCATGGCAGATCATCTCGCCGGGCTTGGCAACGCCTATGTGCAGGACATCCTCTTCCGCGCCGGCATCGACCCGCGCCGCAAGGTGATGAACATCAACGCCGAGCAGCGCCGGAACCTGTACGATGCCATCCAAACCACCCTTTTCCAGGCGACCGAGCTTGGTGGCCGCCAGGAGGAATCCGACCTGTTCGGCCAGCCGGGGCGTTACATCCGCCTCATGGATAGCCACACAGCCGGTCAGCCCTGCCCGACCTGCCGCACGCCAATCCTGAAGATCGCTTACTTGGGCGGGGCTTGCTATCTCTGCCCCAAGTGCCAAGCGTGATCTATATAGTCGTGGCTACCCCCCGAGAGTTGTTCCCACCAGGCGCGTGCCTCCGCGGCGGGATCCTTGGAATTGTCCAGGGAGATTATCCCTGCCACCGGCAGGCTGGCTTGAGCATTTTCCAATAGCTCCGGGCGGACGACGACCAGGCCGAGGCGGTACTGCGGCTGGCGCAGCGCGGTCAGTGCAATCAACCATCCCCCGCCGAGCTCGAATTCGAGCGGGCCGAGTTCATCCACGATGAACAGGTCGCAGGGCAGGCTGGCTTCGAGGACGTGGCTGCCCCACGCGATGACAGCACGGTCCAGGTACCAATCCCCCAGGGATAGATCAAAAGGCGGATGGCAGGCGGCAGAGGCCAGGGGACGTGTCTCACCTGTTCGTAGGTCTTCGGCCAGGATGCCGGTCTTGACCTCGCCCTCTAATACTGCCGGAGAGAGCAGGCCAGCCACATCCCAGCCAGCACGCCGGGTATGCTCAGCCAGATGGCGGCAGAATGTCGTCTTGCCCGCCGCGCGCGGACCGGTCAGCAGCCAGATGGGGATCACGTCCACAGCACCTGCTTGCGCCCTTCCACTTCGGCCAGGCGGATGGGGATGCCGTAGACGCGGCTGAGCGCCTCGGCGGTGACCACCTGTTCGAGCGGGCCAAAAACGGGCGGCTTACCCGCTTCCATCAGCAGCACATCGTCGGCCACGGCCAGCACCACTTCCGGTTCGTGGTTGGTCATCAGTATTGTCACGCCCGCGGCGCGCAGGGCGAGCATCAGGCCGATCAGGCGCGACTTGTTGTGCAGGTCGAGGTGGGCGGTCGGTTCGTCGAGCAGCAGCAGGCGCGGACGCTGGGTGATAGCTCGCGCCAGCAGCATAAGCTGGTGCTCGCCGCCGCTGAGCTGCGGCACGGGGGCTTCGGCCAGCGCCTCCATGCCGACCTGTTCCAGGGCTTGCAGGGCAGCCTCGTAATCGGCCTGCGCCGGCATTCCCAGTGGCGGGATGTGCGGGGCGCGTCCCATCAAAGTGTAATCCAGCACGGTGTAATCGAAGGGTGTGTGTTCGTTCTGCGGGAGGAGCGCCAGCCAGCGGCCGCGCTCCTGGCGGGAGTGCTCGCGCAGCGGACGCCCTGCGAGGCTGATCTCGCCCTTCCACGCCGCCAGCCAGCCGAGGGTCAGGTAGAGCAGCGTGGTCTTGCCCGCGCCGTTTGGGCCGAGGATGGCGGCGACGCGTCCGTTTTGCAGTTCGAAAGTCACGTCCCGCAAAAAGGGCTGCCGCTCGCGGTGGTAACCGAAGGTGACGTTCTGGAAAGAGAGCAGCGGCGCGGTCATTGTTGGACCTTGGCTTTCTGGAACATCATCAGGCTCAGGAAAATGAGCGCGCCGAAGAGCGAGGTGAGGATGCCCAGCGGAATCTCCCCAGCCAGCAGCGCACGCGCCAGGTCGTCGCACAGGATCGTGAACAGGCCTCCGAGCAGCATGGCGGCGGGCAGGCTGAAGCGGGCGTCGGCGCCGAAGAGACGGCGGGCGATGTGTGGCATGATCAGCCCCACCCAGCCGACCATGCCGGTGATGGCGATCAGCGCCGCGCTGGGCAGGACGGCGGCCAGGATGAGCAGCCAGCGCTCACGCCCCGGCGCCGCGCCGAGCGAGAAGGAGGTCTGTTCACTCAGCGCGAGCAGGTTGAGCCGCCAACGATAGAGCAGCAGCGCCAGCAAGCCAAGCAGCACGACCGGCAGGATGGCGAGCAGCCGTTCCCAGGTGATGCCCGCCAGGCCGCCGAGCAGCCAGAAGGTGATCTCCGGCAGTTGGCGCATTGGGTCGGCCATGTACTTCAGCATTCCCAGCCCGGCAGAGAAAAGCGCTGAGACGGCGATTCCTGCCAGCACCAACCGCAGCACCCATCCGCCGTAGCGCAGACGGTGCGCCAGCAGGTAGGAAAATACCAGCCCGGCCAGGGCGAAGGCGGCAGCCGATGCCTGGGTGACGACCGCCGCGCCGCCGAGCAAAACGATGGACAGCGCCGCCCCGAAGGCCGCCCCCTGTGAAACGCCCAGGAATCCCGGCTCGACCAATGGATTACTGAACAGCAATTGGAAGACCATGCCGGCTGCCGAAAGGGTCATGCCGAGCAGGATGGCGGTCAACAGGCGCGGCAGGCGCAGGTGAAGCACGAGGCGGGCAGCCAGGCTGTCGCTGCTGAGGCGTTGCCACGCCATCAGACCTGGAGCCGGGTAGCGGCCAAATAGCAGCGAGGCCCCCGCGGCGAGCAGCAGGCCGAGCGCCAGGAGCAGCAGGATGCGTTGTTTGCGGCGGTTGTCGGACGCGGCGGAATTCATCAGGGTAGGTCGCCCTTGAAGGTCGGCAGGATGTTGGCGTCAAAGGAGGCCGCATCCAGGCCGTAGAGGCTGGCGTAGAAAGTGCGGGCTTCGGCGGTCATATCCAGCGAGGGGAAGAGATCGGGGTGCAATTTGCCTGCCAGCCAGGTTAAGCCAAGGATCCAGCGCGGGTCGGGCTGGTCCCAACTGTAGAGGTCGCCGGCGAAGGCGTGGAGATGGCCCTCCTTCACGGCGCGCAGGGCTTGCCAATTGACATCGGTTTTCAGACCGGCAACCACGTCGGCGGAATTGGCGTCGTAGGAGACGATGAAGATATCATCCGCATCCCAGGCCGCGATCTGTTCGAGCGTGACCTGCGTCCAACCGTTGCCGAGGCTGGCGCCAACCCAGATCGGCTCCCCGCCGGCCAACTGCACCATCTGCGTTTGCATCCAGTTCAGCGGCGGTACGTTGAAAGCCACGCTGCCGCCCCCTTTGTCATAGTAGAGCAGGAGTGTGCGCGGCTTTGCGGTTGTACGGATGGCTTGCCGGATGGAGTCTATTCTGCTTTGATAGAAAGTGGAAACTTCGGCAGCGCGCGCTGGATCGCCAAATACCTCCCCTAGAATTGCCACATCGCGGCTATATTGTTCCGGGGTTTCGAAATCTACGTAGATGACCGGCAGGCCGAGGGCTTCGATGGTCGCGCCGAGGGTTGCAGCCACGTAGCTCTTCAGGATGACGAGGTCGGGATGGAGCGCCGCGATCTGTTCCGCCCCGGCGCCGCTGGATAGGATGGTTTTATCCCCGTAGTGCGGGTCAATCCAGGAAAGGAATTTGCTCGTGCCTTGGCCGGCGTCGCCCAGGCCAACGATCCGCTGCGAGGCTTCGGGGAACAGGTAGGCTGCGTCGGCGATCATGAACAGCCCCTTGCCGGTAATGACGATGCGCTGAGGCAGCGAGGTGAGCTTGACCGTCCGACCCCGCGCGTCGGTGATGACAATGGCTGGCCCCGTCGAGGCCGCATTCCGCAGCGGGGCGCAAGCCGCCAGTAACAGGATCAGAGCAAGCAAGAGGATGGTGGTACGTTTCATGCGTTTCTCCTTGAAAAGAAAAAAGCTGCCTCCAATGGAAAAGAGGCAGCCTCGCAGAAGCTACGACGCTTGCTCTCCTTTCCAAGGCCTTCCCCTCTCCCATGTGAAAGGGTTTGGGATAAAGGCGGGGGGCCGGGGCGTTTCCGCCGCCGACCGGGGTCCCTTTGCAGGGACCGGCCTGGCTGCCATGAGCGTCAGGGCTGTTAGGCAGTCAGGCTCGGAGAAAAATGTTCAATGTTTTTGTGCTGTGGTGAGTTATACCACAAGTCAGGAGACAACGTGAGCGCTCGAAGAAATCGAGACCTCCGAGTTCTTCGCGTAGCACCCTGGAAGGGCCGCGAAGCGCCCTCGAAGGGGGTTGAGAACTCGGAGGTATGTACTGCCTAGCGGAGCTGTGTCGAAACCTTTGGCTTACCGTCCACGAATACAGCCACGAATGCTCGAATCAGGGTCGTAATTCGTGCATTCGTGAAGAATTCGTGGACGGTTTAGGCGCCAGGCAGGCTGAGCAATTCCCCATGCGTGTTACAGAACCGTGACAATTGCCTATTGAATTTTGCATCACAAGGAATATAATGTAAGTGGGAATCACTGACCGCAGGGATCGCTGCTAACATTATTGCCCGAACCCGATACTCGTGCTGCTCTTGGAGGAAGGTATGAGTGCCAAAACAAACACCTTCGAACGCAAATCCGGGTATGGCATTGTGGTGATTTCCATGATAATCTCTTCCTTGTGTGGCAATTACGTTTCAGTTGCTCGCGCAGAGGGGATGACCCAAGCCAATAAGGCGACCAATAAAATCGCTCTTTCGTCACAGGAGGCAGAAAAAGCCGAAGACAGTGCTGCCTCACCAGAACGAGCTGCTTCTCCGAAATATCAGAATGGATCGGTGATGTTCATCGAGAACGTCGGTCAGTTTAGCGAAGGTGCAGGTTTCCAGGTACGCGGCGGCAACTCCACGCTTTGGCTGGCAGAAGATGGCATCTGGGTGACCGTGATGGAGGAACCCCCCGCGAGCGAGCCTCCAGCTCCTATGGCAGGCGAGGAAGGATTCTTGCCGCCAACGCCTTTAGGGAACGAAGCCGTCCTGGGAGACAATCCGCGCAGAGGCGTCAATCTCAGACTCTCGTTCGTCGGTGCAAATCCCATGCCACGGCTCGAACCCTTCAACCGCCTGGAGACTTCGGTCAACTACTTTATCGGGAATGATCCGTCGAACTGGTTTACAAATATTCCCGTGTGGGGCGGCGTTCGCTACACTAATCTATACCCTGGCATTGACCTGGAAATCAACGGCGAGGATGGGCAGATTGTACAAAAGCTTGTGGCGCACGATGGGGCAGATTTAACAGCCGTGCGGCTGCAAGTGGATGGCGCAGATGAGATGGATTTACAGGCAGACCACTTGGTGTTAACAACCACAATGGGCAAGACAATTTTGCCGTTAATTAGAGTTTCTGGTGTAGATCATGCAATTTCACCCTCTCCAATGATTGTAGAAAATCAAATTTCCTTTCCCTTTGATTATCTGGAAAGTAAGGCAGTTATAAATTACCCTCAATCAGACGGATCTCCCTTCTCTTATTCAACTTTCCTGGGAGGCAGTAGCTTTGATTCTGGAAATGGGATCGCGGTTGATTCTAGTGGTGCTGCTTATGTAATTGGTCAAACTCTTTCCTCGGATTTTCCTACCTCGCCCGGATCGTTCGACAGGAGCTTGGCAGGTGAGGATGTATTTGTTGTCAAACTCAATGAGTCTGGTTCAGAACTCGAGTATGCTACCTTTCTGGGGGGATCGGGATCTGGAGATCTTGGGCAAGGAGAAGAGGGCAATGGCATTGATGTCGATTCGAGCGGTTCAGCATATATAACGGGGTCAACCTTTTCTTCCGATTTTCCCACCACGCCATGGGCGTTTGATACGAGCTTGGCCGGAGAGTATGGTTTGGGGTTGGATGCATTCGCTGCCAAACTCAATGCGTCTGGTTCTTCTCTGGAATATTCTACTTATCTGGGGGGAAGTAGCGGTGAAAAAGGCGTCAGAATTTCTATAGATCCGTATGGCTCAGCGTATATCTTAGGTATGTCCTATTCCTCAGATTTTCCCACAACACCGGGGGCGTTCGATACGAGTTTTGATGGTAATGATGTATTTGTTGTTAAGCTTAATTCATCTGGTTCTGCGTTGGATTATGCCACCGCTTTGGGGGGGAGCGCCGCTGAATATGGTGGCGATATTGATGTTGATTCTAGTGGTTCAGCGTATGTCACAGGATATACTTACTCCTCTGATTTTCCCACAACACCCGGGGCGTTCGATAGAAGTTTTAATGGTACTGATGTATTTGTTGTTAAGCTCAATACATTTGGTTCTGCACTGGATTATGCCACTGCCCTGGGGGGTAGTGCTGCTGAATATGGTGGCGGTATTGATGTTGATTCTAGTGGTTCAGCGTATGTCACAGGATATACCTACTCCTCCGATTTTCCCACAACACCCGGGGCTTTTGATACGAGTCCCCGTGGTTCGAATGCTTTCGTTGTGAAATTCGATGAGATCGGCTCCGCAGTAGTGTACGCCACTTTCTTGGGAGAAAATCACCAAAGTGGCAATGGGATTAATGTTGATTCAAGCGGTTCAGCGTATATATCGGGGTCTTCTTCAATTGGTTCTACCATCAAGGTATTCGTGATGAAACTTAATACTTCTGGTTCTGCACTGGATTATGATGCCATTCTAGGAGGCAGTAATTCTGATTATAGCGAAGGGATAAGTGTAAATTCTCTCGGGGTGGCGTACATTATAGGTCGGACATTCTCATATGACTTTCCTACAACACCCGGGGCTTTCGATAGAAGTTTCAATGGAAGAAGCGATGCTTTCGTAATGAAACTCCCCGCTGATTATGGAGGGTTTCAAGACAATTTAATATATGCAATCCCTGGAGGCGCAACCAGCGGATCATGTGAAAGCTGGGCAAACGCTTGCGAATTACGCTATGCCCTAATGATATCGAATTTCAGAACTGAAGTCTGGGTTGCAGCCGGGACGTACACACCCAGCGCCAACGGCGACCGCACAACTTCCTTCCCGCTCAAGGTCGGTGTGGATATCTATGGCGGTTTCATAGGTACGGAAACAGATCGCAATCAACGCGACCCAGCGGCGAACTTGACCATCTTGAGCGGTGACCTGCTTGGGAATGATGGTGAGGACTTCGCCAACAATGGTGAGAATAGTTTCCACGTGGTGACCGGTGCCAGTGGTGCATTACTGGATGGCTTCACTATACGCGGTGGCAACGCAAATGGGGCTACTCCGAATGATGAAGGCGGCGGGATGTATATTGTTGACAGCAGTCCAATGCTGGCGAATATCATATTCAACGACAACTCTGCCAGAATCGGCGGGGGATTGCTAAACAGAAATGAATGGTATAAAACCAATCCAACGCTAACCGATGTTACCTTCAGCGGTAACTCCGCTAGTCTTGGAGGCGGGATCTTCAATGATTGTAGTGATCCAACATTGACCAGGGTCACTTTCACGAATAACTCGGCCGATAGTGGTGGGGGAATTTACAACAAAGGAGTAGTTCCCTATTATTGTAGCAGTAGCGTCCCACATTTAACTGATGTAACCTTCAGTGGCAACTCAGCTAGTTTTGGAGGCGGGATCTTCAGTGAAAATAGTAGCCCGACACTGACGAATGTGAGCTTCAATGGCAATTCCGCCGGTAGCGGGGGCGGGATTTACAACTGGTCAGATTCGGATGAGATCGTTAGCTTTCCGGTGCTGATGAATGTCACCTTCAGTGACAACACGGCTGTCAATTCTGGAGGTGGGATATTTAACAACCTAAGCAGTCCCTCGCTGACTAATGTCACCTTTGACGGTAACACAGCCTCCAAGGGCGGCGGATTATACAATTACTACTTTAGCAATCCCATGCTGACCAATGTCACCTTAAGCGGCAACACAGCCTCATTTGGCGGCGGATTATACAATTACTTCTCAAGCAATCCTTTAGTCAGAAACAGTATCCTGTGGAATAATGGAGGAGGGGAAATTTACAATGACATTGCTTCCCCCTCTGTCAGCGACAGCGTAGTGATGGGGGGATATGCCGGCGGTGCTAACATCATCACTGCTGACCCCATTCTCGGTACACTGAGTAATAATGAAGGCTACACCCAAACCATTCCACTCCTGGCTGGTTCATCAGCAATTGATGTGGGTAGCGATGAGACCTGCCCAAATACAGACCAGCGCGGCCTGTTACGCCCGCAAGGGCAGCACTGTGATATTGGCGCGTATGAAGTCCTTTTCCCCGCGCCGTCCAAAGTGCGGGCGAGCGATGGGACCTACACAGGCAAGATACAAGTGACCTGGAATGCATATAGCGAGGCGACTTCCTACGAAGTGTACCGCGCCGAAAGCGTTGCAAGTGCAAAGAACCTCCTGAGCAACCCACATGACACCACTTTCGATGATATAACAGCTGTGCCCTTTGTACCTTATTACTACTGGGTGAAAGCCTGCAATGGAACAATTTGCACTGACTACAGCGGCTACGATACAGGCTGGCGTAACCTCGGTGCGCCGGTCAACGTGCAGGCAAGCGATGGGACCTACACCGATAAGGTGCAAGTGACCTGGAATGCAATCAGCGAGGCGACATATTACGAAGTATACCGCGACGACGGTGGTAGGAACCTGCTCGGCAGCACAATGGATACAACCTACGACGACACCTCGATACCCACCGGCATCGCCTATAACTACGGGGTGAAAGCCTGCAATTATGCAAGATGCAGCGACTTCAGCGCTTTCGACAAGGGTTGGCGAAAAATTATCGTGCTGATCGATTTGCAGGCCAGTGACGGGACGTACACCGACAAGGTACGCGTGAGCTGGACTACATCCTTACCACAAGGGACAATCTTCCACGTATATCGCAACACCGGCCCAGGAGATACGATCCTCCTGGGCAGCGTGTCCGAGTCGCCTTTCGATGACGCCACCGCCACACCCGGCGTCACCTATAACTACTGGGTGGAAGGCTGCAACGGTACAAACTGTGTCCCCAGCTATTATGATACCGGCTGGCGGAATTTATTCGCGCCTGCTAATGTTGCCGTCAGTGATGGGACTTTCATTGACAAGGTTCAGGTCATCTGGACCTTATCGAGCAGTGCGACCTCCTACAAGGTCTACCGCGCCGCGAGCGCAAGCGGCGCGAAGACGCTGCGAGGCAGCTCGGCGACTTCCCCCTTTAATGATACGAATCCGACTCCGGGTGTTACATATTTCTATTGGGTGGTCGCATGTAATGGCTCAAATTGCAGTGACTACAGCGCCTATGACACCGGCTGGCGGAATTTCTCCGCGCCTGCTAATGTTGTCGCCAGCGATGGGACTTTCACAGACAAGGTGCAGGTCGCCTGGGATGCAGTCATAGGCGCGTCCTCCTACCAGGTCTACCGTGCCGAGGGCGAGAGCGTGACAAAGAGCCTGCTCGGCAGCCCAACGGCCTCCCCCGCCAATGATTCTTCAGCAACGCCCGGCATTACCTATTACTACTGGGTGAAAGCCTGCCGTGGAGCGAATTGCAGTGACTACAGCGCCTACGATTCGGGTTGGTGCAACTTGTCCGCACCGGCTGGCGTTGCCGCCAGTGATGGCCCATACACTGATAAAGTACAAGTGACCTGGAACGCCGCCAGTGGCGCGGTCGCCTACCGGGTCTATCGCGCCACGAGCGCAACCGGATCGAAGACTTGGTTGGGAAGCTCGACCGGTACAAGCTATCCAGATGCCAGCGCGATCCCGGGCATCACCTACTACTACTGGGTGAAAACCTGCACGGCTACGCTCTGCAGCGACTTCAGCGCCTCCGATACCGGCTGGCGCAAGCCAACCGCGCCGGCAGGCCTCACCGCCAGCGATGGGACGTATACGGATAAGGTGCTGATAAGCTGGACAGCTTCGCCTGGCGCAACCTCCTACCAGGTCTACCGCGCCACGAGCGCCACGGGGACGAAGGCCGGCCCCGCCGCCACCGCTTCTACCACTACAAATGACGCCAGCGCGACACCCGGCGTCACCTACTATTACTTTGTGAAAGCCTGTCGCGGGGCGAACTGCAGCGACTATAGCGCCTACGACACCGGCTGGCGGACCATCGCTCCGCCGACGAACGTGCAAGCTAGCGACGGGACGTTCACCGATAAAGTAAGGCTAACCTGGACGGCTTCGCCCGGCGCGACCTCCTACAAGCTCTACCGCGCCACGAGCGCAGGCGGGACGAAGACCCTGCTGGGCAGCACGACGGGCACGGCAGCCAATGACACCACGGCCACACCAGGGACCACTTACTACTACTGGGTGACCGCCTGCCGCGGGTCGGTCTGCAGCGACTACAGCGCCTACGATACCGGCTACCGGAGAACTTCCGCCGCCGACCTCGATGCGCTTCCCGATCTTGCCTTGTGGTTTAGGGAGAGGCTGTATTGGGATAGTGTGTAGAGCAGGTTTATCTTCGATACTTGTCCTAACGAATAGAGTTGCCTTCGGGCGGCCCTATTCTTATCGGCTCTTCTCAAATTCGTGAAATATAGCAATTACCTGCCTTGCCTGCACCTGTGGCGCAGGCGCAGGTGACGGGCGGCCATGGAAACTGTACCAACAATTACACCAAGCCAGTCCTTCGACCAACTCAGGGCATCCTCTGCGCCGACTGGTTTTCAGCCTGCGAAGGCAGGCTTCGCGCTTGTGTTGCCGCGACTTTGAGTCGCCCAGCAACTATGCTGAACAGTTATAATCTCAGTTATAATTACCGGTGAACAGGTAGAAAAATGAACCATATTTTCTATCACTTGCTGACCAGCGCGCTCGATCTTTTCTTGTGGGATGGAGAACTGATCGGCGAGGAAAACCTGCCCAAGGAAGGTCCGGCTGTACTCATCGCCAATCACCTCGGCCCGTCCGGTCCAATTTCTGTCGCATGTTCGATCCCGCTCCAGCTATATCCTTGGGTAATGGGGGACATGGTGGATAAGGAACTGGCGCCAGAATATCTGAGGCAGGATTTCGTCGAGCCGCGTTTGAAGCTCAAGCTTCCGTTCAGCCGCCTCTTTTCGAAAGCCCTGGCGAAGGTCACGGTACCGCTGTTGAGAGGCTTGGGCTGCGTCCCTGCCTATCTCGGTGGGCACGAGCGCCTATATGAAACGCTGAATGAGAGCCTTGACCTTCTCTTGAAAGAGAAATGCCTGCTGGTCTTTCCGGAATATGCCATTCTTGGCACGGATTCGCTCGTGCGTATGTATCCTTTCCAGAAAACCGTCTTCCGGCTGGGAGAAATGTTCCATGAGCGGACGGGGAAACGCCTGGAATTCTATCCGGTGGCTGTGCATGGATCCGGTAAAGTCATGGTTGGCAGACCGATCGCGTACAATCCGCTGAATGCTCACGGCGTCGAGCGTCACCGCTTGAAGGATCTACTGGAGGAAACGGTTAGTAAAATGTACGCGCAAATGTCCGAGGAAGAGCAGTATGTGGGTGCGCTGACACCGCAGCGAAAGTAACCATCAGGAATAATTTATACCTCGGAAATGTCGCATTCCCACTGACTCAGAAATCTTGACCACAAGGGGCGCAAAGTATCGCGAAGGAATGTAATAAAAAGAGAATCCTTTGTGCCCCTTCGTGACCTTCGTGGTAAGAAAAAAATCCGATAATGTCAAACTACTCAGCCAAAATGGCAAAATTCGCGCATAAGGCATCCACAGGTCGCATTGCTCTTGTCATCGTTGGATTGTTAAGCCTTCTCGGCGGCGCGGTGGTCGTTTATAGCACCGCGCCTGGGCCGTGGGGATACAGCGATTCGGTGGCATATATCGTCTCGGCGCGCAATCTGCTCAAAGGGATTGGGTTGGGCTATTACTATCCTTCGGGACAATTTTACATTCAAACCCATTATCCGCCATTCTATCCACTTATGTTGGCAGGGATTGGCCTCTTGCGCGTTGACCTGGTGATTGCAGCGCGTTGGTTGAGCATCTTGCTCTTCGTCGCCACCCTGTTCTGCGCGGGATGGATTTTTCTTCGATATAGTACTTCATCGTGGTTATCAATCCTTGCCAGCGTCTTGATCGGCATCTTCCCCACCACCCTGAAGATGTTCAGTTCTGCGATGTCTGAGCCTCTGTTCGTTTTTCTATTTATCTTGTCAGGATTCAGTTTAGTGCGATATTTTCGGTATAACAATTCCCGTTGGCTGATCGTTGCCGCGCTCTTGACCGGGCTTTTGCCGCTTACGCGGTATATCGGCATCGCCAACGTTGGCGCGGCGGCAGTGTGTGTCCTCTTGTTTTCCTCTGGGAGATGGAAGGTGCGCTTCGGGAAGGCTGCTCTGTTTGGCCTCATTGCCAGCCTGCCGATACTCCTGTGGGTGATTTGGGTATATTTCAGCGTAGATCGCTCGCTCGCCGGGCGTGGCTTTGGAGTGAATGGGGCGATGCTCTCTACAAGTTTCATGGAATTCCGCGCCGCGTTCCTGAACACCATTTGGTTATGGCTCCCGTTTGGGAAATACCTGATTCCGATTCGTTCTCGCTTGCGGATTCTCTCTCTTATCCTGGCCGCGATTGGAATCGTAATAGCCACACTGCTGGCGGAAAGGCATGTGCGCAGGCGCAACCTACAGCCAGCCTCCAGCGGTAATCTCCAGGTATTCAGCGTATTCTCTTTATCGTCATTGGCTTATGTTACTGCCCTGGCATTGACTTATCTTTTTACACGCCCCACGCCGGACGTGGATAACAGGATGTTGCTGCCACTGTACGCGGGCGTGGTCATGAGTATGCTGGCTGCCGTTTCGAGCTGGGAGAATGCGTGGTTGCGCGAGCGGAGGCGCTGGCTGAGGGTGATTCCCTGGCTGGTCGCAGCAGTCTTTGTTTATTGGCACTCTTCGGATGCGATCTGGCTTGTCAAGTATTATCATCAAGGTTGGGGAAACACCCTGTATTCTTGGAAGAATTCAGAGACGATACAGGCTGTACAGAACCTGCCAGCGGATGTTCCGGTGATCTCGGACAATGCTGCCCTGCTTCTGCTGTGGGCGGATCGTCCTGCTTATGAAATGCTGGATAGTTTGCCCCCCGACTTTGTTGATCAAACCGGGCCATATGGGGCGGATGAATCGGATCAAGCCCAGGTCGTCTTTCGCCGACAGGGGGCGGCGCTGGTTCTCTTTAAAGGCCACAGTAGTAACCGCCCAATAAGTGGGCGAATTGCAGGGGATTATGGGGAAAAAGGGCTGGCAAGGTTGAGAACTTTGGTTGCAGGGTTGATTCTCTGCGGCGATTATGCCGATGGCTCGATCTATTTTTATGCCAAGTAAGCGACTGACACCCGTGTCAAGCCAAATGATAATGTTACCGAACGGAAATCGTTCTATCAACTGATAATGTTACCGAAGGTGGCCGCCTCCTTTACGCAAAGATAAGGGAAAAACAAAAAGACGAACAGGCCGATTTT
>Ga0233425_10006369_pt1 | contig 17589 bp, 12 predicted proteins | sample Watercolumn_Towu_2_FD_181712 | JGI IMG/M metagenome (GOLD analysis project Ga0233425, IMG submission 181712) | Freshwater microbial communities from Lake Towuti, South Sulawesi, Indonesia - Watercolumn_Towuti2014_140_MG | ecosystem: Environmental > Aquatic > Freshwater > Lake | place... | reverse complement strand
TCTTTCGCTGCAAGCAGCCGATCGATAATCGAGTGCGTTTCGACGCCCGATGCGCGCCGCGCCGCAAGAAGTCGCGTGGTCTCGTCATAGAGGTAGCGCATGTTGCGATTGATCTTTGACGATCCGGGAAACGGCAGCCATGTCGGCAACCGGAGCAGGGTGAAAATCCGCTGCCAGGACACGCCAGCGAAACTCTCCTGCATGGCGGCGACAAACTTGCCGCGATCAAAGGCGCCTGTAACGCCGAGCACGGCTTTTTCGATGACCGCAAAGGTGGCGTTCGACATTGCGCTCATTACATCGATCGGCGTCTCCTGCGGCGCACGACGCCAGGCGTCCGCCTGGGCTTTGGCGCAATCGACGAATGTCGGCGCGAGGGCCAGAAGATTTTCGTGTCGGAAGGCGGGCGCCAAGGCGCGCCGCTGCCATTTCCAGTCCGCGCCTTCGACAAAGAACAGCGCTTCTTGGTTGATCATCGATGACAGCGCGCCGACCGTGATGAAGTCGCGCGTAAAACTTTCAGCGCGCGTGATCAGCATTTCTTCGATCAGTTCGGGATCGGTGAGATAATGCGTGCGCTGGACGAACGGCCAGACGCGATTAAGCGTGAAGTAGTCTTCACGATAGGCGGCGAGCGGCCAGTTCTCGAGATAATTGCGTTTAGTAGAACGCCAGGAAGGCCGCTCATTTGGCATGAAGGGCGTAAAATCGGGATCGTGAAACATGGAGGCTCCCCTGAGCGGGCAATCGGATCTTTCGTCTCAATCGGCGCAGAAAAAAGGCCCACGGTCCCGTCAAATCCCGCTGCGACGGAAGCCGCGCCAAGCGAAAACCGCGAGAATCAGCGCCGGCAGCGCGACGCCGAGAAGCGGTCTGGCGAGGCCGGCAGGCGCCCGAGCGGTCAATTCGTCGTCCGCCTGCGGAAATCTCGGCAAGGCGGCGTAGTCCTGCGCCGTCAGCGAGGCGCCGGCCTTGGCGCGGGAGAGAAAGAACTCGCGCCAATCGACATGGAAGGCGCGGATGCGATCGAGAAAGGCGCGATAGCGCGTCTCGCCGGAGCCGGCGATGTTGGCGAGCGCCTGATAGGTCAGATAGGCGGGCGAGAGATAGCCGAGCCTGTCCGCCATGTCGCGCTGGCGCGCAAGCTGCGCGTCATGCTCGGCGACAATCGCCTCGACGCGCTGAAACGCCGCCTCCTGCGTCGCGAGACGGCGCAGCGTCATCTCCTGCGGACCGCCAGCGGGTCTGCCGGCTTCGCCATGTTCTTGGGCGTAGCGGGCGAGCGAGGCGTCTCGCGCCTTGTCGGCGTCGGTCGAGGCGGCGCGCGCCGCCAGCACCATGTCGATGCGCGAGGGCGCGGGATGCGCGAATGCGGCGAGGCTATTGATCGCGGCCGGCAAGATCATCGTAATCGCCACCCAGGCGCCGATCAGCGTCAGCGCATTGAACGCCGAGCCGCGGCCAAGCCCGTCGACCGCCGTCGCGAGCGCCGCCCAGAACAGCCCATAGAGCAGCACGACGACAAGCAGCGCCGCGAAGCCGGCCGAAGCGACCCGCTCCCAGCCGGCGAAAATCCACACGCCGACAGCCACGGCCAGCAGCATCGCGGCGATCGGCGCAGCGACGCGCGCCGCGAGCTTGCCGGCGAGCGCCGCGGCGGGCTGACGCGCCGAGGCAAGCGACATGGCGAGCGTTCCCTGCTCGCGCTCGCCAGCGAGCAGGTTGAAGGCCATCGCCAGAACGACGAGCGGATAGACGAAGACGACGACGAAGGCGAGGTCGGTCGCGCCGGACATTAGATTAGCGGGATTGTCGATCTCATCGGCGAAGAGAAAACTGTCCTTCGAGCCGGTCGTGACCCTGACCGCCGGCGGCAGTAGATCGCTTTGGCCCGTCGCGACAAGCGCCAAAGGCGCAGGCGCGAGCGCCGCGACCGCCGCGGCAGGCCCGCCGCCCATGAAGATCGGATTGCGCGGATCGCGAAACGGCGGCGGCTCCGGCGCAGGCTTTCCCTGCGCGTCGGCCTCCTGCAATTGCGCCAGCGTTTTCTGAAGTCGCGAAAGTCGCTGGGTCTCGTCGGCGCGGGCGCCCGCGATCGCCGCCTGCTGCGAAGCGACCCGCGACGACCCCATGGTGAGAGCGAAGAGCGCCACGCCCGCCAAAACGATGAGCGCGAACCAGACCGCGCCGTCGCGGCGCATCATCCGCGCTTCAAATCGCAAGCCGGCGAGGAAAGCTGAAGACATTGGCGCGCCTACACCGGCCGCAGCCGCCGCGCGGCGAAAGCCGCGAAGATCACCGCGAGCGCAAGCCAGCCGAACAGCGCGGCGATGGGCAGCGCGCTGTAATCCAGGGCGAAGCCCGCTCCAGGCGCCCGATAGGCGAATGAACCGATCTTTCGCCACAGCTCCGGCCCCGCGACGTAAGTATTGTCGTGGGCGAAATGGATGATGTTGTCGCTCACTTCGTTTTGAATGTCGCGCCGATGCGCTTCGGCGCTCGTCGCGAAATCGAACTGACTGCGACTATCCACCCCGGCGAAGGCCATCGAGATCGGCCGCAGCGCCAGCAGCGGAAACAGGAAGCCGGGCGCTACGCGCAGCGCGTCCTGACGGTCGAAGGTCGACTGCAGGGCGCCGAAATGGCGGTCGAAAATCGCATAGCCCGCCTCGTCGTCCTTGCGCAGCGCAAGGCCACGGAAATTGACCGGCAAATCCTCGATCCGCGGGACGCCATATTTCTTCAAGGTCTCGTCGCGGAAGGCGACGAAGCCGGGATGACTGTCGTCATGACCGAAGGTTTTCGACTTGTCCTGAACGATGCCCGCGCGAAATTCCTGCCATGTCGGCGTCGGCGCGAAGGCGCGCGCGGCGTCCGTCGCCAGCCGCGGCGCGACAAAGGAATTGGCGAGCCAGAAGGCGAGCAGCGTGACGAGCGCGGCGCGGGAATTTTTCGCCAGCGCCGAAACGCCGAGCGCGAGGAACGCGAATCCGGCGAGATAGGCGGCATAGGCGGCGCCAAGCGCGCCCAAACGAACGAATTGGTCGGCGAGCGACAGGCGCTCGCGATCGACAAAGAAGAACAAGGCGAGCGCCGCGCCGATGACGGCCGGCGCGAGCAGCGCGAATATTGCGCCGATGAGCGCCATCGCCTTGCCGGCGAGAATGTCGCGCGGCCTGGCGCCGACGCTCAGCAGCTGTTTCAACGTGCCGCATTCCCGCTCGCCGGAGAAGCTTGAAAAGCCCATGAGGATAACGATGAGCGGCGCGATCGTTTGCAGGATGAAGGCGAGCGACAATGACCCGAGACGCGCGCCGACGCCGCCGTCGCGCGCCTGTTTGAACTGGGTCTCATTCTGCTTATGCGCCTCGAGCCATACGGCCGATCCGACATAAGCATCGACGCCGGGATCAGCGAGCGCAAGCGGGCTCAATGGCTTGAAGGCGTATTGGCCGAAATGGGCGGCGGCGTGCGGATTTTTGGCGCTCTGCCCGGTCCAGAGTTCGCGATCGGCTTTCGCTGCGGTTTCGCGCTCGCGCAAGATACGGGCGTTTTCGACATAGCCGAAAGCGAGCGCGGCGAGCATCAGAACGACGACGAAGCCGCACAGCCAGACGAGACGCCGGTCGCGAGAAAGCTCCAGCCATTCCTTGGCGGCGACGACGCGCACGACGCGCCAGCGGCCCTTCGCCGGCGCCGCCGAGGCGAAAGGCGCGAGGGCGAGATCGCTCACGCCGCCCTCGCGAAGAGATCGAGATAGGCGCGCTCCAAGCCGAGATGATCGACGTCGTCGGCGCCGAAGACCGACGCGAGACGCCCCTGCGCCATAATGCCGATCTTCGTGCCGCATTGTTTGGCGAGGAAGAGGTCGTGCGTGACCATCAGCACCGCCATGCCGTCCTTGCGCAGCCGCTCGATCAGCGCGGCGAATTCATTCGCCGCGAGCGGATCAAGGCCGGACGTCGGCTCGTCGAGCACGAGCGCCTGCGCTCGCCTCGCGAGAGCGATGGCGACCCCAACCTTCTGCCGCATGCCCTTGGAATAGCTGCGCACGGGACGATTGGCGGCGTCTTCGGGAAGGCCGGCGGCGGCAAGCAATGAGAGAAGGGTATCGCGCGGCGCCTCGGCGCCCGAAATTTCCGTAAAATATTGCAAATTTTCGAGGCCCGTGAGCGCCCCGTAGAGCATCACCTGCTCCGGAATATAGGCGAGCCGGGCGCGCGCCGCCGATGGATCGACCGCGGCGTCGATTCCGCAGACGAGCGCCTGGCCCGCCGTCGGTTGGATGAAATTCAAGAAGAGATTGACGGTCGTCGTCTTGCCGGCGCCATTGGGGCCGAGCAGGCAAAACACCTCGCCCGCCGGCACTGTCAAATTCAAACGATCGAGCGCCGGCGTGTCGGCGCCGTCGTAAATTTTCGTCAGATTGCGCGCTTCGAGCATCGCCGCATCCGCCTCGCGGCCCGGCGCGCGTGGCCTCGCGCCGGCCGATTTGGGCCAAGCCTGCCTTTTGAGGCGCCGACCGTCAAGCGCGTGGCAGCCCTTACTTCTGCCGATAGGCTTCAGTGACGTCCTCGACCGTGTGCAAGCCGGGCTTCGGCGACATCAGGCTGCAATTGCAACTCCAAGCGAGGCGGCAAGCATATCGGCGAGAAAATCCATCCGCAGCGAAGCGGCCGGTCGGGCAGCGATGGCGTGGAGACCCGCATCGCGCGGATCATTATCGTTCACGGGTTCAGCAAGCCAAACCTGAACTTTGGCTGCCGCGTCAGCATCACCCATGGCGGCACTCGCGATCGACAGCACGATCGCATCGGGTCCGAAGGCTCTACCCCGCAATGCAGCCAAGTCGTTGAGCGACCTTGACTCCAGGACGGCGAGAAACGCCGCCGATAGGGCGGTATCTTCGATGCTGGGCGCAATCACTCGCGTGGCGGCAGCGACATATCGTGTATAGGCAAGATTTTCATCTTCTTCAAACAGACGCCGCACCTCCGCAATGGCGCCGTGGTCTCCCTGTCTGCATCGGAAAAGAGCACGCCGCGCCCGAGCCGTCGTTGCAATATCGGAGGGAAGCTCCGTTTTTAAAAGGTGCGACGCTTTTTTTTGCGCTTTCGACGGGAGCTTCGATGTTTGACCGGCTTCGAAAAGTCCACGTAACCGCTGTATTTTCTGATTTTCCGGGTCAATTTTAAGCGCCTCGCGAACGATCGCCAAAGCTTCGGACACTCGATTCGCGTTGCGGCCAACTGTTACCGCCAGTTGGCTGCGGCTAACAACATCTTCGGGAAACAGCTGTATTGTCTCCCGCAGCAGATCCTCGGCGTCGCGGTCGCGGTCGGGTTGGTCAGAAAAAAACCGCGCCAACTGGTTACGCCGCTGCGGGTCTTCGGGAAAGCGGCGCACGGCTTCCCAACCGACGAGTTCCGCAGCTTCGACTTGGCCGAGAGCGGCGAGAGCGTCCCGCCACAAACTCCAAGCAAAAACATCAGACGCTTCATACCGAAGCGCTAGCCGCGCCAGCTCGTGGGCCATATCTGCGCGCTTCTCAACTTCATCGCCGGCATTTTCCAGCAATTGGCGGCCTATGTTACAGGCGGTGCGCATGAGATAATAGGTATCGCCGGTCCGCGACGCATAACGCTCATGCGCGCTGACGAGCCCTTTGATCGGCGACTGCAACGTCTTAAACGGGCGCGTGCGCCGAATGCCGTCGAGAACAAAATCGAGTCGCGATGGGTGCGGCGGACTCGTCTCGTCGAGCGGCGCGGCATGTCGCACCTCTCCAACTTCGACTTCCTCGCGCCACCATTGCGCGGCAGGGAAGGTGATCCCCTTTTGTCGTGTCTTGTGAAAGAGATCATCCTCCACAGTGGCGACCACCTTTGCGATGAGCGGCGTCCAAAAGGTCGGATCACGCGGAAAGGCATCTTCCATTACGCGCCACTCGCGCAAAAATCTTTGTTTTTTCGGGAGCTGCGCCGCAGCCCAGCGGGCGAGGCCGTAAAGCGCGGCTTCCTCATTGGCGTTTTCGCCTTCGTCCTCGCTGAGAGGTAAGCGTCGCAGACCAAGCAGACCGACCGTCAAGTATGTCTCATCGTAGCGCCCGCGTGACCCAGACTCGCCGCAAATATTCAGCCAGAACGGCAGCAGGCGACGCGCCTCCAAGCCCGCCGTGCGCGCAATATCCTGGCTGAGCGCCAGCGCGCGCCAATATTCACGCCGCAGATCAAGACCTTGATCTACAACAAGATTTTCGACCCAATTGTTCCAGTAAGAGAAGCGCTTATGTAAATCAATCGTCGTCCGGTTGGGACGGAGACGCTGTACGACCCGCACCAGGTCGAACGCGGCAAGCGCATTTCGGTCCCATGCACCACCGCGCAGTCGCGGTGACTCTTTGCGATAAAACTCCAGCGCACCAAGCACTCCTTCATCGAACGCAGCTACTGCCTGGTCTTCCGGCGCCCGAACAAAATCGTGACTGCGGCGTCGCTGGGTTCGGCGCGCCCAAAAGGGTGAATATCCGCTCCCCCCTCGACCAGTCCCCGCACTTCCGCTACAGGGTCGGCGATCAGGCGCTCCAACCAAGCGTGACGCGAAGCCGTAATTGCTTCCATCCTATTCGTCCACTTCGCCCGTCATATAGGCGCCAAACTCTGTGCGCCCAGAAAGTCTTTTCAGTTCATGCAAATGCGCGTCGCGCACAACCGCAAGCTTCACCTCAGGCAGCGGTCCGATAAGTTGTCCAACGCGCACCAGATGATGCGCCCGGTAGCTTATCCGAATGTGAAGAAGTTCGCGAATCGGCGGCTGGGCCCGGCCCGCATCGCTCAGATCGACCGTGAAACTCGACGCCACGTCGATTGGAGCAGGAAAAAAATGAGGACTTCCCGGCGCTTCCATGACCGTAGGAAAAGCGAAAGGCCGCTCGGCCCCGCGCCGCCGGGTAGTCTCCCATTCGCTCAACACGTCTTCGACCAGATATTCCATCAAGGCGAAGCATTGCCGCTCTCCGGGAGCCGGCGAAAAATGCCCCAACCCGAGCCGGTTACGCAAACGCACGAGCCAGCTGTTTTCTTTCAGGTCATTCGCGACTTCCGATTTGAATGCGACGAAGGATGGGCGTGCTCCAGGATAGGCCTTCCACTGATCGGCGATCGCAACAAGCAATGCCTCGTCACGAGCGCGCGGCTGCAGCGCTTGTTCAAGCGAATTAAAATTCAGCCCGGCGCCTAGCAAAATATCGTCAATGCGTTCCAGCCTTATTAGCTTTTGGTTGGGCTCTATCTCAGGCGAATAGAGCGCCGATTCATTAATCGCTCGAAAGGTCGTGGGGATATGGCTGCGGCGTGCGCCCTGGATTTCGACCCTAAAATGCTTGTGCTGCAACGCCAAAAGCGACGAAAGCGCAGGATCAAATTGCTCGAAGTGTTCGCGCCGCATTTCCGAAACGCGCTCCTCGAACTCAAAATTGTCGCCGATCGCTCGTTCGGGAGCCGACCGAGACGTTCGCAGCGCCAAAAGATCGCCGAGCAAATCCACGCGCTGAAACTTCACCCCATCCCTCAAAAATCTGCCGATGGAAAAATGCGCCTTTCCGAAACAGCGCAAGCTGCGGCGAGCGTAAACCCCAAACGCCCGATTTCAAAGCGTGTCACTTCCGCTTCTGCCACGCCTCTATCACATCCTCGACCGTATGGAAGCCGGGCTTCGGCGACATGACGAGCACCGCCATATTGCCGGGCGCATGTTCGTTCTTCCACATCTTGGTATGCGCCACGGGAATCTTCTCCCAGGAAAAGACTTCCGACATGCAGGGGTCGACGCGGCGGTCCAGCATGAAGCGATTGGCGGCTGACGCCTGCTTCAGATGCGCGAAATGCGATCCCTGAATGCGCTTCTGGCGCATCCAGACGTAGCGCGCGTCAAAGGTGAGGTTGAAGCCGGTCGTGCCGGCGCAAAACACGACCATGCCGCCGCGCTTCACCACCAGGCAAGAGACCGGAAAGGTCGCTTCGCCCGGATGTTCGAAGACGATGTCGACGTCCTTCTTGCCGGTGATGTCCCAGATCGCCTTGCCGAAGGCGCGGGCGTTCTTGGTCCACTCGATGAATTCTGGCGTGTTGACCTTCGGCAACTGCCCCCAGCACTTGAAGTCCTTGCGGTTGATGACGCCTTTGGCGCCAAGAGAGAGCACGTAATCGCGCTTGCTCTCGTCCGAAATGACGCCGATGGCGTTGGCGCCGGCGGCGGCGCAGAGCTGCACGCCAAAGACGCCGAGCCCGCCAGACGCGCCCCAGACAAGCACATTGTCGCCGGGCTTCAATTGATGCGGCGCATGGCCGAAGAGCATGCGGTAGGCGGTGGCGAGCGTCAGCGTGTAGCAGGCCGCCTCCTCCCAGGTGAGGTGTTTGGGACGCTCCATGAGCTGGCGATCCTGGACCCGGCAGAACTGGGCGAAGGAGCCGTCCGGCGTCTCGTAGCCCCAGATGCGCTGCGAGGGCGAGAACATCGGGTCGCCGCCGTTGCACTCCTCGTCGTCGCCGTCATCCTGGTTGCAGTGAACGACCACTTCGTCGCCGACCTTCCAGCGCTTCACCTTGGAGCCGACCGCCCAGACGATGCCCGAAGCGTCCGAACCGGCAATGTGATAGGGGTTTTTGTGAACATCGAGCACGGAGATGGGCTCGCCGAGCGCGGCCCAGACGCCGTTGTAATTGACGCCGGCCGCCATCACGAGAACAAGCACATCGTGGCTGTCGAGCTCCCAGGTCGGCAAGACCTCGAGCTGCATGGCGGTTTCCGGCGGCCCGTGCCGCTCCTTCCGGATCGCCCAGGCGTACATGTTTTTCGGCACATGCCCGAGCGGCGGAATCTCGCCCATCTCATAGAGGTCTTTCTTCTCGGTCAACTTCGGGGTCCTCGCCTTGCCGCCCTCGCCGGGCGTTGGAATTGGCGGGAGCTTATAGACGGGGCGGCGCCGCGCGAATAGCCCCAAGGCGCCGGCGCCGCTTTGGCGGCGCGCGTCGCCGGCGTCGAGACCCTGATCTAAGCCGCTGGCGGCTCATCTTGTCAAAACAGGGTCATGTGCTATCGCAACGGGCGGAGGAGCCATTAAAGTGAACGATCTGACCCCGCCGCGCCGCGACAAGCCCTGGATGTTTCGCACCTACGCCGGCCATTCGACGGCGAGCGAATCCAACAAGCTTTATCGCTCCAACCTCGCCAAGGGCCAGACGGGTCTCTCCATCGCCTTCGACCTTCCGACGCAGACGGGCTACGACAGCGACCATCCGCTCTCCTGCGGCGAGGTCGGCAAGGTCGGCGTGCCGGTCTCGCATCTTGGCGACATGCGCGCGCTCTTCGAAGGCATTCCGCTCGCCGAGATGAACACGTCGATGACCATCAACGCCACCGCCGTGTGGCTGATGGCGCTCTATATCGCCGCCGCCGAGGGACAGGGCGCGCCGCGCGCCAAGCTGCAGGGCACCACGCAAAACGACATCATCAAGGAATATCTGTCGCGCGGCTCTTACGTGTTCCCGCCGGCGCAATCGCTGCGGCTCACGCAGGACCTTATTCTGTTCACCACGAAGGAATGCCCGAAGTTCAATCCGATCAACGTCTGCTCCTACCATTTGCAGGAAGCCGGCGCGACGCCGTCGCAGGAGCTCGCCTATGCGCTCGCGACCGCCGTCGCCATTCTCGACAATGTGAAGAAGTCGGGCGAAATCTCGGATGAGAATTTCGCCCAGGTCGTCGGCCGCATTTCCTTCTTCGTCAACGCCGGCATGCGCTTCGTCACCGAACTCTGCAAAATGCGCGCCTTCGTCGAGCTTTGGGAAGAGATCACGCGCGAGCGCTATGGCGTGAAAGACGAAAAGCTCCGCCGCTTCCGCTATGGCGTGCAGGTCAATTCGCTGGGGCTGACCGAGCAGCAGCCTGAGAACAACGTCTACCGCATCTTGATCGAGATGCTCGCCGTCGTTCTCTCCAAGAACGCCCGCGCGCGCGCCGTGCAATTGCCGGCCTGGAACGAGGCGCTCGGACTGCCCCGCCCCTTCGATCAGCAATGGTCGCTGCGCATGCAGCAGATCATGGCTTACGAGACGGATCTCCTCGAATATGGCGACATCTTCGACGGCAATCCCGAGATCGCCCGCAAGGTCGCCGAGCTGAAGGCGGAGGCGACGGCCGAATTGAAGAAGATCGAAGAGCTCGGCGGCGCGGCCGCCGCAGTCGAAATCGGCTATATGAAGGGCAAGCTCGTTGAAGCCAATACCGCGCGTCTCGAGGCGATCGAGGCCGGCGAGCAGATCGTCGTCGGCGTCAATAAATTCATCGGCGGCGAGCCGTCGCCGCTCGCTTCGGGCGACGATCAGATCATGGTCGTGCCCGAACACGTCGAAGCCGAACAAATTTCGCGGCTGAAGGCGTGGCGCGAGAGCCGCGACCAAAAAGCCGCGCAGGAAGCCATCGAGGAGCTGGCGCGCGCCGCGAAAGAAGGCCGCAACATGGTCGAGCCGTCGATCGCCGCGGCGAAGGCCGGCGTCACCACCGGCGAATGGGGCAATGTGCTGCGCGGGGTGTTCGGGGAGTACCGCGCGCCGACGGGCGTCTCCTCGACGGCGCGCCAGGTCGGCGGCCAGCTCGACGCGGTGCGCGAAGAGGTCGCGCGCGTGTCGCAAAAGCTCGGCAAGCGCGCGAAATTCCTCGTCGGCAAGCCGGGCCTCGACGGCCATTCGAACGGCGCCGAACAGATCGCCGTGCGCGCCCGCGACGCCGGCTTTGACGTCATCTACGCCGGCATCCGCTCGACCCCGGCCGAACTCGTCGACGCCGCGAAGAAGGGAGGCGCGCATTGCATCGGCCTCTCCATTCTCTCCGGCTCGCATGTGACGCTGGCGCATGAAGTGATCAAACTGATGAAGCAGGAAGGCGTCGAGGCGCCGCTCGTCGTCGGCGGCATCATTCCGCCAGCCGACGAGAAGCTGCTGCGCGAAGCGGGCGTCGCGGCGGTCTATACGCCGAAGAATTATGACCTCAACGCCATCATGACCGACCTCGCGCACATCATCGAGAAGGCGGTGGCGTGAGGGGCCGACGAAGGTCCCTCATCCTGAGGGCGTGCGAAGCGCGCGTCTCGAAGGATGAGGATTGCTTTGGGGCAGCCGGGCGCCGCGTTCCGGCTCCTACGTCCAAAACGGCGCAAGCTTTTTCAGCCGCTTTTCGCTCTTATCGGCGTGGGCGACGCCTTCCCGCGCCGCATGCGCGAACCAGCCGCGCACGAAACCTGAGGCGCGCGCCGCCGCCTGATTTTCCGCATCGATGCGGTCGAGCAGGTCGTTTGCGACCTCCATATCATTGAAGACGCCCAGTTGATCCTGCAGTTCGCCAAGCGCGCGTGAATAAGCGCCCGCGGCCTTGCCATTTTTAAAAAGACTTTCGAAAAATTCGGCGCCATAGCGCGCCTTTTAAGCGCGATGCGGACTCGATGTCGCTCCTCAGCCGAAAGCGTCGCGAGGTTTTTGCTCTTCTTCAGCAGCCGCTTGTGAAGTCGCGCCAGCGCGCCCACGGCGAAAGCGTATGCGGAGTCCGGCGCGCGCATCTCAGTCTCGACCTCCCAGTCGCGCCGTTCTATCGCCAGGCATAAGTCGTCTACGAATTGCGACGTTTCGTCTGATGACACCGCTTCATGCGCTGCGCGATAGGCCTTCTCGCGAAGCGATTCGACAGTGTCGATCAGCGCATGAAAGCTCGGATCGTCGCCAATCGCCTCCCGGGGGCCGGCGTTCAATGTGGCGCGAAAGACGTCCCAATCGCGCGCGGCGCCGAGAACGGAAGCGAGAGTTTTGGCGCGATCGCCCGCGGTTTCGAGCGCAGGCCCGGCGAGGATTGGCCGCAACAGGCCGATCGCCGCGCGCAGCCGGCGCAAGGCGACGCGCATCTGATGCACGCTTTCCTGCGCGCTCGAGGTTTCAAGAAGCGGAACGTTGGCCAGGAAATGTTCAAGGGAGGCGGAGAAAATCGTCGCCGCCGCGTCCTCGAGCGTATCGTTTTTGGAAAGCTTGATCGCCCTCGCCTTGATCGCCGCCGGTATGTCGTCGGCGACGTGGGACTCCTGCTGCGCGTCGTTGCGCGCGTGCGAATTGGCTGGTTCTGTCGAACGCTCCATACAGACGCTCTACGCAGATTTAGTCGGTCAAATAGGGCGTCGGCGCGCGCAGCGCCACATTGAGCGCGGAGCGCGCCGCGACCGCCCCCTCAAGGTCTTGATTAATACCTCCGCGCTTGCTTTATCGCGGCCCACTATCTTTCTCGGGAGCTACGCCTCATGTCGACTTGGCCTCACTATGGCAAAATCACCGGTCCGATCGTGCTGATCGGCTTCGGCTCTATTGGCCGAGGCATTTTGCCGCTGATCGAGCGCCATTTCGATTTCGACAAGTCGCGTTTCACCGTCATCGATCCCGTCGACACGCATCGCCGGCTGCTCGACGAGCGCGGCATCGCCTTCTTGAAGGCGGGCCTCACGCCGGAGAACTATCGCGACATTCTCACCCCGCTGCTGACAAAGGGCGAGGGCCAGGGCTTTGTCGTCAATCTTTCGGTCGACGTCTCGTCGCTCGCAATTATAAAGCTCGCGCGGGAGTTGAACGCATTATGCGTCGACACGGTGGTGGAGCCGTGGCCGGGCTTCTACTTCGACAAGACAATGGGCAATGAAGCGCGCACCAATTACGCCCTGCGCGAAACGGTGCTCGAAGAGCGCCGCCAGAATCCTGGCGGGTCAACCGCCATCTCCTGCGTCGGCGCCAATCCCGGCATGGTATCGTGGTTCGTCAAGCAGGCGCTCGTCAATATCGCGCGCGACACGGGCGCGCTCGATAAGGAGCCCGCAACGCGCGTCGAATGGGGCGCGCTGGCCCAAAGACTCGGCGTCAAGGGCATTCATATCGCCGAACGCGACACGCAACGCGCGCGGGACCCGAAACCGCGCAACGTCTTCGTCAACACCTGGTCGGTCGAAGGCTTCGTCTCCGAAGGCATGCAGCCTGCCGAACTCGGCTGGGGCACGCACGAAAAAACTTTGCCGGATATCGGCCGCACGCATCCAAGCGGCTGCGGCGCGGCGATCTACCTGCTGTCGCCCGGCGCCAATACGCGCGTGCGATCATGGTGTCCGACGCCTGGCGCGCAATATGGTTTTCTGGTCACTCATAATGAGTCGATTTCAATCGCGGATTTTCTCACGCTGCGCGACGACTCGGGACAGGCGGTTTATCGTCCGACCTGTCATTACGCTTACCACCCCGCCGACGACGCCGTGCTCTCTTTGCACGAAATGTTCGGCGCCGCCGGCAAGATGCAGGAGAGCTGGACGATTCTCGACGAGCACGAAATCGTCGATGGAATCGACGAACTCGGCGTGCTGCTCTATGGGCACTCGAAAAACGCCTATTGGTACGGTTCGCAGCTCTCGATCGAGGAGACTCGCGATCTCGCGCCCTATCAGAACGCCACTGGCCTTCAGGTGAGTTCGGCGGCGCTCGCCGGCATGGTCTGGGCGCTGGAGAACCCGCAGTTAGGAATCGTCGAAGCCGACGAGGTCGACTACAAGCGCTCACTCGAAGTGCAGCTGCCGTATCTCGGGCCGGTCGTCGGCGTCTACACGGATTGGACGCCGCTCGAAGGGCGTCCGGGACTGTTTCCGGAAGAGATCGACGAAAGCGATCCCTGGCAGTTCAAGAACATTCTGGTGCGCTGAAGGCGCCTTCGACGAAATTGCTTAGAGCGCGCGCTGGCCGAACGTCGGCGCGCTTTTTTTGTTCGGCAGGTCGCTTGCCTGCCGCCAATGTTCTCTATATGTTCTGTATCGGGCCAAGCGAGTTTAGCCGTCCCCCGGACGGCGACGCTCGCGGCTGCAGCAGAGGTTGCGGACATGGGTGGCGCGGCTCAATCAGTAACGGAAATGAAAGGCGCGCGGATCGACGCCGCGGCGATCGTCGAGGCGGAGCGTCGGCGCGGGCGCGGAGCGCTGTCGAAGCGCAGCGGCCGGTTCGAAAAGGAAACGCGCGAGGAGGCCGACGACGGCTGGGGGTCGCTGGAGAGCCTCGAAGCGCTCAAGACCAATTTCCACGTCGAAAAGCCGCGCACGATCATCACCAGGAACGATTCGCCCGATATTTCCTTCGATCGTTCGATCAATCCCTATCGCGGCTGCGAGCACGGCTGCGTCTATTGTTTCGCGCGACCGACGCACGCCTATATGGGCTTTTCGCCCGGCCTCGATTTCGAAACCGAAATCTTCGTCAAAGAAGGCGCGGCGCAGCTTCTCGAACGCGAATTGTCGGCGCCGGGCTACGCGCCGAAGACGATCGCGATCGGCACCAACACCGACCCCTATCAGCCCGCCGAGCGAAGTCATCGCGTCATGCGCTCGATCCTTGAAGTTCTGGCGCGCGCCAATCATCCGGTCGGCGTCGTGACGAAATCCGCGCTCGTGCTGCGTGACCTTGATCTCCTCGCGCCAATGGCGGCGAAAGGCCTCGCGAAGGTCGCGATTTCGGTGACGACGCTCGACCGCAAGCTTGCGCGCCTCATGGAGCCGCGCGCCGCGACTCCAGAGCTGCGGCTCGAAACCATTGAAAAGCTCAGCGCCGCCGGCGTGCCGACCGCGGTGATGACGGCGCCGATCATTCCCTCGATCAATGACGATGAGATCGAGCGAATTTTGACGCGGGCGCACGCCGTCGGCGCTCGCGAGGCCGGCTATGTGCTGCTGCGCCTGCCGCTTGAATTGCGCGACCTCTTCACCGAATGGCTGGTGGCGCATTTTCCCGACAGAGCGCGCCGCGCCTTGGCGCTCGTGCGTTCGACGCGGGACGGCAAGCTTTATGACTCCGCCTTCGGAAGCCGCATGAAAGGCGACGGGCCATACGCCTGGATGATCGGCCGGCGCTTCGAGGTCGCCGCCGCGCGGCTCGGCTTTACGCAGAAAACAAAATTGCGAACGGATCTGTTCGAGCCGCCCCGCCGCGCGCCGCAACAGCTCAGCCTCTTTTAGGCCGATTTCGGCGCCCTTCCCGGCGAGGCCGCCCCTGAATTCTCTGGACGACGCGGCGCACGCCCTCTTTCGGGTTGCCAGCAGCCTGCCCTCCGCGCTTTATTCGCAGCACGGCCCCTGCGCTCGACGCCGTTGTCGCGCAGGACCGTGGGCGATGGCCGAGGGGAGCGTTTGTGACGGCCAAAGGGCTCAATTTTCGGCTGGAAGCCCAATTGCGCCGGAAAGGCGTATGGCCGATCGCCGGCGTCGACGAAGTGGGCCGCGGTCCGCTCGCCGGACCAGTCGCGGCCGCGGCGGTCATTCTCGATCCCAAACGACCGCCGCGCGGCCTCGACGACTCCAAGGCGCTGAATCAGGCGCAGCGCGAAGAAGCTTTTGAGCGCATCATGGCCGGCGCGCTCGCGGTTAGCGTCGCCTTCGTCACCGCGGCCGAAATCGATCGGATCAATATCCGGCGGGCGTCGCTCGCCGCGATGGCGCGCGCGGTCGCCGGTCTTTCCCAGACGCCGGCCTATCTTCTCGTCGACGGCAATGACCGCCCGCCGGTCAACTGCCCCTGTCACTTGATCATCAAGGGCGACGCCACGGCGCTTTCCATCGCCGCCGCCTCGATCGTCGCCAAAGTTGCGCGCGACGCGATGATGCGCCGTCTCGCCGCCCATTATCCGCAATATGGTTTTGAGACCAACGTCGGCTACGCCGTGCAGCATCACCTCGAAGCGCTGGCGCTCTATGGCGCGAGCCCGGCGCATCGGGCGAGCTTCACGCCCGTGCGCGAGGCGTGAGGTTGTTGGCAAGATTTTGCTAACCTTTTTACTTCCTTAAGACTTCCGTTCGAAAAAGAGACGTAGGCCGTTTCTCGATTTAAACGCCGCTTTTACCTCCCTCCTCCACTATCGCGCTTGTTGGTTGCGTTGATGGTGTTGAGTTCATGCGTAGCGCGCGCGTCGGGGCGGCTCGTCTCAAAGCCCGAAATCAGGTCACGCGTATCGGGCGCACCAGCGAAAGGCCGCTCCGCGCGACGGCGCGCAACGAAATCCTGTGCGGCGACTGCGTCGTGCTGATGGAGCGAATGGCGGACGAGAGCGTCGATCTCGTCTTCGCCGATCCCCCCTATAATCTCCAGCTCGCCAATCCTTTACATCGCCCGGATCAAAGTCTCGTCGACGCCGTCGATAATGATTGGGACAAATTCGCCAATTTCGCCGCCTATGACGCCTTCACGCGCGACTGGCTTTCCCAGGCGCGCCGCATGATGAAGCCTTCGGCGACGATTTTCGTCATCGGCTCCTATCACAATATTTTCCGCGTCGGCGCGATCATGCAGGATCTGGGCTTCTGGATCTTGAACGACATCGTCTGGCGCAAGAACAATCCGATGCCGAACTTTCGCGGCCGTCGTTTTACCAACGCCCATGAGACGATGATCTGGGCGGCGCGCGACCAAAGCGCGAAGAACTACACCTTCAATTATGAGGCGCTGAAGGCGGCGAACGAAGATTGCCAGATGCGTTCCGATTGGCTGCTGCCGATCTGCGCCGGGACGGAACGCCTTAAGGACGGCGCCGGCCGCAAGACTCATCCCACTCAGAAGCCGGAGGCGCTGCTCGCACGCGTCATTCTCGCCGCCTCGAAACCGGGCGATCTGGTGCTCGATCCATTCTTTGGCACGGGAACGACCGGCGCTGTCGCCAAGCGCCTTGGTCGCGACTGGCTCGGCATCGAGCGCGACGGCGACTACAGAGCCGCGGCGCATGCGCGCATCGCGGCGATCGAACCTTTGCCGCATGAGGCGATTGCAACCGCGCCGTCGAAGCGCGCTGAGCCGCGTATCGCCTTCGCGAGCCTCGTCGAAGCAGGACTCATCGCGCCGGGCGCGACGCTCTTTGACGCCAAGCGGCGCCATTCCGCCGTGGTGCGCGCGGACGGCGCGCTGTCGCTCTCCGGCATCGTCGGGTCGATTCACAAGACCGGCGCGCTGGCGCAAGGCCTGCCGGCCTGCAACGGCTGGACCTTCTGGCACTATGAGCAAAAGGGCGCGCTCATGCCGATCGACGATCTGCGGGCGCAGGCGCGCGCGCGGCTGAAGGAAGCGGCCGAATAACCTTCTCCATGGGGGAAAGTCCGGTCTTCGCGACCGGGCGCCCGGCCGCAAGGCCGGCGCTTTTTCAGTTCATGAGTGAAACTACTGCGCCGCGAGTTTGATTTCGGGATAGCTGCACTTCTCGTCGCTCTTCTCGTCGACATGGAGATGCGACGGCGGCGCGACGAAAGGAATGCCCAACGTCTGCCAGACGTCGACGAGAGACTCGACGAGGCTCGCGATATGCGCATGCGTGTGCCGGGGCGTCGGCGTGACGCGCAGCCGCTCGCTGCCCTTCGCCACGGTCGGATAATTGATCGGCTGGATGTAGATGGAGTGGCGTTCGAGCAGCAGGTCGCTCGCGGCCTTGCAGAGTTCGGCGTTGCGCACCATCACCGGCACGATATGCGAGCCATTTTCGAGTAACGGCAGGCCG
>Ga0233425_10006368_pt1 | contig 17595 bp, 10 predicted proteins | sample Watercolumn_Towu_2_FD_181712 | JGI IMG/M metagenome (GOLD analysis project Ga0233425, IMG submission 181712) | Freshwater microbial communities from Lake Towuti, South Sulawesi, Indonesia - Watercolumn_Towuti2014_140_MG | ecosystem: Environmental > Aquatic > Freshwater > Lake | place... | reverse complement strand
TTACCGTGGAACCAGGCATCTACATTACGAAATCCAAAACAGTTGATAAGAAATGGTGGAATATCGGTATAAGAATTGAAGATAACGTATTGGTAACGGCTAATGGTTGTGAAATTCTTAGCAAAGATATTCCCAAAACGATAACTGAGATAGAAAAGATCATGCAACGTTGATTTTTTCTTTTTTTTGGATAGAATTCTTGTGTTTTTTAAGTTTCCCCTTTTTATAAAAAATTCGGAGAATAAAACGTGAAAAAGTTAATATTATTTGTATCTTCGTTATTGTTGGTTGGTAGTGGTTTTGCTGCTACTAAACCTGCGACGGTTAAACAGCCGCCTGCAAAATCATTAGCGCAAGAAGTAAAAGAGCTTAAAGCTGAAGTCGATGAGCTTAAAGCAGCAGCTCCCGGGCGTAATGATTATGGGTTTGTTATGACGTCTCCTTATGTTGGTATTAGAGCGACGTACGATCCCAATGACTTAATCGTCAACCTGCCATCCGTCAATGAAGACGTGAGATTGTTAGAGCAAAGACAGGAATTAGCTGATTATGCCGATAAACACAATTTCAAAATTCCTGAACGCCCGATTATTGATTTAAGCGGTACTGTTGAAGGGCAGGTATGGTCAAAGCGTGATTATACTCAAGGAAGCAAGAGTGATATTGATTTGAGTCGTGCTGAGTTAGATGTTATTGGCGATATTAGCCGTTGGGTTACAGGCGTGATGATTCTTTCTTACGATAGTAACAAAATTACAGATACACCAAGATATTCTAATTCCAAGTTTTATGTCAATCGTGGTTTTATCACCATTGGAAATTTAAATGAATTTCCAATGTATGGAAGCTTGGGGCAATTCTATGTCCCATTTGGCCAATACACCAACTATATGGTAACTACTCCTTTGACTCAATCATTAGCTCGTACCAAAGAACGTGCGGTGGTTTTTGGCTATGATAAGGATAAGTTGTATGGAGCGGTTTATGCGTATAAGGGGGATACTTATACCGGAGATCGTAACAATGTAATTAACAATTGGGGTATCAACCTTGGTTATAAGATTGCCATTTATGATTTTGGTTTTAGTTTTGGAGCTGGCTACATTAGTAATTTAGCCGATTCAGAAGTAATGCAAGATACGAATGGTGGTACTTTTACTGGCTTCAAGAGCGGTGAATCACTAGACCATTTTGTCTCGGCTGTGAATTTACACGGTGAGGCAAAGTATACTGATTACAGTGTTGTGGCTGAGTATGTTGGAGCTGTTAGAAGGTTTGATCAGGTTTCTGATATGTCGTTTAATAATCGTGGTGCAAGACCGCAAGCTCTTGACATAGAAGGCAACTATAATTTCAAGTTTATGGATAAGCCGACATCTTTTTCTTTAGGATACGGCAGAACTTGGGATGCACTAGCGCTTAGTTTACCGCAGCACAGTGCGTTTATAAAACTTGGTACTGCATGGTTTAAATCTACCATCGAGAGTATTGAGTACCGTCAAGATTGGAATTATTCCAAGACTGACACAGCATCAGGGAATGGAGTGACGGTTACGGCCAATGGTGCTAAAACCAGAAATATCATCACCGCGCAAGTTGGTGTTTATTTCTAAGCTTTAAGTTATCTGATTGTTTTGAATTAAGCGCTTTCCCGGTTTGAACGGGAGAGCGCTTTTTTCTAAAATGGATGGTTATTATGAAAAAAATAGCAATTCTTTTTGTAAGTTCACTTCTCGTGAGTAATGTATTTGCAGTTACTGCGACTAAAACAAATGTCAATAAAGTTCAACCTCAATCGTTAAAACAAGAAGTAGATTATATCAAACAAGGAGTAAGTGACCTTAGAAATAGAGTTGGTAATAAAGAAGATTATGGTTATGTTATTAGTTCTCCGTATGTTGGAGTAAGGGCAACTTATAATGCCAATGATTTATTGACGAATTTGCCGTCAGTTAATCTCGATACGCGTTTATTAGAGCAGAGAAAAGAAATTAGTGAATATTTGGCTGCGCATAAAATTCCTCAGCATCAACGTCCATATATTGCTTTAAGCGGGGCGGTTGAAGCGCAAGCAATTGCACGGCGCGATTATACCCAGGGTAGTAAAAGTGATCTTAATTTGAGCCGCACTGAATTAGATTTTGAAGGCAATATTGCTCCTTGGACTACTGCTCTTGTAGAGATGATTTATGATGATACTTCTCCTTTGTTGGGTTCGAGAGTAAGTAATTCTAAGGCATATGTTGAAACGGGGTTTATTACTTTTGGGGACTTGAGTCAATCTCCATGGTATACAACTCTTGGGCAATTGTATGTCCCATTTGGTCGATACTACAACTTTATGGTAACTGACCCAATGACTAAAATATTGGGACGGACTTTGGAGAGAATAGTATCGCTTGGTTATACCGATGGCCGATTTTATGGTGGAGTTTATGCTTATAAGGGGGACAGCTATACCGATGATCGCAGCAGCAACATAAATAGTTGGGGTTTAAATTTAGGTTATGCGACTTTGTGGAATAACATTGGAATTAAATTGGGCGTGAGTTATATCAGTAATCTTGCTGATTCTAAGGGGATGCAAAATACCAAGAGCGCTAATTTTGCTGGTTTCAAAACTCACGAAAAACTTGATCACTTTGTTCCAGCTGTTAATTTGCGTGGCGCAGTACAATATAATAATTATAGTTTTATAGCTGAGTATGTTGGGGCCATTCGGCATTTTGATCGGGCTTCTGATATGAGCTTTAATAATCGTGGTGCTAGACCGCAGGCGTTAGATTTGGAAGAAAATTATAATTTCAATTTCATGAATAAAATGACTTCTTTTGCGGTTGGTTATGGCCGTACTTGGGATTCATTAGCGGTTAACTTACCTAAAAATAGTGCTTTTGCGAAGTTAGGTATTGAGTGGTTTAAATCTACTATTGAAAGCATCGAATTTAGACAAGACTGGAATTATTCCAAATCCACAACTGCTAACGGTGGTGGTGGCACGGTTTTTTCGCCTCAAGGGGCTAGAACCAGAAGCACCATCACAGCGCAGGTGGGGATATACTTCTAAAAAACATGGATAATTGTTGTACGACGTCCTGTCGTATTTAATGATTTTTCATTCAGGGAAAAATGCAAAGCCAATTGGTAGCGGTTGTTTATTTGAATTTCTTTTCCAATAAAATTCTTGAGTCATGGCTTTAATATTTTTGGGTAGAATAGGTTGATCTTTTTGCCAAATAAACAGCGTGTTTTGTGGAAAGTTATTAATTGTAGGATGCGTTTTATCGGCTACGATTATTGTGGGATTGTCTTGCGCGAAATAAGCAAAATTCCCTGCGGTATAGCGATCGCCCACCACGAACATTATTTTATTGTTATAATTTTTGTGCCATTGTTGTTCAATAGTTTGTGCGATTTTTTGTGCGGGATAATTCGCGCTTGATTCGTATCCGCGATAAATTATGGAATAACTATAGCCACCGGCAAACGCGCTAAAAACTAACGCTACCGAAATTAAAAAGCGATAAAATGTTTTCCGGCTAACTATGGGTTGAGTATAAGCAAGCAGTAGCAACGGGAAAAAAGAAAGCAATGGCGTGCCCCACATGGTGTGTAGCGTCATCTTAAAAATAAGCGCGATTATCAAAGTGAAAAAGTAAGGGCCTAGGGCTATCGTTAATAAAAACATGCGATCGGATTTGCTGGGGTTGTGGTGCGTACATAGAGGCTCAGTATGTTTAGACGCGATCACGGTTAAGCATAAAAGAGCGGGCAAAAGCAAGGCTAAAAGTTGCATAAGCGCGAAATGTGTAATGGTATTTTGCGTAATGTCAGAAATTCTTAGCAATGCATACTTTATGGTTTCAAAGTTGTGATGGAACAGCCACAAACAGTGTGGAGCAATAATAATTAAAAACGTAATGCCACCGCAATAAAACGGCAGTTTTAAACAGTTTTTTCTAGCAGATTTATCGCCAAGTAAAAACAAAAACAGCGGAAATAATAAAACCAAAGTATAATATTTTGCCATTAATGCAAGTCCAGCAAAAAAGCCCGTCATAATCCATGTCATGAATTTTCCGTCTTTATAGGCAGAATAAAAAAACCATATCGTTAATGCCCATAAACCGATTTCCAAGACGTTATCGTTAAAGTCGACGGCAGCGATGGTGTAATATTGAATGCCTTCCAGTAATAATACGGCGATTAGGGCATAAAGCGGGTTGAGCATTTTTTTGCCGAGTTTCCATACGACAAGAAAGCATGCTGCTATCGAAAGCTGGCTAAATAAATATACCATCCATGTTCCGCCGATTTTAACAGCTAGAGCTGTAAGCCAGGCGTTTAGCCATGGATTGCGATCATAACCGAAATCTAAGTTTTGTCCCCAAACCCAGCCCTCTAAAGCGTCCATGGGAAGAGAGTGACGAAGTAAAGTAGGTAAGATTGTCCACACAATGACATGTAAACACGTTATTGTGTAGAAGAATTTTTCGTAATCGATTGATTTTATTATATTTTTTATTTGCATGGTATTTTTTGCTACGTCGAAAATATATAAATTAACGCAATAAATCTGTTTCGCCGATAGGCGAAACTCAATAATTATTCGTCATTCATTGTTAATTATTAATTGCCTTTTTTACGTCCATCGCTGCCATCGCGCCACTTGCTGCAGCAATTACTGCTTGTTGATAATTTGGATTAATTACATCTCCCGCAGCAAAAACTCCGTCGATACTAGTTGCAGTTGCGTTAATCAGGCCACCCTTGACTTTTATATAGCCTTCATTCATTTCCAGTTGATTGATGAAAATATCAGTATTTGGTTTATATCCAATTGCAATGAACAATCCCGAAATAATTAGATCTTTTGTTTGGTTATTTTTTACGTTTTGCAAACGTGCACCGGTTACTGTTTCATCGCCTAAAATTTCTGTGACCACTGAATCCCATTCAAAGGTGACATTGGGTGTTTTCATTAGTTTATCAATTAGAATCGGTTCCGCGCGTAGTTGATTGCGGCGATGGACGAGAACAACTTCTTTGGCAATATTAGCTAAATATAAAGCATCAATAACCGCGGTATCGCTGCCTCCAATTACCGCGATTTTTGCGCCTTTATAGAAGTAACCATCACATACTGCGCAATAAGAAACTCCTTTTCCGGTTAACTCAGTTTCGCGTGGCAAGTTTAATAACCGCGGTGATGCACCGGTTGCGATGATAACCGCATGGGCGAAATATTCTTCATTTTCTCCTTTAAGATAAAATGGACGTTGTTTGAAATCAACGGCAATTATGTTATCGTTGATAATGTTGGTGTTGAAGCGTTTGGCGTGTTCAACGAAGCGGGAGGCTAAAGTCATGCCGTCAATTCCTTGAACGTCTCCTGGCCAGTTATCTAAAACATGAGTTTTAGTAATTTGGCCGCCTTCATCCATACCGGAAATTATTGTAGGATCTAAGTTAGCGCGCGCAGCGTAAAGTGCCGCAGTCAATCCTGCAGGACCTGCGCCTAAGATGATTAAATTTTTTTTGAGCATGAGCAATATCTCGTCTATTGATGAATTTGCATTTTAAAGGTTAATTTTTTAATTGTGAATTGTTGATTTAGAATTTATCGTTTAAAATAATACAATTCAAATGCAATGACAATTAAGATGTATTTTTATTCGTTTTTATAAGTAATGGATTTTATCCAGCCACTTAATCTGGATAGTAAATTACAGTAAGTTCGGAAAAAACCGAAGAAATTTATTAAAAATGGCATGGCTTAATATAAGTGGCTGGATTTATTATATTTTTTGTTTGCATGGTATTTTTGGACTAATGCTCAAAAATAGAATATTTACGCGATTCTCAACTTTTTAATTGTGCATGTAGTCGCAGGCTTTAGCCTGCGCAAAAATACGAATAAACAAAGCCATCTCACGCGGACTAAAGTCCGCGGCTACAAAAGTTGAGAATGGCGTAATATTTTTTTAGTAATTGGATAGAAAAAATGTGGCGAAACGATAACAGTCCGCGCTTTAAATATCGTCAGGAAATGTCCGATAGAAATAACCAATTCGACCGCCGTGTGCGTGAAGGATTTTTTATTTTGGTATTTGCAATTACGGTTTTTTTAATTGTTTCCTTGGCTTCTTATCATGCAACTGATCCTGGTTGGTCGCGAACGGGAAGTGGGGCGAATATCGTAAATATTTGTGGTTATTTGGGCGCATGGGTTGCGGATGTTCTTTTGTGTGCATTTGGATATGTGGCTTATATTTTCCCTTTAATGTTGTTGTATGGCGCATGGATTTCACTCAAACGCAGTTATAGCCATGAACCGACTTTATTTTTGTTGCGCAGTCTGGGATTATTTTTGGTATTGGTGTCAGCCAGCACTTTATCCAGCTTGCATCTAAGTGGTGCAATTTTGCCGTTTGGTGCGGGTGGAGTATTGGGCAATTTATCGAAGGTTGGTGTGATAAGAATTTTTAGCGCGTTTGGCAGCGATTTAATTTTAACGGCATTATTGTTAGCAGGTTTAACTTTATTTAGCGGCGTTTCGTGGGTTGGAATTATAGATTTTATTGGTCGTACTATTTGCGAATATGCAATACGCAGCTGGGAAAAAATATTGCAAGCGAAAATATTCGATTGGCACAATTGGCGCAAGCCTAAAGCGGCGCGTTTTGAGCCCAAGATTTCTTTTGCCAAAACCAATGATAAAACTCCGGTAATTGAAAAACCCAAGCCGATCAAAGTAAGCGTGAAAGCCGAAAAAGAGCGGCAGCTTTCGTTTTTTGAAGAGGATGAAGAGTTTCCTTCATTATTGTTATTGGATAGTCCAGATCGCAAGGCGGGGCAGAGTTATACGACCAAACAACTTGAGGAGTTATCTTTAAGTGTGGAGTTAAAGCTCAAAGATTTTGGCATTGATGCACAAGTTGAGGCGGTGCATCCGGGGCCGGTAGTTACAAGATTTGAATTGCAATTAGCGGCGGGGACGAAAGTTGGTCGCATTACTGCATTAGCTAAAGATTTAGCTCGTTCGTTGTCGGTGGTAAGTGTGCGTGTGGTTGAAGTAATTCCGGGCAAGTCGGTGATCGGTTTAGAGCTTCCCAATATTAATCGTGAAATTGTGAGGTTACGCGAAATTTTGGCTTCACAGCAATTTGAACATGCGCGCGCGCCTTTGGCGATTGCATTAGGCAAAGATATTGCAGGTAATCCGGTAATTGTTGACTTGGCAAAAATGCCGCATTTATTGGTCGCGGGAACTACTGGTTCAGGTAAATCCGTGTGTTTAAATGCGATGTTGCTAAGCTTATTATATAAATATACGCCAGAGGAAGTGCGCTTGATCTTAATTGATCCCAAAATGTTGGAACTGTCGGTCTATGCGGGAATTCCTCATTTATTAACGCCCGTTGTGACTGACATGAAAGAAGCGGCGAATGCACTGCGTTGGAGTGTCGTGGAAATGGAGCGTCGTTATAAATTAATGGCACATTTAGGCGTGCGCAATATTGCGGGTTATAACACCAAAGTGCGCGAAGCGCGTGCGAATGGTAAACCGATTATGGATCCTTTATGGCAAGTGGAAAGCGGTAAAGAGCAGGAAGAATTAACAGAAGTACCGTACATTGTCGTAATTGCCGATGAATACGCCGATATGATTATGGTAGTTGGCAAAAAAGTGGAAGAATTAATTGCGCGTATTGCGCAAAAAGCACGTGCTTCTGGAATTCATTTGATTTTGGCAACGCAACGTCCGTCGGTAGATGTAATCACGGGTTTAATTAAAGCTAATATTCCTACGCGCATTGCTTTTCAGGTTTCATCAAAAATTGATTCGCGGACCATTCTTGACCAGTCAGGTGCCGAGCAATTGTTGGGTTATGGTGATATGCTGTATTTACCGCCTGGTTCTGGAGTTCCCGTGCGTATTCATGGCGCATTTGTTGCTGACGATGAAGTGCATCGTGTAGCGAAGGATTTAAAGCGCCATGGGCAGCCTGATTATTGGGATGAAATTTTGGATGGCAGCGTTGGTCCGATTGTGGGAATTGATCAAGATCCTGCAAATTTGGGAAGTGCAGAAGAACAAGATCCGCTGTATGATCAGGCAGTGCGCATTGTTACGGAAACACGGCGTGCTTCGATTTCAGGAATTCAGCGACGCTTGAAAATTGGTTATAATCGCGCCGCACGCATGGTGGAAGCAATGGAAGTCGCGGGAATCGTAGGTGCGATGGAATCGAATGGCAATCGCGAAGTATTAGCGCCGCCACCGCCGGAAAGTAATGAATAACGAACAGTGAATAATGAAGAATTGATGAGCGACATCTTGTCGCAGTTCATGTTTTTTTATCCAATAAGGATGATGAGCTTGGGTTATTTTTCTAAAGCATTGATTTTATTACATTTTTTATTTGCATGGTCATGTCCTTATGTGATATGATAACGCAAGAAGTACTGTATCGGGGGACGAATTTTCTTAAATGGCTTTTGCGAGACGAATACTAAAGGCAGGAAAAACTCGAACAAAAAGTAAAAGAAATGGAATTGGCACGTAATTCCCAACCGCCCGAAGAACTCGAGGGCCCGGTAGACGATCATCCGTAAAGTCAAAAGGGGGTAAAAGCTTGACAGCCTATTACGTTGCTAACACTGCCATTAAATCAAGTAAATCTTCGTTGTTTAATCTTTTAGGCAGCACAGCCGTTTCGGGAAAAGGTTCTAGCGTATATTTTCCGTTTTGCATGGCGGCCATATAACCAGATTTTCCTTGCAATAGTGAATTTACTGCAAGACCGCCCATGGTTGAAGCGCTAATGCGGTCGGTTGCGGTAGGAGAGCCTCCGCGTTGAATATGTCCCAGTATGCATACGCGATATTCAAAGCTGGGAGTAAGAGTTCTTAATTCTTCTGCCATTTTAAAACTGCGACCGCTATGATCGCCTTCGGCAACTACAATAATTAAGCTATTTTTTCTGCGTTTGGGCGCGAGAATTTTTTTGGCTAAATCACGCATTGCAATCGGGAATTCCGGTACAATAACGTGTTCTGCGCCTCCAGCGAGAGCAACGTCAACCGCAAGAAATCCCGCGTTTCTTCCCATAGTTTCAATCAGAAAATATAGGCTATTGCTTGCGGCAGTATCACGGATTTTATCAATTGCATCTAAAGCGTTATTGCGTGCGGTATCGTAACCGATGGTGTAATCAGTGCCAACAATATCATTGTCTATTGTTCCAGGAATGCCGATGACTTTAGGGCCGCCTTCTCGTTCCAGTAATAACGCGCCTCTAAAAGTTCCGTCTCCGCCAATCGCAACCAGGTACTCAATGCCTTCGCGCGCTAGGAAAGCACGACAGCGATCGCGAGTTTCTTTGTGGTGGAATTCAGAGGAGCGATTAGAGCGAATGATCGTTCCGCCGCGCTGAATGCAGTTGGCTACATCTCCTGGTCCCATAGGGAAAATATCTTGTTTGATTATTCCCTCATAACCATCGTGGCAGGCAAATACTTGCAAACCATTGTAATGGGCGGTTCTAACCACAGCTCGAATAGCTGCATTCATGCCTGGAGAATCGCCGCCGGAAGTAAACAAAAGAAGACGCTTTTTTTTGGTGTTCATATTTTTTTATCCCTAATAAGTTTTGTTGTTGAAATTTACCGCAATTATATTGTTTTATGCTCTTACGTAGATTTTTGGCATTTTTTTGGTTTTTTAGAAGATAAACTGTTTCTTGCATTGAACAAGAATTTTTTGGTGAAGTCATAATTATTGATCGGTGGAAGTGTAATCGCATTTGTAGTGGCTATTATATAATAGATTTCTTTTGAAACTCAATTAACGATGGTACGTTGTTATAAATTTTTGCCAGCAAATCAAATCGACGCTCGGATGGTTAAGAAGGTTTTGAAAGAAATCTACCAGAGGGTGTTGGAGGGCTATTAGTTTTGTAGATTAAGACTATCTTTTTTTTAGTTTGTGATTAAAATACTGGTTTATATTGGTTTTATTGTTTTTTAATTAAACGAAATTTATAACTCATTGATTTTAAAAGAAATATTTTTTGCATGGTCCGGGGCGACAGTCCGGGGCGACTGTGTTGAAAATATAAAAAGGCATTAAAGAGGCTGAAATAAAGAAGGCAAAAGGAGAAAAATATGTGGCTAAAGATATATGTTTTAGCAGTTATTACAGTGGTGGTTTTAACCATTCTTTGGTATCGGCGCGAATTGCGGCGTGAGAAGAGCCAGCTTAATGTTGCCAAAAGTTCTACTATGGACCGGCGTGAACCGCATTTAAATATTACCCCTGTTGAGGAAAAGCAAGAAGCGTTTATGTCGCCTTCAGTTATGGCCGATGTATCAACTTCAGTTATGATCGATGTGCCCAAAAATGCAGCACCTGAAACAATTCGCATGGAAATCCGCGCTTATCCCGATCAGCCTTATATGGGTTATGAATTATTACAATCGCTTTTGGCCGCTAATTTTCGTTATGGTGAAATGAACGTGTTTAATCGCTATGCTGCCGATGGTAAGCAAGTATTGTTTAGTTTATCGGTCGCTTCTTCTAATCATAGTTTTGAACTAAGTACCATGGGTGGTTTTTCTTGTTCGGGTTTGATTATGACTATGCCATTAGCAGGACGAGGAGCGCGCGGTGTTTTTGATTTGATGTTAGAAACCGCTGGGCAGTTGATTGAAGATTTGGGCGGTGAGCTTTTGGATGAGCAGCAATTACCGGTCAATGATGAAAGCATTAAGCATTGGCATGAAAAAATTCGAGTTTTTGAAGAAAGACAAAATCGTGCTTATGAAGGATGACGCTGCAGCCAAAAATAAAATTGCCAAGCTTCGCGAACTATTGAATGAATATAGCTATTGCTATTATGTTTTAGATCAACCGCAAGTTCCTGATGCAGAATATGACCGTTTGTTTTGCGAACTTCAAGTTTTAGAAAAACAATATCCTGAATTGATTGTCGCAAGTTCACCGACTCAGCGCGTTGGCGAAAAGCCGCGTTCAGCTTTTACTCAAGTGCCCCACAAAATTCCCATGCTTTCTTTGAATAATGCTTTTAGCATCGAAGACGTAACCAATTTTGACCAACGCGTGCGCGAAACGTTGGAAGTCAGTGAAGTAAGTTACGTATGTGAGCCAAAAATTGATGGTGTGGCGATTAGTTTAATTTACAAAAATGGAGAGCTGACAAGCGCCGCTACGCGTGGTGATGGCACGATTGGTGAGGACGTTTTGGCCAATGTTAAAACCATTTCCAGTATTCCCTTGCGTTTGCGGGGAGCGAATTTTCCTGCAATTCTCGATGTACGTGGTGAGATTTATATGCCTAAAGCGGGTTTTGCCGCTTTTAATCAAGCTGCAGAAAAAGCCCAGGAAAAGGCTTTTGCTAATCCGCGCAATGCTGCAGCAGGCAGTTTACGGCAGCTGGATGTGCGAGTTACGGCATCGCGCCCGTTGGATATTTTTTGTTATGCCGGTGAAATTGAAGAAATGACGCATTATCAAATTTTATTACAGCTGCAAAGTTGGGGTTTGCGGATTAATAGAGAAATTAAGGTTGTTCAAGGAGTTAGGGGCTGTCTGGATTATTATGCGCTAATGCTTAAAAAACGCGATTCTTTGCCGTATGAGATTGATGGAGTGGTTTACAAAGTTAATCAGTTAAAACAGCAGCAGCAATTAGGATTTGTTGCGCGCGCGCCGCGTTGGGCAATTGCCCATAAATTTCCAGCCCAAGAAGAATTGACTAAAGTTACCGCCATCGAATTTCAAGTTGGGCGGACGGGAGTATTAACACCCGTAGCGCGTTTAGATCCGGTATTTGTTGGCGGCGTTACGGTAAGTAATGCTACGTTACATAATATCGAAGAGGTTTGGCGCAAAGACGTGCGCGTGGGAGATACGGTAATTGTAAGGCGTGCGGGAGATGTTATTCCTGAAGTGGTGAGCGTGGTTTTAGAGCGCCGTCCCGAGCACACAGCAAAAGTTGTTTTACCTAAGCATTGTCCCGTGTGCCATGCGGATGTAATCAAAGATGAAGGTGAAGTTGCAGCGCGCTGCAGTGGTGGGCTTTTTTGTTTGGCGCAAGTTAAAGAATCAATCAAGCATTTTGCTTCGCGCGGAGCTATGGACATCAATGGTTTGGGAGAAAAATTGGTTGAACAATTAGTTGATCAAAAATTAATTCAAAACGTTGCTGATTTATATGCTTTGACTACGAGCGCGATTAGTGCTTTGGCAAGAAAAGGCGAGAAATCTGCGGCGAATTTAATTCAGGCAATTAATAAAAGTAAAACTACAACTTTAGCCAAATTTATTTTTGCTTTAGGGATAAGAGATGTGGGAGAAACTACGGCCAAGGCGTTAGCTGATTATTTTTTGGAATTGCCGCGTTTGATGGGTGCCAATGCTGAGGAACTGGAGAAAATTGCTGATGTTGGTCCGACTATTGCTGCGCATATTATGGCTTTTTTTAAGCAGAAGCATAATCGCGAGCTTATAGAAAGGTTGTTAAATTACGGCATTAATTGGGAAAAGCCGCAGCTTAAAGGCACGGCATTATTAGGGCAAACCTTTGTGATTACGGGTACTTTGAGCATGCCGCGCGAAGAAATTAAGGCTAAATTGCAGGATTTAGGAGCTAAAGTTAGCGAGAGTATTTCTAGAAAAACCAATTACTTAGTGGTGGGGGAGGATCCTGGTTCTAAGCGGGAAAAGGCCCAAAAATTAGGAGTAAAAGTTCTTGATGAAAAAGAGTTGCTTTTATTGTTAAAAAAGTCTAAAATATAATAGAACAAAGCATTTATGTTTAATGGATTAAACAAGGAAGGAGGTGCTTTATGGATGGAGCTATTTCTCAAGGTGATACGAATTTCTCAGTTCCTATCGGTGATGTTTTTCTCTATTCTAAAAGATCTCAAGATCAAAAATGCCTCAAAGCTTTTTTATCGCATGAACAAAAACTTTCTCAAACTGGCGCAGCATCACTTAAATATGCCAAGCGGTTGCTGAAAAAAATTGCCCAGGGTAAAACTTTTGGTGTCACGGTCAATCTTTGGAGTAAAGCGCTGATGTTGGTGGCGCAAGAATTTCCCAAGTCTTTAGCGTTGCAGCGAGATTTTTATCGCATGTTAGAGCAAGTTCCTTTTTTACGCCGTCTAATGTTAAAAGCAGTTTTTGCGGCAGAAGAAATTAACGTTGCATCCTTTCCCGCAGTGCAAGCGGCAATAACATGGTTACGGAATTACACTCATCAAGAAAACAGCCAAAATTTTATTTATAATTTTTTCACGCAGTGCAGCACCAGTGTGGGTAATTTATCTGGGTTGGCTTTGCATAAATTTATTGACGATCCCAACGTTGCTCAAGTTATTTTTGCCGATGAAGCATTATTTGATAAATTTTTACAAAGTCCGCTAACCGCAGAAGAAATATCAAAAGGGATGAGAGAAGAAGACAAAATTATTGCGCGATTGTTGAAACTTATTGCCCAAACACCGATTAGAGTAAAAAGCTTATTTGAGATGGAATTGGAATTATTGTTTGGCGGTGAAGAGAGCGATTATTTTTTAGCTTTATTTAACCGCATTACCAGCAAGCACCAATATTTGTCTAAGCTACTTGATTCTGGGTTATTGGCGGAGGCCAATGGACGCAATTGGGATGAAAGTCCCAGCTCAATTGTTACTGAAGCCATACGAAAAATTCGCCATTATTTTTACGATGTAAATCGGTGTGCGCAACTAACGCGATTTCTTAAAGGCTGTCCACAAGCTTTTTTGCAATTAGCTGGAGATCAGGGTGGGGCCGTGGTGGATTTGCTTGCGCCGGAGTCCCCTTTAAGTTTATTGCGTTATTTTAGTTTAAAGAATAAAGATTATGCTGCGAAATTTCACAAATTGATGAGTGATAATGCAGTGTCAATTGCAGTAGATTTTCAGCAAAGATTTCCCAAACATTTTGATCAATTATTGCAGCTGGGAATTGGCAAGACAACTTTTGGCGCACAGTTATTACATAAGATGCGCGAAGTGGGTAAAAGCCCTCGGGTGGAGCAATTGGTACCGCTTTTGATAAATTCATCCTTAACTAAACGATTGCAGTTAACCAGCGATGATTGTCGGGGCTTTTTGCAGCAACAATCTCCGGTAGTTGAATTGGCGCTTGCCAGCAACGAAGTTTTATGGCGGCAATTTGGTCATTCTTTAGTGGGAACTTTTTTTACCGCTCGCAATACCGCTATAAGCAAGTTAAAAAAGATCGCGGATAACCCTGCGAGCGCCAATATTTTTGAATCTTTAGTTATTGCTGGTGATCCTGTTTTATGGAAAAAAGTTAAGCCGCAACAAAATTGGTGGCAAAAATTATTGGGTAGTCGTAAAAAATTTACGGCACGTGAGGAACATTTTAGGCAAAATAATATTTTTGTACAGCGCTTGAATTTTAGTGGCGCCACTAATCAATTATTGCCAACGTTGATGTCTGCAGCAATTACGCAATTAATGGACCAATTACGCCAATGCAATCGGCAAAATACTGTTGAATGTTTTAATATCATGCGTTTTTTACTGATGTTAAATGACGAACAAGTTTGGCGCCCGATAATCGCTGCGCAGGAATTGATGAATAAAATTACTATTGAACAGTGGTTGGATCTTTTATTACCGGAAGGAGATATAGGCAGCCGTTTTTTTGCTCTGTGTTCGGTTGAATTTAAAATGGCTCTGGTTACCGCAGCATATCGCTCGGGTCGCGATAATTCTAAGCAATGCATCGAATTTAAAGAAAAATTAGGTGCACAAATTTTAGATGAATTAATGGGGTTATCACCAGCACATCGGATGGCGAAAAAAAATCTGGATAAAGTGGTGTTGTTAGTCAAGTTAAATGTGAAAAAAATTACTAACGCTTTGTGTGAGGCAAAATGGAAGCGGGATAATGGAGCGGGAGAAAAAGTTATTGATTTCTATTTGCAGGATGGAAAATGCAGGGAGAGTTTATACAGTGCGGCTATTGCTCGTGGCAATGAGTTATTTATTGACAAAATGGGGGGCGTTATTGTTGTCCCTGAAGAACAATTTGCTCTGCATAAGTCGCGCCAAAGAGTTTCCCCGGGTGCTAATCCAAATGCTATGTTTTATCAAGCTTCTACGGGGGGCGATGTTGCGCAAATTGATTTAGGTGCGGCGGCAACCTGTACCTGTCCGATGTAGTTAAGAACATATTTTTGTTTTTATTGCAAGTAAAATTTCGTAAATAAGATTTCCCCATAAAATAAGTTGTTCTATTAAATTAAATCTTGTAAGATGTAAATGACATTGTTTTTTTAAGGCTTTAGGGATGGCAATGTGAATTAATAAATTTACATCGCAAGAAGCTGTTTTGTAGATAATGGGTGTTTACAATAAAAATAATGAAACAAGATAAAGGGTGATTTATGGGGAAGATGGTGGGGAATGAATTTCGGGTTATTCCAGATTCTATTAATGATACCTTAATTTCTGGTCTGAATATTTTACAGCATCCGCGTGAGGTTGGTGCTTGTTTTGGTCATCAAAGTAAAATTTTGTATGATTTGGATGTTCCTTATGCGCGCCGTTTATTGCGCAAAGCTGCAGCGGGAGATACATGTGGCATAACTTTTGGTGTTTTTTTTGCAGCGTTATTTTTGGTGCAGAACGACTTAGCTAGTTCGCCGCAGTTGCGTGAAAATTTCCTTCAAGCTTTAGAAAAAACGCCATTTTTTTGCCAAAAAGTTTTACCGTGGATATTCCATGACCAGCCAGTGCCTGATATGGCTTGGTCGTATTTTAAAAAAGGAATAACCAGGTTACGCGAAGAATTTGTGCGTAAAGAAACCGATTTTGCTTATAATTTTTTTACTTTATATCCAAGAAGCTTAAGCTTTTTATCCCCTTCAGCATTGCATATTTTTATTGCGCGCCATGATGTAGCTCAATTAATTTTTGCTAATCCTCTTTTGTTTGATAAATTTTTGCGAAGTCCATTAACTCAAGAAGAACAAACCAATGGTTTTGACGAAGGAAATAAAATTGCGAAGAGATTAGTTAAATTAGTTGCAGGTATTCCCGAATTGCAATATGAAACCATGGGTAAATTAAATCTGGAATTATTGCTTGGTGGTGAAGAGGGTAATTATGCAGTGAGTTTATTCAATAGAATTTTTGATGATCCTACTTATTCTCAGGCTTTTTTGTCTACTAAATTGCTTGAACAAGCAGCGCTTAGTAGTAATAGTAGTGATTCTTTAGTGCGACAATCAGTCGCTAAACTTCGCCAATATTTTTATGGCAATTGTGCTGATTCGCGTTTGGTGGCATTGTTGAAGAAAAAACCCCAGGCTTTTTTGCAGTTGGCTGGTGAACACGGTGAACACTTGGTGGATTTATTACAGCTCTCTTATGATCCTTTAGAACTTATGAAATATTTTGTAGCAGATGCCAAAACCATGAGCAATGAAGTGGTGAGCGTGGTAACTGACGCAGTTTTAGCCATTGCTTTGAGATTTGTTCAAAAATTTCCTAAACATGTTGATAAATTGCTAGATCTTAAAGTAGGTCAGCAGCGGTTTGTTACCTGTTTGGAAAATGCGATGCGTAGATGTGATGACGCGATGTTACGCGCATTATTAGCGAACGATTATTTATGTAGTAAGCTCAAATTGGAAGTTACAGAATATATAAGTTTTGTACGTAGAAGTTCTTGGCGGGTTGAATTAGCGGCAGTTAATAACGAATTTTTATGGGAAAAATTTCAGCGAACTTTTCCTGAAAACCTAGCTGCGCAAGGTGTTTTTTTTGCAGCAAGAATTGAGGCAGAGAAAAATCTTAAAAAAATTGGCGAAAATCCGAGCACAATAGGCATTTTTGAGTCTTTGATGATCGCAAGTAATAAGCATTTGTGGAATAAAGTTTGTCCGCGCCAGAATTGGTGGCAAAGATGGTTTGGCGATAAAAAACAGTTCGCGTCCAGAATGGAAAAATTTCGCCGTAATCAGGTGTTTGATGTGCGTTTAAATTATACCGTTGAACAGGGTGATTTGTCTAATTTGTTAATGAGTACGGCGATGCTAGAATTACAACGGGTTATAAGCCAATGGTCAGATAATGATAGGACGGTTTATGCAGGTAGAATAAATGATTTAGTACAGCAAATGCTTTTGTTTAAGCGAGCGCTTAAATTTGCGCAACAACCGCCAGTTGCGGAAGCATCGGCGAGCGTGTCAGGTTCCGCCGCAGAAACAGATGCTGCATTTTTATTGCGAGTTGCAAGTGATGAAAATTTGCGCCGCAAGATCCATCCAGGTTTATGGCTTGATATAGTACTACATGGGGGCACAACAGGAGCAAAAATTATTCAGGACGCGCCATTGGATTTTAATAGATGGTTATTAAATGAATTGCAACGTTTAAATATAAGAGCTGAAGAAACAATGCAGTTTAAATCGAAATTAGGCGCACAAGTTTTAAATCAATTATTAGCATGTGAGATGTCCAGTGTAGAGTTGTACGATGAGTGCGTGCTTTTATTAGTAAATTAAA
>Ga0233425_10006367_pt1 | contig 17595 bp, 9 predicted proteins | sample Watercolumn_Towu_2_FD_181712 | JGI IMG/M metagenome (GOLD analysis project Ga0233425, IMG submission 181712) | Freshwater microbial communities from Lake Towuti, South Sulawesi, Indonesia - Watercolumn_Towuti2014_140_MG | ecosystem: Environmental > Aquatic > Freshwater > Lake | place: Indonesia... | reverse complement strand
CGTGCCCCGTGGCGGTCGCCATGATCAGGGGCCCCCCATAGGCCTTCGCCGGACCGACCGGATTGGACCCGCGGTACCATTCCGCGATCGTATGGAAGTGGGCGTCGAAGTAGTGGTCCTCCTCGTGGAGCCTGGGAGGTGGGTCGTTCCCCCTGTTGACCCCCAGCATTCGCCGCGTGACGTCATCGACCCAGTACTGGACCTGCAGCTTGCCGTAGGAGAACTTCACGTCCAGGAAGTGACCGCAACCCGTGCTCGGCAAGTCCAGGCAGGCCTCGTTCGGGAGTCCGGCTTCCTGGAGCCAGAGCACTCTGTGCGAACCGTCGGCAGGAGTCAGTGCTTCGAGCACTTCGTTGGTCCAGACCCCTCCGCCCCCCTCGTTCCATACATAGGCCCCGTCCGGAATCACCACGGGGAGCGCGTCGCCTCGGTCCAGGTAGACAGGGGGAGTGATGTCGGAGAAGAACGGGCCGGCGGGATTCCGGACCGACACGGTGGTGATTCCAACCAGGGCATTCCCCTCGCCCTCGTCCTCCGTCGATTCGGTCCAATGGGTTCTCGCATAAAAGACCAGCACCGGAATGGCCTGCTGAATCGAACGCCAGGGCGCGTCGGCAATGAGATTCTCGCCCGGAAGCTGGATGTAGGCCTGCTGCGCCCACCCCGCAGCGGCATCCCGCCGCAGGCGGAATACGGCGAACGTCTTCGACAGATCGAGCTGGCCTGACGCGGGGGACAGCTCGAAGTCGACGTGGCAGCGAGGTTCAGACGATTGCCCGATCCCGCCGATGGCCGTCACCAGGCTCACCCGCTCTCCGGGGGCGAGCTCAGGGACCTCGACGTCCGCCGCTGTGCCCTGGGGCCAGAGCACCACGCTCAGGGTGCGGGCCGGCTCCGTGGCATTGCCGTTGTTTTCGACCACGGCAGAGGCTTCGAGCGACGGGACTGAAGCTTCGGGAGGCGCCACCTCGGCCCGCACGATCCGGACCGAGTGGACCGGGCTGGCAGCGGTCTTGCCTTCCAGCTCCAGCGTGTCGTTCGCAGCCTTCGCGTCGCCCGCGGCCGCCACCGAGGCGGTCAGGAGGAACCCGCCCGATTCGGGCACGAGCTCCCAGACCAGCTCCGCGCTGTCCCCCGGCAGCAGGTTGCCCACCGGCTGGGACGTCTGTGCTCCGCCCGGCTTCCCAGGCGGGGCCGCCGTCCCACCGGCTACACCCAGCGTCACGTTCGCGCCAGACAGCAGGACGGCCCCGCGGTTCTCGACCATCACCCGGACCACGGCCTTCTGCCCGGGAAGAGGCGTGCTCGGTGCCAGGTCGATCCGGACGATGCCGGCATCCGCCAGGCCGCCGGCTGCCGCTGCCACGGCGGCTCCGACGTCCGGCACCCGGGCCGAGAAGATCCGGTCGAAGTCCTCGATGGGAAGCGGGGAAGCCGTGCCGTGAAGCACGCCCCGGCTTGCAGCGGCATCGAGCTGCGGGCCCGCGCTGCGGACCAGGGCCGCAGCCCCGGCAACCAGCGCTGCCGCTACGCTGGAGCCGCTTTGCATGACCACGTCCCCGTCCGGATCGGTCCCTACGATTGCCTCCCCGGGGGCCAGAAACGACGTGGTCGGACTGATGTCGGTATCCGCAGAGGGCCGGTCGGTGGTCTTCCCGGCCGCAACTCCCACGACCCAGTCGCTCCAGGCAGCCGGGAACTGGTCGAGATTGGCCCCCCCGCCCGAACCTGCGGGGGCCACCACGACGGCATCTGCTGCCGCCGCTTCCAGGATGGCCTCCTTCAGGGCCGCCAGCCCCTCCCCGTTCCCGAAGCCGCCGTGCCCCACGAGGATCACCGAAGCCCCCTGGTCGGCCGCCCACGAGATACCCTCGGCCAGGTCCGAGTACGATGAGATTCCAGCGGAGGAGCACGCCTTCACGCACAGCAGCTTGACCCCGGGGGCCACGCCGACCGAGCCCGTGCCATCATCGAGGCCGGCTACGATCGTCGCCAGCATGGTCCCGTGGCCGTTGTCGTCCTGCGCCACGGGGTCCTGGTCCAGAACGTCCCACTGGCCGGCGACCTGCCCCGCCAGATCCGCCACCTCGGCGTTGCACCCGGAGTCCACCACGGCCACGAGCACCGAGGGGTTCCCTTTCGTCACCTGCCAGGCTGCGGACGTGTTGATCCGTTTGAGCCCCCAGGCGTCCACGAAGGAATCCTCGGCCGGGACCTCTCCCTGCCAGGGAGGCAGCTCGACAGGAATCGACATTGGAGGCTCGTCCGGCCCCCCGACGGGAGGGGCGAACGGCGACGTCCCGTCGGGGACGGGGCAAAGGCAATTGGGGTTCTCGAACCGGCACTTGCCTGCCTGACACGTCTCCAGCCCGTTGTCGAGGTTGCCGTCGCTGCATGGAGTCCCGTCTGCGGCGTCGGCGCATGCCAAGGTCCCCGCCGCGAATTCCTCTCCGGGAGCCTCTCCGCACTGGGCCGGGTCACAACAGTCGAGCGGGCAGGTATCCACCGTCTCATTCGGATCGCAGGTGCCATCACCGCAGCCGGGCGCTGGCGGGGTGTCTCCTCCGGCATCGCAGTCCTGGTCGCAAGCGGTGTCGGACTCGGGGCCCGACGCAGCGTCATTGGGGGCAGCGACATCCGCATCTTCCTTCGCGTCCGCCAGGTCCGCCGTCGGTCCATCCCGATCGGCGTCACTCAACAGCCCGTCCAAGGCGACGTCTGCGGCGAGGTCTCCCGACGGCCCCCGGGGGTCGCCGTCTCCCGGTGCATCCCCGCTCTTCCCATCAGAGGCTGCGTCCGTGCCCGGGGCACCGGCCAGATCCGAGGTCGCCCCGTCCCCGCCGGGCGGCAGGTCTCCCGCCCCGGATGCTCCCTTGCCGGCTTGACCGCACCCCCAGAGCAGCAATGCAGCGACGACCGCACATCGCATCCGACACACCATCGCTCCCCTCCCGGCAGTAGTTTCAGGACGGATGATACGAGATGCCATCACACGGGTCAACGATCCCCTCGGCTGAGCTGAGGAATGGAAGGGCGGCTTGACATTTCCCGCCCCCCTCGGTAGGTTCCCTGCACGCGACTCATGAGCATGGAGGAAACCGTGCGCTGCAAGAGCTTGACCGTATTGATCTTCCTGGCCCTCTCCGGACTCTGGCTCCAGCTCGGATGCGATGGCGACGGCAGCGGCGACGGGGGGGGAAAGGACAAGAAGGAGACGACCGAGGCGGAAGACATCGTGTCCGACGACGGCGTCGGCGTGTGCAAGCCCGTCTGCGCTGGCCGGGTGTGCGGAAACGACGGCTGCGGCGGAAGCTGCGGGCAGTGCTACTCCATGGAAGGGGCTGTCGACGATGCGCTCTGCACGGACAAGGGGCAGTGCCTTTCCTGCCTCCCGGACTGCACGGGACGGGTCTGCGGCGATGACGGATGCGGCGCAAGCTGCGGCCACTGCTTCACGATGGAAGGGGCAATCGACGACAGCCTCTGCACCGCCCAGGGAGCTTGCGTGCAATGCCTCCCCGACTGCGCTGGCAAGGTCTGCGGCGACAACGGGTGCGGGGGGACGTGCGGACAGTGCACCGGAAGCGCAATCTGCTCGGGTGGCAAGTGCCTCGAGGACACCGGCCTGTGCGATGCCGGCGAGATCTGTGCGCCCTACAGCGAAGACGGCAGCATGGGATGCCTGGCCGACGGCGAGATCCCGGCGGACCAGGAGACCCAGTGCCACCTCAAGGACGCCGGCTGCTCGGGCAACCAGGCCTGCCTGTACACCGATGATGCGCAGACCAGCTCCGTGTGCGTGGAGAACTGCGGGGAATGCCCGGAGGGGCTTACCTGCGGCGACGTCACCGGAGATGGTTACCTGGGCTGCATGCAGAGCGGCTCGATTCCGGCCAATGCGAAGAAGGACTGCCACAAGGAGGGCAACGGCTGCCCCGGCAACGCCACCTGCTTCTACACCAGTGCGGACTACTCGACGTCCGCCTGTATCGCGAACTGCTCCCCCTGCAACGAGACCAGTTGCCCGGAAGGCATGGTCTGCAACGGGATCGCGTGCGAGCCGGCCCCGTGCACCCAGGATTCGTGCGCTGTGGGCGAAATCTGTACGGGAGGCCTCTGCATCCCCGACCCCGGGCCCGGCCCCGGACCGTTCACGGCAAACGAGGCCGCCTGCAATCTCCCGCCGCTCACCTGCACAGGCTCGGAGGCCTGGTGCGGCGAGCTCATCCCGTTCGATCCGGTCGAGGGGTACGGCTACACCGACTACCCGGAGAACGGCGAGACCTGGGCCAACCAGTACCGGAGCTGGCTGCGACGGGACGCGGTCATGGCCATCCAGTACGCGGCCGCTCGTGTTGCCTGCCTTGCCAAGGACTGGAAGTTCGGCAACGGAGGCCCGATCGGACTCATCGACATGAGCGAGAAGAACGGCGACATTCCCGGCACATCCGTCGGCTCGCCCGGTCATCCGGCGGGCACTCACACGGACGGCTTCGACATCGACGTCGCCTACTACCAGAACGGCACGGCAGACAATCGGGCCCGCCCCGTATGCGACCACTACGAGAACGGAGCGGAGGCCTACCACTGCACCAAGCCGCCGCATCTCCTCGACCCATGGCGCCAGGCCCTGTTCATCGGCTCCCTGTTTGAGCACCCCCTGCTTCGCGTCATCGGCTGTGACGGCAAGGTCGGCCCCATCGTCGACGACACGATCGACAACCTGTGCGACGGCGGATGGATCAAGCCTGCTGCCTGCAAGAAGAACAAGCTGACCTACGAATCGACCGACATGGGCTACGGCTGGTTCTACTTCCACCACCACCACATCCACGTGAGCTTCGACCAGGGCAGCTACCGCGATGCCTGCCTGGTGCCCGGATGCCTCGACCTCCCGCTGCGGCACTTCCTGTTCCGCTACGGCCTGGCATCCGCCCCGGGCTCGCAAACCCTCAAGCCTCCACACCTGGTACCCGTTTCACGGGTGCGTTGAGTGGCCTGTCACGATTCGGCGCCGTGGTGTATCATCCCCTCGGAACCGCCGGTGAGGTTGAGCCCGCACATGCCCCGCACCACACGAAAGCAGACTTCGGACTTGTTTGCTCCCCCTTCAGGCACTCCGGCCCCTTCGATTCCGGGCGCTTCGACTCCGGCCGCTACGACGCCCGGCCGGATCACCATCCATCACGGGGACAACCTGCCCGTGCTCCAAGCCATGCCCGGCGGGTCGGTGGACCTGGTTTACATCGATCCACCGTTCAACACCGGAGAGCCGCAGGTCCGCAAGTCGCTGGCCACCGTACGTGACGAAGCCGGAGACCGCACCGGCTTCCAGGGAAAGCGCTACCGCACGATTACCCAGGCGACACGCTCGTACACCGATGCCTACGACGACTACATGGCCTTCCTTACGCCCCGGCTGGAGCAGGTGTACCGCGTGCTCAAGCCCACGGGGAGCCTGTTCCTGCACCTCGACTGCCGGGAGGTCCACTACGCCAAGGTGGCCCTCGACGGCATCTTCGGTCGTGAGTGCTTCGTCAACGAGATCATCTGGGCCTATGACTACGGTGCCCGCAGCCGCAGCCGCTGGCCTGCGAAACACGACAACATCCTCTGGTATGCGCGCGACCCTTCCCGTTACACCTTCAACTTCGAGGCCGTCGACCGCATCCCCTACATGGCCCCGGGCCTGGTCGGCCCGGAGAAGGCCGCCCGGGGAAAGACCCCGACCGATACCTGGTGGCACACCATCGTCAGCCCCACCGGGAAGGAGAAGACCGGCTACCCTACACAGAAGCCGCTGGGAATCCTGCGCCGGATCGTCCAGGTCCACTCCAATCCGGGTGACCTGCTGCTCGATTTCTTCGCAGGAAGCGGAACCTTCGGTGAAGCCGCGGCCGAGGGGGGACGCGATGCCATCCTCGTGGACTCGAACCCCGAAGCAGTCGAGGTCATGCTCAAGCGGCTGGCCCGCTTTTCACCGGAACTGATCCGGCACTGACACAACCGCGGGCAGGGGAGGCGCAGCCTTCCTGGCAGCAACCACCAGAGCTGCCCCCTTCAAGACCGCCTCAGTCCTGGGCGGCGACGGCATCAGGCTCGGCGGCGAGGTCGAGGTCGGGGGAAATCACCTGGGAACCGAGCTCACACGCCTTGGGCAGGAACTGCGCCTGGCTGCCCATCGCCTTGTTGAGCGGCACGATGGTCTGGTCCACGATGAACTTGCAGCTCGGGGCGGTCTCCACGCCTCCGGTCGCGCTCCCCTCGTCCACGACCTTCCGGAAATTCGCCCGGGTCTTCTCGATGCCTTCGCCGCACGATTCCTCGGTCAGGTACTTGGGGCACTCGTTCTCCGTGATCCCCTGGTACTGCTCGATGGCCTCGGCAAGCACCGCCTCGTTGACTTCGCAGGCCTGGAGCACCTCGTCCGGGAAGCTGAACAAGTCGACGTTTCCGCACTCCCCTTGCAGGAACTTGCAGCAGGCCACGGCCTTGGTGCAGTTCGGCAGGGCCGGCTCATTGAGCTTGCCCAGGTCCGCTTCCTTGCACCCGGCCTGGTCCTCCAGCACCTTGTCCGTGGCATCCTTGAGCGCTTCGCAGGAGCAGACCACGAACAGCAGCATCCCGAGCATCCACATGTTGTTGCGCATCGTCATCGCGTCCCTCCCTGGAGTTGATTGCGATGCAGGCACAATGCTGCAGCCCGCCGGTTCTGTCAAGTCACTCGGTATCCGAACGGCTTCCAAGTCATTGAGTAGCGGACCTTGTCGATCTACACTGACGTCGCTCCGGCTGTGCATGGACGCTGGACGTCCGACAGCCTGTGCCGGGAGATCCGCATGGCCGATGCCGTTGTTCTGACAGGGTTGAGGAAGTCGTTCGAGAAGCGGGAGGTCCTCTGCGGGCTCGACCTGACGATTCCGGAAGGAACGGTCTACGGGCTGGTCGGGCCGAACGGATGCGGCAAGACCACGCTGTTCCGAATCCTGGCCGGCCTGCTCCGGCCAACGAAGGGGACTGCGAGGGTGCTCGGGTTGGCCCCGGGCTCCCAGACGGCGCGGCAGGCCACCGGCTACATGACCCAGACCGAGGCCCTCTACAGCGACCTTACCGTCGAAGAGAACGTCCGCTTCTTCGGACGCCTCTACGGGCTGGCCGGAAACGGACTTGCGGAGGCAGCCGAGAAGGCGATTCGCCTGGCAGACCTCTGGGACCGCCGGGGGAGCCGCATCGACGAGCTTTCTGGCGGGATGCGGCGCCGGGCATCGCTGGCCTGCGCCATCGTGCAGCACCCCCGGCTCCTGATCCTCGACGAGCCGACCGTCGGAGTGGACCCGGAGCTGCGGGGCACCTTCTGGGACAGCTTCGCCGCATGGGCTCGCCAGGGTACCACCCTGCTCGTGTCGACGCACCATCTCGAGGAGGCGTTCCACTGCGACGTGCTCGGCCTCATGCGTGAAGGGATGATCATCGCCCAGGGCCCCCCGAGGGAGCTGCTCCGCCAGGCGGGTACCGAAACGCTGGAAGAGGCATTCCTCTCGTTTGCAAGGAGGCGGCAATGAACCCTGCCCGCGCCCTTGCCGTTGCCGGCCGCATCGTGCGCCAGTTCGTCCGGGACAAGCGGGCCTGTGCGCTCGTCCTCGTGGCACCTCTGCTGATCATGTCCCTCTTCTGGGTGCTGCTCGATACCTCGAACAAGGTCCCCAGGATTGCGCTGCAGGCCCGGGGGTTGGCTGCCCTCTTCATCGGCGAGCTCGAAGACCGGCTCATGGAGCCGCCCGAGGACGAGGACGACGAGTTGGAAGTCGTCGCGATCCCCGATGACATGAGTGCCGACGACGCGATCCGTCAGGGGCTGGCCGACGCGGTCCTGGTATTCCCGCCGGATTTCGTCGAGCAGCGGGCGGTCGGCAAGCGGTCGAAGCTCGCGCTGCACGTGGAAGGTGCGGACCCCATGCGAGCGGCCTCCGTGCTCTCGAGGCTGCGCAAGGCCGTCCCGGATTCAGTGGGGGACCTCCCCAGGCTGCTCCCGGTGGACTGCCCGGACCACTGCGCCGATGCCATTCCGGAAGCGCCTCCCGAGATCGACCAGGTGAAGCTCTACGGTTCGGAAATCGACGACACGATGGACTACTTCATCCCGGTGCTGCCCCCGTTCTTCGCCTTCTTCTTCGTGTTCGTCCTGTCCGGCATGACGTTCCTGCGTGAGCGGATCGGCGGCACGGCAGAACGGCTTCTGGCGAGCCCTCTGACGAGGTCGGAGCTGGTGGCGGGCTATGTCCTCGGGTTCCTTCCGGCCGCGTTTGTGCAGGCCACTGTCGTGATCCTGTTTGCACGCTACGCACTGGGCGGTCCATGGGGAGGGGCAGCGGCTGTCATCGCGGTCTTCCTGCTTGCCCTCGTCGCAGAGTGCCTGGGGGTGTTCGTGTCCGCGTTCGCCCGCTCCGAGTTCCAGGTGATGCAGTTCATCCCGATCATCGTGCTCCCGCAGATCCTGCTGTCCGGCATGATCTGGCCCATTGCGGATTTCCCCCGCTGGCTCGCCGTGATCGCCCGCTGCCTTCCAGTGACCTATGCGGTGGATGCGATCCGCGACTCGGCCATCCGCCAGCTCGGGTTCGAGGCAGTCTGGCCCAGCATGGCCGCTCTGGTCGGGTTCTTCCTGGCGGGCCTCGTGCTCGCGTCGTCCACGGTGCGCAAGTCCTGAGGAGGGTGCAATGGCTCGATTCCGACGGGTGCTGCTCTCGCTGCTGGCCGTGGCAGCCGTGTCCTGCTCCGGAGACAAGGGAGGCTCGACCGACACGAGCGGGGTGGATTGGTCCCCGTACCTGGTTCCGCCCGATGCTGCCGACGCAACCCGAGGTGCGGACGAGCAGGGGAACCCCGATGCCCACGGCAAGGATGCGACGCAGCCGGATGCCACGGATGGGCTCCTGCCCCCGCCCGACGTCTGGGACCTGTTCGTGCCCCCTCCGGACGGCACGGTCGAGACCCCGACTCCGGAGGTCGCGGAAACAGTCGAGGAGGCCGAAACTGCCTGCATCGCGGACTGCTCCGGCAAGCAGTGCGGCCCCGACGGATGCGGCGGAGACTGCGGCGTCTGCCCTCCCCCCGAGAACCTCTGCGCCGGCTACCTGAAGTGCATCCTCGAGACCGGACAGTGCGAGCTGGATCCGGAGACCGTGGTCACGTGCGCCGACAACCCCGACCCGTGCCTCGACGACGCGTGCGATTCGAACACCGGCAAGTGCGAGCCCCTGGCCGCAGACGACGGCCTCCCCTGCGACGACGGCGATGCCGCAACAACCGGGGACCAGTGCCAGGCCGGCGCCTGCGTCGGGAAGAAGCCGCTGGGGTTCTGCGACGAATACACGGACAACTTCAACTCGCTCAAGCAGTTCCCCCCGGACCACACGCTGGTGGACTTTGAGGCCATTGAGAAGTGCACGGCCTGCCCCTGCTGCAACCCCGACGGGACCTACCCCTGGTCCGGACCGGACGTCCTGGGCTGCATGAAGTGCGAGTTGGAGGGCTACCTGGCGCAGTGGGGCATCACCAAGGTGGGCGGGATGACCAGCACCATGGTCTTCTGCATCTCCGGCAACGAGGATGCCCCCATGGCCAACAAGGTCGTGTTCGTAGGAGCGGACTTCATGCCCGCACCGGGCAAGTACGCGGTCCAGCTCAACCTGGCCCAGGGAGTCCTGGCCTTCGGCCTGAGCTCGGTCCCGTCGGCCAGCAACAGCGATCCGGTCGTGACTCTTCGTGGCTACGATGCCGCGGGCAACCAGGTCGGCTACGACCAGTTCTCCTACGAAGGCAACCCGCCGTCCGGATGCGAGGGAACCAACCCGGTCGTCAGCTTCTTCGGCTTCCGGGCCTGCGGCGGGAGTCCGATGGTGAAGATCGTCGCAGAGTACACCAACCCCAACGTGACCATCGATCACCTCGTGTTCCACCCGCCGCTGGAGTAGCCGGCCGCTCGACCTGCCGCCTGCCCTCGCCGAGTTGGAACCGTTCTGGACTATGGGAGCATCTGGCGCTACCCTCGCTCATCGGGGACCTGGGAATCCTGGGCACTCACCAGCCGGCTTCCGTTTGGCTGCCGGCCGCGGCGGATTGGTTCGACAACCCTGGGGGTGTAGCATGTTCTGGCTTTTTGCCGGTACCGTGTCCTTTCTGGCAGCATTTCTCGTCCCGCTGCTCCTCGACAAGAACAAGGCGGCGGCCTGGCTCGTCCGGATTGCGGGAGTCGCGCTGGGTCTCTTCTTCCTGCTGTTGACTTCCTACGTGCAGATCGAAGCCGACGGGGTCGGGCACCTCAAGCGGATCTACCTGGCATCGGACATGCCGTCCGGACAGATCGTTGCGCTTCCTGGCCAGAAAGGACCCCAGGCGGAGCTCCTCGGCCCCGGCTTCCACTTCATTCCCTTCGTCCGCATCCTCAACGATTTCGAGGAATACGCTAAGGTCATCGTGCCCGAAGGGCAGTACGGCTTCGTCGTCGCCAAGGACGGACGGCCGCTGGTCGACGAGTACATGGCCCCTGAGTGGCCCGAAGGGGAACACACCCGCTATCTCGACGCGACCTACTTCCTCGAGGTCCTGGAAGATGGGTTGCCCAGGGGTTACAAGGGGCCTCAGCTCACGGTCCTGCCTCCGGGCGAGTACCGGATCAACCGTTACCTGTTCGACGTGGACGTGTCCGGGGGGGCACTCGACATTCCCGCCGGGTTTGTCGGCGTCGTGAAGAGCAACGTGGGGAAAGCCTACAAAGGGGAGCCGATAGTCCCTCCGTCCATCGTCAACGCGTTCATGGAAGCCTACCGCATCGAGGCATCGGCAGCATCCAGCAAAGCCATCGACGACATGAAGGTGCTGCGCGGGCTGCCCAGCAGTACGAAGACCGGACCGCTCTCGCCGGCCGAGGCCAAGAAGATGGCTCTGGGGGCGTTGTCGGTGCCGATCGTGCCCCGCGGCTACAAAGGGGTGTGGCAGGAGGTTCTCAACCCGGACCGGTACTACCTCAACGCCCGGGCCTACCAGGTGGATCTCTTCGACACGCGCATCCAGACCTGGGAATACAAGGGGGGCTTCAAGCACCGGTGGATCGACCTGGAAATCGACAGCGAGGGGCGGCTTGTCCAGAAGCAGAGGGAAGCGGATGTCCCCTTGATTCCGGGGACCGCTGATTCCGCCACCATCCTGCGCATCGAGGGGTGGGAGGTCTACCTCGAGTCACGCATCCTGGTCCAGGTCACTCCGGAAAACGCCCCGTTCGTCAAGGCCACCGTCGGTGGCGTCGACGAGGTCGAGAACAAGGTGATCACTCCGACCTACAAGTCGGTGTCGCGAAACGTGCTCGGCAATGAAGGGCGCCGGGTGCTCGACATCCTCTACCACCGCGACCTGCTCGAGGACGCGGTCGAGGCATCCATCATCCCTGAGGGGCTGAAAGCGGGCCTGATCATCCGGGAGGTCCGGTTTGGAGATCCGGCCGTGCCGCCCGAGCTGCTCATCCCGGGCAAACGAACGCAGCTCGCCTCGCAGCTCAAGGACACATACAAGAAAGAGGAAGAAGCCCAGAAGGCCCGTATCGACGTGGAGAGAGTCCGTGCCCAGGCTGACAGGCAGGGGGAGCTCATGGGTGCGGAGATCGCGAAACAGGCTGCGGAGCAGACCCGGGAACAGCAGCGACTGCTGGGCGAAGGGGAGAAGCTGCGCCTGCAGGCCGTGGCTGAGGGACAGAAGGCCCAACAGGAGGTCTTTGGAAAGGAGAAGACCTTCGAGCTGGCAGTCATGCAGATGGTTCTCGATGCTGCGGTGAAGAACCCGGGCATCGTCCGCGTTCCGGGGGTCCTGGTGATGGGGCAGGGAAGCGGACTCGAAGGGGCCGCTGCCATCCTTGGCGCATCCAACCTGTCCTTCGGTCTTTCGCAGACCACCGCGGCTCCGACCGACACCCCGGCCAGCCCCATCGCACCGCCTCCGGAGCAGTAGCCGTTACGCGCTCGCCACTCACCATCGGTACAGTGGAGCGGCAGACGGGAATCGCTACTCGCCGCAGGCGAGTCAAGGGAGGCGCCGGGCTGCCTTGTCCGCCACTCGGCCACGCTCGCCGACCGCCCTGCTCCGCCAGCCGGCACCAGCGGCCAATGAGGTGCAGCGCAGCCCGTCGCTGACGCTCCGGGTTGTGTGGGAGCCCGCACCCACCGCACGTCCGCACACTCAACGGCACAGGTTCGGGAGCTGCATGTGTCAACCGGCGTGGTGGACTATCGGAGCGGGAGACGGGAATCGCTACTCGCCGCAGGCGAGTCAAGGGAGGCGCCGGGCTGCCTTGTCCGCCACTCGGCCACGCTCGCCGACCGCTACCCGCGACACCCGGATGATCACGGCACAGGTTCGGGAGCTGCATGTTTCGTGGGCGTGGTGGACTATCGGAGCGGGAGACGGGAATCGCTACTCGCCGCAGGCGAGTCAAGGGAGGCGCCGGGCTGCCTTGTCCGCCACTCGGCCACGCTCGCCGACCGCTACCCGCGACATTCAGCTTGGGAAGCAGTTCCGCACACTTTCACGAGATCGGCCCCGGACGTCATTTCCCTTTAGATTCCGGAAGGTTCAGGACTTTCCTCAGGCAAGCGCAGGCAAGCCCGAAACAGCCCAGAAAAGCCGGTTGAGGGGGACCCGAGGGGGACCCAGTGCCTCGCGGGTCCCCCTCCAGCGAGGGGGGACCCATCTCAAAGCTTTGTCCCATGCGGCCGAGAGACATGTGGCAAGCCGCGGGACGGCGTGGTGGGCGGGGACGCGGACACACAGCGATGGGAGTCCGACTGCTCAACTCCCCAATGCCCCAGGCCATTGGTTTTTCCGGCGAAGAATCGACTTGACTTGGTCTGGCTCCACCCCCAAGCTCAAGGCCAGATTGACCGGTTCTACAGGGAGGAAGCCGTGACCACACATGGTACCCGTTGGGTAGTCTTACGCTACTTGGTCTGCACTGTTCACATGTTCATCCTGTCTTCCTGCTCGGGGAGCGGGGGCAGCGTAGACGACGCCGTCGTCGAGGAGGACCAAGGAGGCCAGTGCCCTCCTTACGCCGAGTGCTGCAAGGACAGCAACTGCGTGGGCTTCGGTGAGCAGTGCTCTGGACAGGTTTGCGTGGAGGGCAAGTGCGTGACCGAGCACGAAGCATCGGGTACCGCCTGCGACGATGAGAACGAGTGCACCATGGACGACAAGTGCGATGGGAACGGGAAATGCACCGGCAAGGTCGCCAAAGGCATGGAGTGTGATGACGGCAGTCTTTGTACGACCGGGGACCATTGCGATCAGAGCGGGATCTGCGTCGGGACGGAGAACGTGACTTGTACCGATGACGGCAACAGTTGCACCGTCGAAGTCTGTGAGGCCGAGGCCGGGTGCGTGTCCAGACCTGCCGACCTCCAACCCAATGATTGCGACGGCGACCTGTGCACTGCTGGCGACAGCTGCCAGGTGGACGGGGACTCGGCTACGTGCGTTCCTGGCCTCGAGAAAGAGTGCCCGGTTCCCGGGCAGTGCAAGACATCCTTCTGTCATACCGACACAGGCAGCTGCGAGACAGAGGCGAAGGATGACGGCGCCGCCTGTGACGATGGAGACAACTGCACGGATGGGGAGAGCTGTCTCGGGGGCGAATGCCAGACCGGCGAACCGAAGGAGTGCGACGACAAGAACCCCTGTACTATCGACAACTGCGACCAGAAGGTGGGCTGCAAGTTCGATCCGGTGCCACTGGACTTGCAGAAGCCATGCGACGATGGGGACAAGTGCACCTCCGGCGACATCTGCAAGACCGGGGTGTGCAAAGGGGAGCCCAAAGACTGCTCCGACGGGAATCCCTGCACCGACGACCAGTGCGAATCGGAGACGGGCTGCTATCAGGTGCCGTCCGAGGGGCAGACATGTGACGACGGCGATGCGTGCACAGTTGGTGATACTTGCACGGCTCTCGAAGAAGGGGACGGGATAGAATGCAAAGGCGACGCCATGGCTTGCGATGACGGGAAACCTTGCACCGATGACAGTTGCGACGACCAGGAGGGATGTCAGTTCGATCCGATGATAGACGGTTCCAAGTGCATTCTGCCTGGGGGGGAAGAAGGAGCTTGCCTTGGCGGGGAGTGCGCCCCTCTGCCTTGCGTTCCCAGTTGCGGGGGAAAACAGTGCGGCGATGACGGCTGCGGCGGCGAATGCGGTCCATGTCCAAACGGAGAGCCGTGCATTGACGGTGCCTGCGGGTGTGTGCCGGATTGTGCCGGCAAGCAGTGCGGCCCGAGTGGGAACTGTCCAGGCGTGGTTTGTGGCCAGTGCGACGCCAATAGTGCGTGTGTGGATGGCCTGTGCGTCTGCATGTTCAACGACCCATGCGGGGAGACGTGCTGTGCCACTGGACAAGTATGTAATCAAGGCGTTTGTTGCACACCTCAGTGCGATGGCAAGGACTGCGGAGATAACGCATGCGGTGGAACATGTGGGGAATGCTTCGTTGGCGAGGCGTGCAAGTCCGGCGTCTGCAAACTGGAGCCGACGACATTTGCGGTCAGCGTTGGCGGGACTGGCAACGATTACGGCGTGGGCGGGGCTCTGCAGGAGGACGGCACTTCGATCATCGTCGGCAGAGAGGCATACAACAAGAGGGCATTCGTTGCGAAACTGGACAAGGCCGGGGCACTGGTCTGGCAGAAGTCGATCGATGACATGTGCTGCGGCGGGTCACTCCAGGACTTGGCTACTGGCGTTGACGCAGTCGCTGTCGCAGGGGCCTACGGGGAAGGGAACAATGTCGGATTCGTGGCGAAGTTGAATCTGGCAGGTGAGCTCTTCTGGCAGAGCAGGTACGGTCGCTCCCACGGCGCTTCGTGTGCGATCCCCAACTCGAACCACCTCATGTTGCACGCCATCGAAGCAGTACCTCTCCATGTCGGGCTGCCGCTCGTCGTGGGACGGCTGACTGCGGCGGGGGATGTCGCCTGGTCGAAGACATTCTCGACGATCGAGGTGGGCCTCACCGCGGACATCGAATGCGGCGCTCAGGCAGCGTTTGTGGTGGCTCCGAGTCCGGCAGCACCGCTCGTCGTAAGCATTCCTTACGAAGAGGCTGCTCCCAATTGGGTGGTTTCCATTGGTGAGGGGGAGTTCATACCGTACTCCTCCGTGGCACTTGCCCAATCGGGAGTAGCAGTAGCGGGGCTTCTGCCCGAACAGGGCAAGGGCGACGTCGGAATTGTCTTGCTCCAGCCCGACGGCAAGCTGGAGGCCGCATGGTCGTTGGGGAACCCCGACGTCTGGGAGGGGGTTGACGACTTCTTCTCCAAGGACGCCACGGCCGACGAAACACGCGGGGTGGACCTGAAGCAGGCCCCCAACGGAGACCTCATCCTGGCCACGACTGTCTACGCCTGGGGCAGCAAGGACATCATGGTTGCTCGCCTGACAACCGCCCTCACTCTCGTGTGGAGCAGACGCTTTGGAGATTCGCTCTCGGACGAGTGGGTCTTCAAGGGAAACCCCCTTTCGGTCGGGACGGGGGGAGACATCCTCGTCGTTGGAACTCGCAAGACATCTCAACCTGCGGAGACGAAGCTCTGGGTGCTGAAGCTGTCTCCCGAGGGGCAACTCCAGGCCGACTGCCCCTGGGTCAAGTCTCACGACGTCGAGTTGAAACCGCTGGCCACCGTCGTCAAGCCTGTGGACGCTCAGGCGTCCAACGGCGGTCTCGGGAAGTCGACCACTGACTATGCCATCAATCCGGGGATATTCGCTGCAGATGCGGAGTGCGGGGGGAAGTAGCGTGGACTGCTAGGAGGAATTGAGATGCCGAGGAAGGAATTGCGTCGCTCCATGCGAAGAGGGGCAACCGCAACCCGGGTTATGGGCACGGCGTGGCTCAGCTTCTTGTTGCTGTGTTCTGCGTGCGGTTCGGAGAAAGCTCCCGGCGAGGCGGACGTGGAGAGTTCCACTGATGGTAGGCCTGGAGACGCCACTGGGGAGATTGCCTGCATCGGGCACGCGTGCACCTCTGTGTCGGATTGTCCAGCAGCTGGTGCAGACAACCCTTGCGCCAGCGGGATTCTCTGTGATGGATGCTGCAAGCACACCTACCTTCCCGAGGGAACACCTTGCGATCTGGGATGTACGCAGGGAGGGACCTGTCAGGGCAGCGAGTCGTTCCGCGAGTGCCATGGAGCCGTGTCCAAGAGTTGCCCCGACATGGATGGGAACCCCTGCACGGCCGCTTGGTGCGACCCGGCAACAGGAGAGACCGGCGAGTGCGTTGGAGCTGGGAATGAGAAGCCCTTGGCGGACAACACACCGATCCAGTCTGCCTGTTGGCTAGGCATCGTCTGCGTGGACGGCCAGCCGAACAAAGACAACGCGGTGGAAACTGACCTGAAGAAGACCTGTGACCTAAAGAACGAAGAGGTCAAGAAGACGTCCCCTTACGGGTGCATCGATCAAATCCAGTGCGTCGACACCGAGGCGGAGTGCCGGGCCGTCCTGAAGAACGATGGAGCCGAATGCTGGGTTGACGGAGGGACCAACGGTTCTACATGCCTCGGGAACTCATGCTCTGCAGGCGAATGCATCCTCGACCCCAGCCTGAACAAGGAATGCTCGCAGTCTGACCTGCCTGACGAATGCGATGCCGGCTGCGCTGTATGCACGGAACTCACGTGTCACTGGATCCCCGATCCGTCCAATCCAGGGGGGAACAAGAAGGTAAGGTACTGCAAGCCGGACGTCCAGATGAAGACCCCTTGCGATGACGGGGACGATTGCACGCAGGAAGACGCCTGTGCGTTGGGTTCCCAAAACGTTGGGCCGCTAGGCAAGGAGACGTTGGGGAATTGCGTAGCTGGAGAACTCAAGGAGTGCAAGTCCTACCCCTGTGCACCCTCGTCATGCGACCCCGCAACCGGCGAGTGCAAGTTCGACTCGTTGGATGACGAATGGTGCAAGAGCAACGCATGCCTGTACCCCAGCGACCTGAACAAGTGCGATCCGAAGAGCCCGGAGATGGACCCTGCCACGGGATGCGTCTTCAAGGCATGGAAGGCGGAGGGGACGGAGTGCAAGATTGACAGCGCTTGCGTGGAGTCGGCGGCGTGTCTAAAGGATTCCGCTGACCCGAACGGGAAGAAGATGATCTGCGTCGGACAGGTCGAGAAGCAATGCCCTGACGACGGAAACCCGTGCACTGACGACGAATGCGTCGATCAGGATGGCAAGGCAGTGTGCGTGCACATGCCAGACGACACCAACCCCTGCGACGATGGGAACATGTGCACGAAGGGCGAGCTGTGCGTCAGCGGGGCGTGTGTGCCGGGGCCTCAGAAGGCTTGCCCGGACGGGAACGACAATCCGTGTGATGGGCCCAAGTGCGTACCGGAAACCGGCGAATGCCTGGACGACGAGCCCATGGCAGAGGGTGAGGGCTGCGAATGGGCGGGGCTTTGTGTAGTGAAGGCTTGCACGGCAGGGCAGTGCGTGCCGGTCCCCCTCGTTTCTGACGGCAGCCCCGACCTCGGTGATGGCCTGGACAACGATTGC
>Ga0233425_10006366_pt1 | contig 17595 bp, 9 predicted proteins | sample Watercolumn_Towu_2_FD_181712 | JGI IMG/M metagenome (GOLD analysis project Ga0233425, IMG submission 181712) | Freshwater microbial communities from Lake Towuti, South Sulawesi, Indonesia - Watercolumn_Towuti2014_140_MG | ecosystem: Environmental > Aquatic > Freshwater > Lake | place: Indonesia... | reverse complement strand
ATCGGGCGCCTGTTGCCCGGGCGAACCACGATCGTGTTAACGCGCTCGGCCCTGAGCCTGCCGGGCGCGCAGACCGTCGCGTCGCTGGACCAGATCGACCTCGAACACGAAGCCCGCGAGGTCTTCATCTGTGGTGGGGCAATGTTGTACGCCCTGGCCCTGCCCCGTTGTTCCGACCTTTATCTGACCCTCCTGAAACGGACGGTCGAAGGCGACACCTTCTTCCCGCCCTTCGAGGACCGCTTCGACCTGGCCGAGTTGATCCTCGACACCCCCGAGTTCAGCATCGCCCGATACCGCAACCGTAGCCGACTCGAACCTCTCGGCAGCCACGCGGCTCGGTGAGGGATCAGGAGGAGTCGGTGAGTGCGGCACAAGGTGTTTGCCAACCTTGACAAGGTGGCTTGGATATTGCTTTTTGGCGGCGCATGGCACACTTCTCGGGCTTGAGCCGGAAACGGCGCGCGTTCAGCCGCAGCGAGTGACGACTTCCTAATGACTTCATACAGAATAGCTTGTGCATGGATACTGCTCTGGCTGGGCCATCGCGACTTCGTCACGGCCGCCACGGACATCAACGATCCATCGGCGCAGCCGCTACCGATGTTCACCTCCACATCCGACCTCGGCAGCCCAGCACTGCCCGGCCGCTTGAAGGTGTCGGACGGAACCTATGAATTGACCGCGGGCGGCTCGGACATAGGCGGCACATCCGACCAATGCTCTTTCAGTTACCAGCCGCTGGTGGGCGACTTCGACTTGCAAGTGCGCGTGCTGGCGCTGAGTCCCACTGATCCGTGGGCCAAAGCGGGGCTGATGGTGCGGGAGAGCCTGGCGGCCAACGCGCGCATGGCGGCCGCGCTCACCAGCCCGGGGCTCGCCGGCTGCTTCTTCGAGTCGCGATCGAGCGCGGGCGTAAGCGCATCCACAACCGGCGTGTTCCCGGCGAACTTCCCCAACACCTGGCTGCGGCTCCGTCGCGCGGGCGGCCAAGTCACGGGCTACGCCAGTTTCGACGCGCAGGCCTGGACCCAGCTCGGCTCGGTGGCGCTCCCGCTCGGAACGACCAGTTACGTCGGGCTCGCGGTCAGCAGCCACAACGTGGGCCTGGTCGCGGCAGCACAGATGCGCGACGCAGGCTCGACCACGGCGGCCGCCACCGCCCCGCAAACGCTCCCCTGGGAACCGCTCGGCCCCTCGAGCCGCAAGACCGGCCTCGTGATCTCGGAGATCATGTACACGCCGGCGCCGCGCACGGACGGCAAACAGCTCGAATACGTCGAACTCTTCAACTCGACCCCGTTCGCCGACGACATCAGCGGATACCGCCTGGCCGGGGATGTCGATTTCACGTTCCCGCCGGGGACGATCCTGGCGCCGGGCGCGTTCCTGGTGGTGGCGCGCGCGCCGGCGGACGTGCAGGCTGTGTACGGCATCACCAACGTCACCGGCCCGTATCAAGGTTCACTGAAATCCTCGGGCCGGGTGCGCCTGCGCAACCAGACCGACGCGGTGTATCTCGAGGTCCCGTACTCGGACGAGCCGCCCTGGCCGGTGGCGGCGCGGGGCACGGGTCATTCGCTGGTGCTGGCACGCCCCTCGTTCGGCGAGGGTCTGGCCCAGGCCTGGGACATCAGCGACACGGTGGGCGGGTCCCCGGGGCAGCGGGAGGCCTATCGGCCCAGCCCCTTGCGCGCGGTGATGATCAACGAGTTCCTGGCCGCCGCCAGCCCGGACCGGCCACCCTTCATCGAACTCTACAACCACAGCAACCAAGCCCTGGACATTTCGGGCTGCTTCCTCGCCCTCGAGCCGGGAACCAACCGCTTCCTCATTCCACCGAAGACCGAAATCCCCGCTCGGGGCTTCGTCGCGTTCAACGACTCGGAACTTGGGTTCGCACCGAGCGCGGCGGACGGTCGGATTTTCCTTTGGACGCCGGACGCCAGCCGGGTGCTGGACGCGGTGGCCTACGGGGCGCAGGAGAGCGGGGTAGCCGCCGGCCGGTCGCCCGACGGCGCTGGCGAGTGGTACCGGCTGGCTGCGCCGAGCGCCGGCGCGGCCAACAGCCCGATCGACTCGAGCGAGGTCGTCATCAACGAAATCATGTACGCGCCGATCTCGAGCGAGGACGACGACCAGTTCGTCGAGCTTTACAATCGCGGCACCAACCGGGTGAACCTGGCGGGCTGGCGTTTCACGGCGGGGATCAGCTTCACCTTCCCGGCCAACACCCTGCTCGAGCCGGACGGCTACCTGGTCGTGGCGCGCAACGCGGGCCGGCTCCTCACCAATTACCCGAGCCTGAACGCGTTCAACCTGCTCGGCAACTTTGGCGGGCGGCTGGCTGGCCAGGGAGAGCGCGTGGCGCTGGCGAAACCCGGCACGGTGATCGTGACCAACGGCCGCGGGTTGACCGAGACCAACGCCGCCTGGTTCGACGTCGAAGAGCTCACCTACGGCCCCGGCGGGCGTTGGGGCGATTGGGCGCACGGCGGCGGCAGCAGCCTGGAACTCATCGATCCGCACAGCAACCGCCGCCTCGCCTCGAACTGGGCCGAGAGCGACGAATCCGCCAAGGCGCCGTGGACGACTCTCGAGGCCACGGGTGTGCTGGACAATGGCCAAAGCTACAATGGGGGGGGGGACGCAACATCGAGGTCATCATGCTCGGGGAGGCCGAATGCCTGCTGGACAACGTCGAGGTCTTTCGCCCCCCCAACGGCCCGAACCTCGTCGCCAACGGGACCTTCGAGAGCGGCCTGACAAGCTGGACGGCGCAGGGCAACCACCTGCGTTCGACGCCCGAGGCGGGCACGGGCTACGAGGGCGGCCAATGCCTTCACATCCGCGCCAGCTCGCGGGGCGACACCGGGGCCAACCGCATCCGCAGCCAGCTCACCAGCGCGCCAACGGGGGGGCAAACGGTCACGATCCGGGCCAAGCTGCGGTGGCTGCACGGCTGGCCGGAGCTGACCCTGCGGCTGCACGGCAACTGGTTCGAGGCGGCGGGCCGGTTGAGTGTGCCCGCCAACCTCGGAACCCCCGGCGCGCGCAACAGCCGGGCGGTGGACAACGCCGGCCCGGCCATCTATGCCGTGAAACCGACCCCGATCCTGCCCGCCGCCAACGAAGCCGTCGTGATTACGGCCCGCGTGGACGATCCCGACGGCTTGGCCTCGCTGAACTTGAGGTACCGGCTTGATCCCCAAACGAGTTACGCCTCGGTGGCGATGCGGGACGATGGCGCGGCCGGGGACGCCGTCGCCGACGATGGCGTCTATAGCGCGCGCATCCCGGCGCAGCAGGCGGGCGCCCTGGCCGCCTTCTACCTGCAAGCCACCGATCGCGCTGGCGCCACCGCCCGATTCCCGAACGATGCGCCCCAGCGGGAATGCCTGGCGCGCTTCGGAGACCCCGCGCCCACCACCAGTTTCGGCGTCTATCGCCAATGGTTCACCCAGCAGGCCATCAGCGCCTGGAATACGCGGCCCAGTCTCAGCAACGAGCGGTTCGACGGCACTTTCGTGTACGGGAGCCACCGAGTGATCTATAATTTCGGCTCGCGCTACGCCGGCAGCCCTTATCACCAGGGGTTCACCTCCCCCCTGAGCGATGGGCACTACTCGATCGAGTTCCCTCGCGATGACGTGCTGTTGGGCACCGATAACTTCAACAAGGTGCACGCGCCGGGAAACGGCCCGTTTGACGACGACAGCATCCAGCGCGAGCAAGCCGGTTTCTGGATGGTGCGCCAGCTCGGCCTGCCCTGGCTCTACCGGCGCTACGTGGCGATGTACGTCAACGGCGCCCGCCGCCGCACCCTCATGGAGGACACCCAAACCCCCGGCGCCGAGGTCATCGAGGAGCATTTCCCCGACGATGCCAAAGGCCACCTCTACAAGCTGCAGCCCTGGTTCGAGTTCGAGAATTCCAACGCGCACACCATGGGCTTCAACAACAACTCCTGGTGCACGCTCAACAATTACCTCAGCGGCGGGCGCAAGAAGCTGGCGCGGTACCGCTGGAACTACCTCGTGCGCGCCGTCCATGGCTCGGCCAACGACTACGCCCCGGTCTTCGCGCTCGTGGATGCCGCCGTCCTCACCAACCCTTCCTCGCAGGCCGCCGCCCTCGAGTCCATCGCCGACATCGAGCAATGGATGCGCACCTTCGCCATCGAGCACGCCGTCGGGAACTGGGACTCGGTCGGGGCGCAGAACGGCCAGAACATGTACGGCTACAAGCCGACCGCGGGCCGCTGGACGCTGTTCATCTGGGATTACAACATCGTCCTGGGCAACAGCGGGTCCTGGGGGCCAGGCCAGAACCTTTTCACGGTGGACTCGGCCAACCAGCCGATGCAGCGCCTCTTCAACAACCCCCCCTTCCGGCGCGCCTACTGGCGGGCGCTCAAGGAGATCATCAACGGCCCGATGGTCGCCACCAATGTCAACCCGATTGTGGATGCGAAGTACGCCGTCTTCCGCAGCGAGGGCCTCACCGTCGCCGCGCCGACCGGGATCAAGAGCTGGATCGCCTCCGCCCGCGGCAGCATCCAAACCCAATTGAATGCCAATGACGCCGCCTTCACGCTCACTGCCGCCGAAATCACCACGGACAACAACGTCGTGACCCTCACCGGCGCCGCGCCGGTCGAAGTCAAAACCATCCGCGTCAACGGCATCGCCTACCCGTTGACGTGGTCGTCCGTCAGGAACTGGAGCCTCCGCATCCCGGTCGCTTACGCCACCAACCAGCTCGCCATCCAGGGCTTTGACCTGCGCGGCCGCGCGCTCACCAACGCCGCCGCGGCCGCGGTCGTGAAGTACACCGGCCCCGCCGCCGTCCCCCAGGACAACCTGGTCATCAACGAGATCATGTACGCCCCGGCCAGCACCAACGCGGCCTATGTCGAGCTCTTCAACAATTCGCCCTCGGTCACCTTCGACCTCTCGAACTACGAACTCCGGGGCATCGATTACCGTTTTCCAGACGGAGCGATGATCGGCCCGCAGAGCTTCCTGGTGCTGGCCAAGGACCGCGCCGCCTTCGCCTCGGCTTACGGCTCGGGCGTCGCCGTGTTCGGCCAATTCGACGGCAATCTGGACCAGGATGGTGAGACGCTCCGGCTGGTGCGCCGAGGGGCCGCACCGGTGGAGGACGTCCTGGTGTGCGAGGTGCGTTACGCGAACCAATTGCCCTGGCCCGTGATCGCGTCCGGCTCGGGTGTCTCGCTCGAACTGATCGATTCGGCCCAGGACCTCCGGCATCCTGGCAACTGGGCCGCCAGCCTGGCCGCCCCGTGGCGCACGCCCCGCGCCGCCAACTCGGTGGCCCGCTCCCTGCCCCCGCTGCCCTCCGTCTGGATCAACGAGGTCCTCCCCGAGAACCTCTCGGAGTACACAGACAGCGCGGGCCAGGCCGACCCTTGGATCGAGTTGGTCAACACCAGCACTGACACCGTGAGCCTCGACGGCCTCTACCTGGCCGGCAACGCGGCGAACCTCACCCAGTGGGCCTTCCCGGACGGCTTGTCGGTTCCCGCGGGGGGGCGCCTCGTGGTGTTCGCCGACGGCGAGCCGGACCAGGCCACCCCAACCGAACCCCACGCCAGCTTCCGCCTCACGCCGGGTTCCGGCGCCGTGGCGTTAAGCCGGCTCGAGAACGATCGCCCCCTGGCCCTCGACTATGTGGCTTACACCCGGCTCCGCACCGGACGATCCTACGGCTCGTGGCCGGATGGCGAGCCGTTGTCTCGGCGCGAGTTCGCCTATGTCACTCCCGGCCGCACGAACAATCCCGCTTCCGCGCTCATCCCGGTCGCCATCAACGAGTGGATGGCCAGCAATACGGGTTCCGTCCCGGACCCGGCCGACGGCCATTTCGACGATTGGTTCGAGCTTTACAACCTCAGCGGCGCACCCGTGGACCTCGAGGGCTATTCCCTGACCGACACCGCCACCAACCGCTTCAAGTACACCATCCCGCGAGGCTACACGATTCCGCCGCACGGTTATCTGCTGGTTTGGGCCGACGGCGAGACTTCCCAGAACACCACAAACCGGGCGGACCTGCACGTGAGCTTCAGCCTGGCCAAGAGCGGCGAGCAGATCGGCCTGTTCGCCCCCGACGGCTCGACGATCGACCTGGTCTCCTTCGGCCCGCAGACCTCCGACGCCAGCGAGGGCCGCTACCCGGATGGCGGCACCCCCGGCTACCCCATGCTCCGGCCCACCCCGCGCGACGCCAATCTCGTCGCGGCCGAGAACCACCCGCCCGTCATCCAACCCGTGGGCGACCGCACGGCGGTGCTCGGCCACACGTTGAACCTGGTCGTAACCGCCAGCGATCCCGATCTTCCCGCTCAAACCCTCACTTTCACCCTCGATCCCGGCGCTCCGCCCCGCGCCACCATCAACCCCCAAACCGGGTGGTTCACTTGGAACCCCGAGCCTCAGCAGCCACCCGGGGCCTACCCGCTGCGCGTGCGTGCCACGGACGACGGCGTCCCACCCATGTCTTCCACGGCGGATTTCACCGTGACTCTCGTGGGCGCTCCCCGGCTGGGTGAAGTTCGCCTCGACGGCCAGCAACTGACCCTCGCCTGGTCGGCCATCCCAGGCGCGACCTACCGCGTCGAGATCAAGCAGGACCTCAACGACGACGAGTGGACCCCGTTGAGCGGCGACATTCTGGCCGGCGCCGACGAGGTCCGGCTCGAGCTCGAACTGGACAACTCCCCGCGGCGCTTCTATCGCTTAAGAATGCTCTGAGGCGTGGATTTGACCAGCCTGCGGCCGTTTCGGTTCACTCCGCGCTCGGGAACGCCCACCCGAGCCGGACCGAGCCGGACCGCGCCGGCTCAGGCGGCGCGCGGCGCGCGGCGCTGGGCGGCGGGGGCCGCGGCGGCGGCGGCGGCGCGGGCCCGGAGGCTCGCCCAGTATTGCTCCGGCAAGAGGCCCAGGCCGATCAGGACGACCTGGCTGGCGACGAAGAGCATCAGCCAGTAGAATGCCTTATCCATGAAACCGTAGGCATGAAGGCCCACGCCCAGCATGTTCACCCCAAACCACGAAAAGCTCGTCACGATGTTCCCGAAGATCGCCAGGTTCATCAGGCCGCGCTCGCGCACCAGGCCGCCCCAGCGGGCATGGAGGATGATGGCGTTCCAGAGCACGATGATGAGCGCGCCGTTTTCCTTCGGGTCCCAGCCCCAGAACCGGCCCCAGGATTGGTCGGCCCAAATGCCCCCGAGGATCGTGCCCACGAAACTGAAGAGCGTGGCGAAGCAGACGATCCCATACACCATGCGCGTGAGAGCCTCGGCCGTCGGCGCGTCCAGACCGCGGGTGAAGAGGCCGCGGACGATGTACACAATGGCCAGGAAGCCGGCGACGAACGTGGCCGAGTAGCCCAGCGTGATGGCGACGACGTGCGTGGCCAGCCAGAAGTTGGTGTCCAGGACGGCGCGCAGCATCTCCATGGTGTCGCCATCCAGCGAGAGGTTGTGGGCGATGACCTGGGTGATGAAGCCTAGCGCGGAGGCCATCACCAGGCCGATGCTGTCGCGGTAGAACCGCTCGAGCACCAGCCCGAGCAACACCGCCCCCCAGCCGACAAAAATGGCCGAGGAATAGAGGTTGGTGACCGGTGGGCGGCCCTCGAGGATCATGCGGAAGAGGATGCCGGCCGTGTGCACCACGAAGGCCAGCGCCAGCACATAGAATCCCGTGCGGCTGAACGTGCGCGCCCACGTGAACCACGAGGCGCACCCGAGCAGAAAGACGCAGAGGTAGAGGACCGTGCTCTGGTAGAAAGGCTGCCACCGATGAAAGAAGAACTCGCGCCGGCCCTTCTTCGCCTCGCGGGCAAAGGTCTCGCCCAGCCACTGCTGGTACTCGCCGAGGGCGCGGTTGAAGTCATCGGGGCGAGCCTGGCGATAAGCGGTCACCAGGGCGGCGTAGCGCAGCACGGCCGGCTGGATTTCTCCCGAATGCACCGTGTCCATGAGGCTCGCGCCCACGCTGGCCCAGGCATCGCGCCCCATGTCCGGATGCACGGGCGGGATGATCATCGGGTAGGCGGAGTTCGCCGCCACCTCATAGCGCTGGAGCAGACGCAGGATGCGGTCGAAGTCCTGCTGGTTGAAGTCCTGGCCGGCCTCGCGACGCTTGACGGCCGCGACGCCTGGGCCGATGGCTTGCTGGAATTCGGCCAGCTCGGCCGTGAAGTTGTCCGAGGTCTCGGGGCGCAGGCTGTTCTTGAGCCGATGATAGATCGTGAGGGCAAAATGCAGCTTGATGACGGCCTTTTCGAAGGTGTTGCGCGCCTGGCTCTCGACGCCGCTGGCGCGCCGGGCCTGGTTCTCGATGTTCTCAAAGCTGTCCTTGAGCTCGTTCCACGAGAAGAAGTGCGCGCCCGAAGCCGGGAGCTTGAGCATGCCCAGCAGGTCGGGGTGATCCACGCGGAAGCTCTTGCGGTCGTCGGCGGCCTCGGGCTTCATCGTGACCTCCATGAGCCATTCGGTGGCGCTCAACTTGACACGGCCCTCGAGGGCCACCGACTGCCGGCCGCGCATCACCAACAGCGCGTTACGGGCCACCGAGTCCAGCGGTTGCACGCGCCCATTGAGCAGCGCGGGCAGACGGCCAAACCCCGCGGTGTCGAACGGGCTGTGCTCGCGGCGCGGCCTTAACGAGGTGAGCACCCAAACGGCCAGGGCCCCACTGATCAGCCATGGAAAATAACGTTTCATTCGGTTCTCCGTTTCACGAAGCCCACCAGGTGCGTCAGGAACTGGATCAGCAGCCCCGCCCCAACGAGGCTGCAGGAAAAATAGGGCGTCAGCCAGCCGGGGTTGCGCACCACCTGCAGGATTGTCACGCGGGGGTCCTTCTCGTCGTAGCCGGCCTGGTAAAACGTCTCGCCCCCGTAGCGCAGCGGGTTGTTCATGTAGATAAGCACTTCGCGGTCCTCGCGCGTCTCCGGGTGCTGCAGCCGGACCCGGCTCGAGAAGTTCTTCGGGATTTCCGTGCCCATGTATTTGTCATGGGAGAATTTCAGGAGTTGGAGCGAGAAGGGCTTGTAATAGCGAGCCAGCCGCAGCGCGACCTGGTAGGTCCGCTTGTCGTGGGTGAACGTCTGCGGCGTGTCGATCCAATCCGAGACGAGCCAGGTGCCCAGGCTGCCCGAGGCGGGGAGGAACTCCACGTACGCGGTCGGCATGTTGCGCATGTCCATGCGCGCCGTCGGCGCAGCCTCCGCGAACTGGACGCGTTTGCCCAACCCCTCGGTGGCGCGGACCGCTCCGGCCGCGCCGCCGTGGGGAACGTTGGTCGAATTGACCCAATACTGATGCACGCGCACGGCAAAGGGGAGGTTCGGGTGCCGGATGTCCTGTTTCCGGGCGAGCAGCGACTCGGGAATGGCCACGACCTGGTCCCGGTCGGCGGCGGTGGTGTCAATGATGGCCAACTCGCTGAAGCGCTGGTCTTCCGAATACTGCCTGGCCTCGCCCTCGCTGATGCGCATGGCGCTTTCGACCTGGAGCAGGTCCGTCGCCAACTGCCCCACCAGCAGCAGGATCAGCCCGGCGTGCACCAGCAACAGGCCGGTCTTGTTCCGCGCCAAGCCGAACCGCTTGGCGTGCGCGGCCACCAGGTTCACCAGCAGCACCCCCCCAATCAGGTAGCCACCGGGCATGATCGGCAGATTCAACGTTGTCCCGGGCGGTGTCCAATACACGAAGAAGCTCCGAAAATACTTCGCCTGCGCCGCGTAGATGCCGATCTCGACCTGCGCGAGCGTCCCGACAAAGACCAGGATCATCCCCAGCGCGAGGCAGACCACCGTCAGCCTCAACGAGCACAGCACACGAACCAGGTGCTTAAGACCCATACTTGATGTTGCGGACGAACTGGAGGAAGGCCTCCTTTTGTTTGCCGACGACGGCCTCATCGCCGACGAGCTTGTAGAACCACGTGTTGCCGCCCCGCGACACCACCGCCGCCACCAACCGCCGCTTCGCCCCTTCGGCCGTCATGTCCAGGTGCACCGCTTGCGCGCCGGCCACCTCGAACGGCGTCAGCAGTTGGTTCAACTCGGCCTCGCCGACGGGGGCGAGCCCGATCTGGCCGCGCCACCGGTTCACGTTCGCCAGCGTCCCGCCCGCGTCTCCGGGCAGCACCACCACTGTGATCTCGGCCTTGCCCCCGGCGGGGTCCGGCGCGCTGAACTTCGCGGTTTGCATCGGCCCGGGGGCCTGTTCCTGCCAGCCCGCGGGCACCGTCCAGGTGGGCTTGCCCGAGCCACCGTCGCCGCCCCCGGGCGGGCTCGGAGCGTCGGGAGGCGCCGCGGCCGCGATCGGCGGGTGCGGCGCTCCCTGCTCGAAGGTCACGTTCTTGAGGAACTCAACGAACGCGGGCTTCTGCGCCGCCACCAACGCCGAATCCCCCAGCATCTTGAAAAACCAGGCCGTGCCCTCCGCGCGGAACACCGCCACGAGAAGCCGGTTCGTTTCCGACCGGTCGTACGGAGTGCCCACAAAATCATAAAGCTGGCTCCCCGCCTGGCCGCCGACCTGGACGTCCTCGACCAGCTTGGGCAACTCCTCGGCCTTGACTGGCGGCAGCCCCACCTGCGCCCGCCAGCGGTTCACGTTGTCCAGATCCCCGCCCGCCAACCCGGGCAACGGGATGATCGTCACCTCGGCCTTCTGCTCGCCCTGGCCGCTCACGGCGAACTGGCCCACGCGCATCTGGCCCGCGGGCAATTCCTGCCAGCCAGCAGGCAGTTTCCAATGGATTTGGGGCACGCGGCTCTCGAACGGGGTGGACATCGCCTGGCGCTGCGGGGCGGTTTCCTTCGGGGCCTGGTACACCCGGATGCTCTCGCGTTCACAACCCGCCAGTACGAGCGTCACGAGCACCCCGGCGCAGCCACGAACCCAAGGGAGAGCGAACCTTGCGCCCGCGGCGCCCGGTGGGCGGGGGCCGGCTGGCATGAGCGAGTGGTCAGATTTCAAGCGCACAATGAATTGTTAAGCTAATGGACACATTTTGGCAATTGAAACGGAGCGGGGACATCTCGTCCCCGTGAGTTCAAGACCGATACGGCGACAAGCTGTCGCCGCTCCGCCGGCAAGCTGTCGGTGCTCCTAACCCACGTTCGCCATCGACAGCAGGAACTCGATGTTGCTGCGCGTCTTCTTGAGTTTGTTGAGCAGCAACTCCATCGCCTCGACCGGCGGAACCCCCGTCAACGCGCGGCGCAGCATCACCACCCGGCTGTATTCGTCCGGGTGATAAAGCAGTTCCTCCTTGCGCGTGCCCGAGCGCTCGATGTTGATCGACGGGAAGATGCGGCGGTCCACCAGCGCGCGGTCGAGATGGACCTCCATGTTGCCGGTGCCCTTGAATTCCTCGAAAATGACTTCATCCATGCGCGAGCCGGTGTCCACCAGCGCCGTGGCCATGATCGTGAGCGACCCGCCTTCCTCGATGTTGCGCGCGGCGCCGAAGAACCGCTTGGGCTTGTGCAGCGCGTTGGCATCCACACCCCCGGAGAGGATCTTGCCCGAGTGCGGTTGCACTGTGTTGTAGGCGCGCGCCAGCCGCGTAATCGAGTCCAGGAGAATCACCACGTCCTTCTTGTGCTCGACCATGCGGCGGGCCTTTTCGATGACCATCTCGGCCACGCCCACGTGCCGCTCGGGCGGTTCGTCGAACGTCGAGCTGATCACTTCCGCCGGACGGCACGTGCGCTCCATGTCGGTCACTTCCTCCGGCCGTTCGTCGATCAGCAGGATGAACAGGTAGGATTCCGGGTTGTTCTTGATGATGGCGTTGGCCAGCTTCTGCAGCAGCACGGTCTTGCCCGTCCGCGGCGGCGCCACAATCAGCCCGCGCGTGCCCTTGCCGATCGGACACACCAGGTCCAGCACTCGAGTTGACAACTCCTCGGAGATCGTCTCGAGGATGAACCGCTTGTTCGGGAACAGCGGGGTCAGGTTGTCGAAGTGCGTCTTGTCCTTCGCGCGGTCCGGGTCCTCCTTATCCACCGCCTCGATCTTGAGCAGGGCGAAGAACTTTTCCTTCTCCTTCGGGGGGCGGATCTGGCCCGCCACCAGGTCGCCCGTTTGCAGGTCGAACCGGCGGATTTGCGACGGCGAAACGTAAACGTCTTCCGGGCAGGGCAGGTAATTAAAGCTCTCGGAGCGCAGGAAGCCGAACCCCTCGGGCAGAATCTCGAGCACTCCTTCGGCGAACAGGATGCCGCTGCGCTCGGCGTTCTTCTTGAGGATCTCGAAGATCACCTCGTGCTTCTTCATCGTGCCGAAGTTCTCGATCGCCCACTCCTTGGCCATGCTGTTGAGTTCCGCCATCGACATGGCCTGCAACTGGGCGATGTTGATCGTCGTCCCGGCGGGCGCGGAAACCGAGGCGGCGGCGCGCACCGACCCCGGGGCGGCTTTCCCGCCCTCGCTGGCCTGGCCTTCCGGCGCTCCGGCCTCGCCCCCGGCGGCGGCGGCAGCCGGCGGCGGCGGCGGCGGCGGGATCAAGTCCTCATCGGCGGGCAGGCCTTCCATGATGGGCTTCTTGGGCGGGCCCTTGGGGCCGCGTGGCTTCTTGATTCTCGGCATACGTTGAGGCTGATTAACAGTTACGGCTGGCAAAACAGTTGCCTGGCCACGTCCGGCGCCGCGCCCAACTCGGCAAGCGCGCCGGGCCTGCGTGCCGCAGGCCATGACAACCAGGATTGATTTGAAAGGTCGGCTCGGTTGGCCCGGCCAAGCTAGCCGGGCAACGGGAATCTAGCGGTCAATTCGCGGACACGTTGGCGCACCTGCGCGGCGGCGTCAAGGTTTTTGATGTCCAGGAGCACTTCGCTGATCATGTCCGCGATGGCGGCCATCTCGGGCTCCTGCATGCCGCGCGTGGTCACCGCGGGCGAGCCGAGCCGGATGCCGCTGGCTTGGAAGGGGGAGCGGGTCTCGAAGGGGATGGTGTTTTTGTTGACGGTAATGCCCACGGCGTCCAGGGCGATCTGGGAGTCCTTGCCGGTGAGCCCGCGGGCGCCCACGTCCACCAGCATCAGGTGATTGTCCGTGCCGCCGCTCACCAGGCGGTAGCCGTTGCGGCGCAGACCCCCCGCCAGGGCGCGGGCGTTGCGCACGATCTGCTCCTGGTAGGTCTTGAAGGCCGGCTGCATGGCCTCGTGGAAACAGACGGCCTTGGCCGCGATCACGTGCATCAACGGGCCGCCCTGGATGCCGGGAAACGTCTGCGAGTCGATCTCCTTGGCATACTGCTCCCGGCACAGGACCAGGCCGCCCCGCGGACCACGCAGGGTCTTGTGGGTGGTGGTGGTGACGAAATCCGCATGCGGCACCGGGCTGGGGTGCAGCCCGGTGGCCACCAACCCCGCGATGTGCGCGATGTCCGCCAGCAGCAGCGCGCCGGCCTCCCGGGCGATCTCGCCCAGCCGCGCGAAATCGATCACGCGCGGGTAGGCGCTCGCGCCCACGGTGATCATGCGCGGCCGGTGCTGGCGCGCCAGGGCCGCGAGTTGGTCGTAGTCGATGCGCTCGTCGTCCTTGCGGACGCCGTAATGCACGATCTCGAAGAATCTCCCGGAGAAGTTGGCCTTGTTGCCATGCGTGAGATGGCCGCCGTGGCTCAGCTCCATCGTGAGCAGCTTGTCGCCCGGCTTGAGGAACGCGAAATAAACCGCCATGTTCGCGCCGCTGCCCGAGTGCGGCTGCACGTTCGCGTGCTCCGCCCCGAACAGGCGCCGCGCGCGGTCGAGGGCGAGCTGTTCGGCCACATCCACGTATTCGCACCCGCCGTACCAGCGCTTGCGCGGATAACCCTCGGCGTACTTGTTCGTCAGCACCGAGCCTTGCGCCTCCATGACGGCCGGACTGGTGAAATTCTCGCTGGCGATCAGCTCGATGTTCTCCTGCTGCCGGCGCCGCTCGTCCTGGACGGCGGCGTGGACTTCGGGATCGACCGCGCTGAGGCGCAGGCTGGCGGCGTTGCGCGGCTCGAGCTTGCCCACCCGGCGCTCGTGGCGGCCGCCCTCGAAGCGCGCCGAAAGAAACGCATCGACGATCCGGATCGCCTGCTCGACCGAGAGGAAGCGCGCCCCGAGGCAGAGCACGTTGGCGTCATTATGGCTGCGCGAAAGCGCCGCCATTTGTTCCTCGGTCACCGCGGCGGCGCGAATGCCCGGGACCTTGTTGGCGGCCATGCACATCCCGATGCCCGAGGCGCACACCAGCAGCCCGAAGTCCGCCTGCCGGTCGATGACCCGTTGCGCCACCGCCTGGGCGTAATCAGGGTAATCCGCCGAGCTCGTCGAGTGCGTGCCCGCGTCGGTGAGCCGCACGCCGTGCTCGAGCAGGTGGCGTTTGAGGGCCTCCTTGAGCTCGAAGCCCGCGTGGTCCGCGCCCAGGGCCAGCGAGAGCGATTCGCTGGCCGGGCCCCGCGCGCCCGCGCCCGCCCCGGGCTGGTCCAGGGACTTCAGCACCGAGTAAATCCCCTGCTCGATCTGGTCACGGCAATTGAGGTACACCTCGTAGTTCTCGCCGATGGGGTCGGGGATGTCCTTTTCGAAAACGTCGAGGGTCTCATCGAACTCGCGGAGCACGAATGTCTTCTCGGCGGCCCGCGGGAACAGCAACGCGATGGTCTCGACATGCCCCTGCGTCATGCCGAAGATGAAGTCGGCCCGTGCCACCAGCTCCGCGCTCAACGCCTGGCTGCGCTGGCGCGAGATGTCGATGCCCAATTCCTGCAGCGCGCGCACCGCGTGCGGACTCGGTGGGCTGCCCGGCCCCGCGCCCACGCCGGCGGACAGCACCTCATAACCGCCCTGGTCTTTGGTGATGTGGCGGAAAAGACCCTCGGCCATGGGGCTGCGACAGATGTTTCCGGTGCAAACAAACAGGATGGTCTTCATGCCGGCGCGACGAACGCACGTTGGGGGGAAGGGGAGGCCACGTCAACGGCGAAATCAGGAACCGCGCCCGGTCCGCATCACCGCCAGGCCCTTGAGCAGGTCCAGCGCCCGCGCCAGTGCCGGGTCCGTCACCACCGGCCTCGAGGGCGCCGCCGCGCGCTCGGACTCGGACACGAGCCGCTCGGGGTCCACTCCCTCGCGCTTGAGACGCACCAACTCGGCCTCGTTGAGCGGAGCGCCGCGGCTGGCGGCCCCGGCGGCGATATTCGTGGCGCCGCGCCCCGTGGCGCGGGGGGGGGGGAGCCGGGTCAGCGGCTTGTAGGCGTCCGCGTAATACTGCGTCTCCTCCTCCGGCGTCACCGCCACCGCAATGTCCGGGATCAGCCCACCCGGCGGCAGGGGCTGGCCGTTGGCCAGTTGCACCGGCTCCGTAGCGATCCGCAGCCGCTGCCCGCCGCGCAATGGAAATTCCTTGAACAGGCTCGCCCGCCCCGCGCTGGGTCCGCCGAGGATCAGCGCGGTCTTGGCATCCCGCAATACTGCCGCCAGCGCCTCGGCCGCCCCGGCCGTTTGGGCGTTGATCAGAATCATCAGCGGCCGTGCGAAAGCGTTGGTCTTGGCCGTCGAACGCGCCGCCGTGCTGCCCCACGTCAGCAGCGGCCGCTCTTCGGCCACGAACCGGTCGGCGGTCTTGGCCGCGTCCGCGTAGGCCTCGCCAGCCGCATAACGCAGGTCCAACACCAGGCCCTTGAGTTGGTTGGTGGCGGCGAGGCGGTCGAGGCTTGCGCCCACCGCCTCCGCCAGCCCCGCCTCGACGCGCCCCACGCGCACGTAGCCGTAGGCCTCGTCAAAGACCTTGCTGACAGGCAACAGTTGGCCGTCCGCCGCGCTCGCGGGCGCGTTGGTTCCGGCGGCATGGGGCACAAGACTCACCCTCGAACGCAACTGCTCGAGCAGGCCCTTCAGCGCCGCCTGATCGACTTCGCCCTCCGCGGCAAGCGTGAGATTGGACCGCACCAGGCCATACACTTCCTGGAAATCGGGTTCCTCCGCGCCGGCGCGGAGCGCGGTGGCCCAGCCCGCCCAAAGCGCCCCCAACAGGAGCAGGCTCGCCGCGCCGCGGGAGACGCACGCCCGTGCCGCCGGGCCTGGTCCCGCCGCCACACGCTGGCGTCCCGCCGCTGTTTCTATCATGGTTCCGACCATCGATCTTTGGTTTCTCTTCACGTTCGTTCACACCGCGCTCGGCCGTGGCTGCTGCCCTGCCCTCAGGCCCGGGCTGGCGCCGTCAGGGCGAGGGCCTTGGCGGCAATATCGCCGCGATAGTGCGCCCCGTCGAACCGAATCTTCTCGACGGCGCCGTAGGCCGCGGCCCGCGCGGCGCGCAGGTCCGCCCCCCAAGCCGTCACTCCCAGCACGCGCCCTCCGTTGGTCACGGTCTGTCCACCCGCCAGCGCTGTGCCGGCATGGAACACTTTGGTGTTGGGCAACAGGCTGGCCTCAGCCAGGCCGGTGATCGCTTTGCCCTTGGCGTAGTTGCCCGGGTAGCCCCCCGAGGCCATCACCACGCACACGGCCGGGGACGTGCTCCACTTGAGTTCGTGGCGGTCGAGCGTGCCGCTGACAGAGGCCTCGAGCAACTCCAGCAGATCGTTCTCGAGGCGTGGCAGATACACCTGCGTCTCCGGATCGCCAAACCGTGCGTTGAACTCGAGCACCTTCGGGCCGTCGCGCGTGAGCATGATCCCCGGGTAAAGGATGCCCCGGAAGTCGATGCCCTCGGCGGCGCAGCCTCGCAGCCAGGGCTCGATGATCTTCCGGCCTGCGGCTCGCAATTCCACATCGTCGAGGAACGGCGCCGGCGAACACGCCCCCATGCCACCGGTGTTGGGGCCCTGGTCGGCGTCCAACGCCCGTTTGTGGTCCTGCGAGGTGGGAAACAGCCTGGCCGTCCGCCCGTCGCACAGGACGTGGAGCGAGACCTCGGTCCCCTCGAGCAACTCCTGGATCACGATCGTGGCCCCTGCCGCGCCGAACGCTTGCTTCACGAGCAACTGCTCGATCGCGTCGTCGGCCTGCGCCATGTCATGGCACACCAGCACACCCTTGCCCAGGGCCAGTCCGTCGGCCTTGACGGCGCAGCGTCCCCCCAGCGAGGCGGCAAACCGCGACGCGGCCGCGAACTCCGTAAACACACCCGCGCGGGCCGTGGGGATGCCGTGTTTCTCCATGAACGTCTGGGCGAAGGCCTTCGAGGATTCAAACTGCGCCGCCTTCTGGTTCGGACCCCAGATGCGGAGGCCGTGTGATTGGAACAAGTCCACGATCCCCAGAGCCAGCGGGTTGTCCGGTCCCACCACCGTCAGGTCCGGCTTCTTCTCGAGGGCGAAGGCCAGCAGCCGGGCGAGGTCTTCGGCGCCGATGGCCACCGGCTCGACGAGCGCGCCGGTCCTGGCCACCCGTTCACCGCTGATCCCCGCGTTGCCCGGAGCGCACCAAATGCCGGCGGCCTCCGGCGACTGCGCCAGCTTCCAAACCAGGGCGTGCTCGCGCCCCCCGGAACCGATCACCAACAGATTCATCGGAACGCAGATTCAAACAGCAAGGCATTCGGGCTGGAAAGGTTTTTCC
>Ga0233425_10006365_pt1 | contig 17596 bp, 14 predicted proteins | sample Watercolumn_Towu_2_FD_181712 | JGI IMG/M metagenome (GOLD analysis project Ga0233425, IMG submission 181712) | Freshwater microbial communities from Lake Towuti, South Sulawesi, Indonesia - Watercolumn_Towuti2014_140_MG | ecosystem: Environmental > Aquatic > Freshwater > Lake | place... | reverse complement strand
GGTTACCCCGCCATGCATTATCTTTGAGATCACAGGCTTCAGGAGAGGGTAGTGGGTGCATCCGAGCACAAGGGTGTCAATACCCATCTCCCTGATATCAGAAAGATATCTTTCTGCGACCATCTCGGTTATCTCTCCGTCTGTCCATCCCTCCTCCACAAGCGGAACGAAGAGAGGACATGGTATTCCGTATACCTCGGCAGACGGTTCTATTGACTGGATCGCCTTCATGTATGAGTTGCTTTTTATGGTTGCCTCAGTGCCTATGACCCCTATCCTGCCGCTTCTGGAGGCTGCCACCGCCGCCTTTGCCCCAGGTTCGATGACGCCCACAACAGGTATCGGAAAACTGTTCCTGACCTGATCGAGGCTGACTGATGATGCGGTGTTGCATGCGATGACGAGCATCTTTATGTTTCTTGACGAGAGGAACTTTGAGTTCTCGAACGAATAGCGAGTCACAGTCTCCGGGGAGCGGATGCCGTAAGGTACCCTCGCAGTGTCGCCGAGATAAATGGTGTCTTCCTGCGGAAGTGCCCTGAATATCTCCTTCAGAACAGTGAGGCCTCCGAGGCCTGAGTCGAATATGCCGACAGGATCACTGCTGCTGTTCATCAGGAAGTTCTGCTCTCTGCTGCGCTGCCTGGGCCGAGAATGCTTCTCAGAGGATGTCTTATCTGGATATGCCCTCCGAGGGTATCTGTCTCCTTGCCGTCGATAAGTATCTTGAGGTCCTGAAAATCCTGCAGATTTGAGGCGAGCGTCTCGTAGATCGCCTTCAGGAGCATATATTCCGAAAAGGCGTCTCCATGGAAATTCCTTCTGATCTCATCAGACAGTTCAAGGTAGAGTGTCTGCTCCTGGTCCCTGTATATGCCGAGCAGTTTCACATTCTCCGGAATATAAGAGCCCTTTTCGGCCTTCTTGAAGAACTCCTCCATGATGCCCTCTGCGAGCGAAAGGCTTTTAGATCTTCTCTGCATGCTTATATCTGTGGCCTCCAGTTTCCCGCCTTTCGGGATAAAAAGCTTTACCGTCATAAAGTCCTGGCCCTGTGTCTGTTCCTTCCGGTCCTCTTTCTGCTGCTGCACTTCCGCATTGGTGTCGAAATATCTCATTACAAAATAGCTTCCAGCCGCTCCTGCAATGAAGAAGGTGATGATGAGCAGTATCCATACCAGCCTGTTATTCACTGAGAGCGAGCCCTTTCACAACAGTATTCACAAGCCTGTCCCTCTCTTTCTGGTCATATGTCTTTTTGTCAGAAAAGGGATATTCGAGCATGACCGCAGGCGAGTCTGCCATTTTGAGCATCGAAAGGGGAAGCTCTCTTGCTGTCACCTCTGTCTTATATTCTGCCTTGATCGAATCTGCAAGGACCTTTGCCGCTGCCCTGCTTTTTTCGATATTCCGCTTCTGTGCCGGCAGTGAACTCTGCTTTGCCTGCGGTTCTGCTGCTGCATCATTTGGCGATGCCGTTATTATCCCGAACCTGTCCGAAGCTGAGGCATGTATGCTGATCAGCAGGTCTGCAGACCTGCCTGAAGCAGCAGACCTGTCTGCAAGGGAGATGGCCATATCAGCCTTTCTGGTCAGCATGACCTTGACCCCCTTCTTCTGAAGGAGAGCGGCAAGCTCCTTTGCAATATTGATGCTGACATCCTTTTCCTTCAGGCTGTTAGAGGTGATGCCGTTGTCATAGCCGCCGTGGCCAGCATCTATCACGATCATCCTGAACTTCAGGGATCTGTCCTGCGCTGCGGCTGTTTCGGCAGGCTTCTGCTGCTCTGCAGGCGGAGTGATCTTGCCCTGGGTCTGGGGCGGATCTTTGGGGCTTTTTGCTGCTGGATCCTGCTGTTTCAGTTTCAGCTCGATCACTATTCTTGCAGGCGATGATAATTTATATGTCTTTGCAGCCTCTGCATCTTTCGGAGTTATGGTGAGCGTCCTGTCCTTGTGTGTTGATTCATATGTGAAGCTGTCAGTCTTCTTTATGCTGAAGGCGGAAGGGAAATCGATCCTTATACCTGATGCTGATGCTATCGTGTTTGCGTTCCTGACCATCTCGTCATCGGATTCCACGACTATCCTTGCAATGCCCTCCTGCCTGCTCAGCCTTAATGACACCTCAGGGGTCTTTTCGGCTGAAACTGTCTGGAATATAAAGAAAATAGTCAATATGGAGAGGAGAGCCTTCTTCATGACAATATACATTTTCCATATATCCGTACGCTTTTGCAATATGCCGGATCTGGCAGGCCACTAATAAATATCTTGATAACCGTAAGATCATATGATAAAAGTAGGTCAAGCAACGCTGAGAGTCAGGGCTTCTTCAAAAGGCTATAAGGGGGCTTCAGATGTATAAGCAATATTTCGGTCTGAAGGAATTGCCATTCTCCATCGCTCCTGATCCGTCATATCTCTATATGAGCGAAGGGCACAGGGAGGCCCTTTCCCATCTGCTTTACGGCATACGCGGAGACGGAGGTTTCATTCTGCTTACAGGAGAGGTGGGCGCAGGCAAGACCACCCTCTGCAGGTGTCTTCTCGAACAGGTGCCTCCTGAGACTGACATCGCTTTTGTGCTGAATCCAAGGCTTTCGGCAGAAGAACTGCTGGCAACGATCTGTGATGATCTCGGCATTGTCTATGCCGCGCATAATGCAACTGTAAAGACCTATGTTGATGCAATAAACTTATACCTTCTTGAAGCCCATGCAAGGGACAGGCATACCATAGTTATAATCGAGGAGGCACAGAACCTCAGCCTTGATGTTCTTGAACAGCTCAGACTGCTGACCAACCTTGAGACCGACAAATGCAAACTGCTTCAGATCATCCTTATCGGACAGCCGGAACTGCTCGATATTGTCTCCCGTCCTGAACTGAAGCAGCTTGCCCAGCGGATAACAGCACGCTATCACCTCGGCGCATTGCAGAAGAGCGAGGTGCCGCAATATATAGCACACCGCCTCTCTGTTGCCGGCGGACAGCCCTGCATATTTCCTTCTTCTCTGATCGGCCTTATTCATTCTTATACAGGTGGCATACCCCGGCTGATCAACCTTCTCTGCGACAGGGCGCTTCTGGGCGTATATGCAGAAGGGAAGGAGAGGGCGGATGCTTCAGTGGTGAGAAAGGCGGCAGAAGAGGTTTTCGGAAGGAAGAGATTTCCTGCAAGGCCCATGATGCTGTCAAGGTGGGCATTGACAGGCATATTCGCTGCCTTATGCAGCATTGCTTTCTCTGGCAATTTAAATACAAACTCTGAGGCGCTCCAGACCAGAAAGTCCGTCCCTGCAGTTGTCAGCAGTCTGAACGGCAGTCCAGATACAGGGAAGGATCAGGGCCTGTTTAACAGCATGAAAGATATTTCTGCGGAAGAGAGCAGGGGCCACGCATACAGGGAGTTGTTCGGTCTCTGGAATCTCTCCTTTAGCGGCGTGATCGCTTCTGATCCATGCGCCAGCGCAATTGAAAATGGAATGCAGTGTCTCTCGGGAAAGGGCGATCTCGCGGTCCTTAAGCAGCTGAACAAACCTGTTGTGCTGCATCTTCGCAATAATTTATCTGCCCTGCTGAGATCGTACAATGGAGATAAGGCTGTTATTCATACTGTCAGGGGGACAAGGCAGATCAGCCTGAACGAGCTTGCAGATATCTGGACAGGAGACTATACTGCACTTGTGCGCATGCCGTTGAAGCATTCCGGGACCATACACCAGGGGACAAGAGGTGAGATAGTGCAGCTGGTTGAGAGACATATCTCGCTGATAAAAGGCCGTTCTGAACGCCGTGCAGTTGATCATTATGATGCGTTTCTCGAGAGCGAGATACGCAATTTCCAGATGCTCGAAGGCCTTGTCCCTGACGGAATTGTCGGGCCTGACACTATAATGCATCTTAATACTGCCGTCGTAAGCAGGGACCCGGTGCTTCGATCAGGCGAAAAGGGAATATAGTCATGTCATATATACTTGATGCGCTGAAAAAATTTGAACATGAACGCAAACACCGCATTGCAGTTCCTGAACTGCTGAACTTTGACGATGCAGACAGAGGCTCTAACAGACACCTGATAAAATATCTGTTCATTGCTTCAATAGTGATCAATATAGGACTTATCGGAGGCTGGCAGATCTCAAAACATAAAGTATTAAATGATGTTAAGTCAGTTAACTCATCTGAAAATAAGAATAAAAATATATCAGAGTCCAATAATGCAGCTCCTGATCATTACAATACGGTCAAAGAGGCAATGGTCCCGGTGTCTGCAAAACCAATGCAGGTTCAGGCGCCTGTACCTGAGCAGAAGAGGGTGAAGAACCTGCTGAGAGAAAAACCGGTCCGGAGAGTAGCTGATACCAGTTTTGCTGTTGCACCCTCAGCCGGCACAGAGATCAGGATCCTGCATCATGACACTGCAGCTGAGGATAACCCTAATGTCCGCATATGGGAAGACGAAAAAGGGAATATCCATTTTTCAGGCACTGCAGGCAGCCGCTGAGCATTTTTAATTTCGTATAAGTTATACCTTTCTTCCGGTTATCCCTGCTGGTTTTCATCATTTATTGCATGGTATCATCCTAAAACCATGCACCATCTCAGGAGATCGATAACTTCGAAGAGGTCCCAGAAGACCGGCCTGCCTCCCGGTACGCTCATGCATATCGGCAGACCCCGTACCGGAAAGACAAGGATCTCTGTCATAGACTATGATGCCTCAGGCTTTATTGAACAGGAGCTTGATACTGTTGATGCATGTTTTCCTTTCAGGGAAAAGCCCACTGTCACATGGATCAACATAGACGGCATTCATCAGCCCGAGGTGCTCGAAAAGCTCGGCGCATGCTTCGGGCTCCATCCTCTCGTGATGGAAGACATTCTGAACACTGAACAGCGTCCAAAGATCGAAAGCTATCCGGATTACATCTATATTGTCCTGAAGATGCTCTATTTAAATGAGACATTAAATGCAGTGTCCATTGAGCAGATAAGTCTTGTGGTCGGCCGCAATTATGTCCTGTCCTTTCAGGAGGGCATTGAGGGCGATGTGTTCAATCCGGTGCGTGAAAGGCTGAGGAAGGAGAACGGCAAGGCCAGGGTGCTCGGACCTGACTACCTTGCCTATACGCTTATCGATGCAGTTGTTGATAACTATTTTTCTATCCTCGAAAAGATCGGAGAGAAGATAGAGATAATAGAAGAGAAACTGGTCAGCAATCCTTCTGAAGTTATGGTCCATCAGATCCATTATCTGAAGCGGGAGATGATCTTTCTCCGGAAGGCTGTATGGCCGCTGCGCGAGGTGATCAGCAGCATGCTGAGAGGGGATTCTCCGCTTGTTACTGACCCGACCCGTCTGTTTTTACGCGATGTTTACGATCATACAATACAGGTCATAGATACGATCGAGACTTATCGCGACATGATCTCCGGCATGCTGGACATATACCTGTCGAGTGTCAGCAACCGGCTCAACTCAGTCATGAAGGTCCTTACCGTGATCGCCACTATATTCATGCCGCTTACATTTATTGCAGGAGTTTATGGCATGAACTTCAGGAATATGCCTGAACTTGAATGGCGCTACGGTTATTTTATGGTATGGGCAGCAATGGCTGGCATAGGCCTCTCGATGCTTTATTACTTCAGAAAGAAAAAGTGGCTCTGAAAGGAACTTAATGGAACTCATAACAACCTTTTTTAATTACTTCATGCATCTCGACAGGCACCTCGGTGGTGTGATAGAGAACTATGGCACATGGACATACCTGATACTCTTCCTGATCATCTTCTGTGAGACCGGTCTCGTGATCACGCCGATCCTGCCGGGAGATTCGCTCCTTTTTGCTGCAGGCGCCTTTGCTGCTATCGGCAGCCTCGATGTGTTTCTGCTCTTCATCCTGCTTACCATAGCAGCGGTTGCCGGCGATACGGTGAACTATTCTGTGGGGGCTTATATGGGGCCGAAGATATTCCATAAGGAGCATGTGAGGTTTTTGAACAGGGAATACCTTGACAGGACGCATCAGTTCTATGAAAAACATGGCGGAAAGACCATAATCATTGCCCGCTTCATGCCGATCATAAGGACCTTTGCCCCTTTTGTTGCAGGCATCGGGAAGATGACCTACATGCATTTCATAAGCTTTAATGTTGTCGGCGGCATTGTATGGATCGCCTCTTTCGTATTTGGCGGATATTATTTCGGCAACATCCCGATCGTTAAAAAGAACTTCACCCTTGTGATATTGGCGATAATCATACTTTCGGTAATGCCGGGAATCATTGAGTTCATAAGGCACCGCTACCGTAAGGCCTGACATACTGAATATATGAAAGAGGAGATGAATTGATGAGAAGATCTGTTCTTGCCGCTGTTGTGCTCCTGATCTCGGCACTGTCTGTTCATGCCGCTGAAAAGGAAAAGAAGAACCCTGTTACCCAGTACTGGATGAATGTCGAGACAAGCAATATGACCATACCTGGTATGTCATCAGAGGAGATGTCCGGAATGAGCGGCATGATGATGGGCAGGATGTCCGGCATGGGGCCGAGAAAGGGACTTATGCTTCAGCTTGTTGCGCCTAAGACTGTGCAGTCGGAGCCTGATGCAACACATGACATTCCACCTGGCCAGAACATGGGCAAGACCCTGCCTCTTCTCACTCCTGAACGCGAGACCGGAACAAGCCGGGAACATATTGAGGAGGAGCGTAAGTACGAAAAACCTAAGGCCAGAATGCTCTTTTACTGGGGCTGCAGCGAAGAGGTCAGAAAGGGACAGCCGAAGGTGCTCGATACCGAGAAGATGAGCATGGCAGAGTTCGGCAAGGCCATGATGGGGCGGACAGGCTCGCAGCAGCATCCTCCTTCACCTCGCGCCGGGTGGACATATGGCGAATGGCCGAACAGGCAGACACGAAAGGAAGTTCCCAGAGACAGCTCCCTGCAGGGCGAGCATTTCGTTCATGGCAATTATCCTCCGGACATCAAGTTCAGCATAGGTGAGAAGAACGATTTCATGGCGCCTGTTGAGTTCAGTTCCGTGAAGGGCGGCCTCTCTGACAGCATCAGATTCCAGTGGAAAAAGGTCCCCACAGCTACGGGATATTTCGGCATGGCTATGGGACATAATGAGAAGACCGGTGAGATGATAATATGGACCTCAAGCGAGGTGCAGGAGCCGGGTTATGGCCTTATGAACTATCTGACGCCTGCGGATGTGTCGAGGTTCATAAAGGAGAAGGTCGTGATGACTCCAGAGACCACCAGCTGCAGCATACCGAAGGGAATATTCGGCGAAACAAAGGGCGCGAGCCTGCAGTTCATTGCCTATGGAGATGAGCTGAACATTGCATGGCCCCCAAAGCCGAAGGACCCTAAGGTCTATCATGAATATATCTGGTCAATGAAGCTCAGGAACAAGTCGACCGGAATGCTTCCGCTCGGACAGGAGGACCAGGACGGCGGCCGCAGACAGAAGAGCAGGCAGCCGGAGCGTGAAGAGAACCAGTCTTCTGACGAAGAAAGGTCTGAACAGCCTGCCGAGAGAAAGAAGGGCACATTCGAGAAGATGCGCGGGATTTTCGGGTTTTAATAAAACAAAGGCCGGAACAGCAATGTTCCGGCCTTTATCAGAGAATCTTAGATCTGTTCCCTAACAGGAGCTCTTGCACTTGCAGGTGGTTGCTGTCTTCTTTGTGATCTTCCTGATCTTCATTTCTTGCACCTCCTTTGTGAAAGGTCCGGGCTTCATGCCCTGAAAAAGCTTTACTTGATTATATCATACAGGTGACACCTGTAAAGGTCTTTTCCTGACGGATCTCCGAGTCTCTCAGCCCTGTATCTGCAGCCTCCTCTGCATGACTCAATATGTTCACAGTTGCAGTCGAGGTCAGAGAGCAGTACTGGCTGAATCCTCTTCCAGCAGGTCTCAAGCCCTTCGGATATCATTCCGGCAGGCCTGTCTGAATAGAAGGTGCATTTTGCTGCCTTCCCGTCCGCCATCACAGACATGAGGTGAAGCCCGCAGCCGAAACCTTCGCCGCCTCCGTGGAGGCCCTTTCCGAAGCCGTATTTCAGATATTTCCCTCCATCCTCAGGCGACAGGAAGAACCGGCTGTCTCCTGACATTCGTCCTGAAGGGCAGGGTATGTCGACGGTCCATTCAAGCACCCCAGCCTTAGTGAATATGGCCTGCATCTCTTCGAGATCATTTATATTGCTGCGATGGACCATTGTTGCAACAGATACCGCAAAACCTTTTTCAGTGCAGAGCTCGAGGGCATTCATGGCCTTTCTGAACATGCCTTTTCCTCTCAATGCATCATGGCCGCTCTCGAGTCCGTCAATGCTGATCTGGATCTCATCGACATTAATGCGGTCAAGAATTTCAGGAGTAAGAAGCAGTCCATTAGTGAAGAGCACCTTGCGCATAAAGTAATCAGGGAGCATCCTGTTTATCTCGTTGAAATCAGTGTGTAGCAGAGGTTCTCCGCCTGTTATCATGACCCTGAGGCCCTGCATCTTCTGGAATTCATCCATCACTTTCCTTATCTCTGATATGCCGAGCTCATTGCCGGAGGGGTCGCCTATATAACAATGTCCGCATCTCAGGTTGCACCTGTCGGTAATCTGAAGTTCGAGATACCTGAGCGAAGGTACAGGAGACTGTTCAACCGCAGGTCTCTGCAGATTGACGTGTTTCATCACAAGCAGCCCCTCTGCCATGCAGTAATCAAGAAGATCCTGGTCTTTGACATGGCAGCCTTCTTTTGATGAGCATTCTTTCATGAGATCAAAGGCCTGCTCATCAAGCTCGTAAAGCTCATCCTTTTTTATCGAATATATGCATGGAACCTCAAGCCGCTTCAGGCATGCATCTTCTGAAAGGAAACAGTTCATTCTGAATTATACATCAGCATCCATTTCTGTTAGAATTAGGCAGTGAAAAATGATGCTCTGATCAGGGATATCTGCGAGTCCTACTGCTCTTTTTACAAGCCGGGCAAGGACGAGAATATGGCATGCATGGGCCTGCTTGTACTTCAGAAGCTGCTTGAGCTCAGAAACGGCGTCCCGGATTCCGGCAGCAGGGATCATCTTAACCCTGAGACAGCAGAGAGGCTTTTCAATACTTTATGCGCGGCATGTCCCTTTGCTGCTTCTGACTGTGACTATGCAGAATGGAAGCGCGGAAGGTCTGAAAATGTCCCTGACAGGGCTTTTGTGCCGTGCGGCGGCTTCATCTTTATCGGATCATGCATAGATCATGGTACGCTTGACCACAGAGAACTGGATCATCTGATCTGAATCATAAAACGGAGGATATATGGAAAGATTTTCTATCAGTGAGGCTGTAGAACAGGCTGTACAGACGGAGAAGCTCGGCTATGCTTTTTATAACACAATGGCTGAACGCTTCAGGGACAACAAGGACCTTGGTGAGCTCTTTGGCGCTCTTGCATCAAAGGAGGTCCAGCATGAAAAGATATTTACCGAGCTCAAGGAGATTGTAAAGGACGAGACTGCCGAGAATTGGGAAGAGGTCTCATACTACATGAGGGCCATTGTCGAATCAGAGTTCTTCCTCGGAAAACATAAATCGCTTCCGTCGCTTGACCATGTAAAGACGGTTTCGGACGCTGTCAGGTTTGCGATAGGCTTCGAAAAAGAGACGCTTCTTTATTTTTATGCCATCCGGGATGTTGTGAAATCACGCTCTGTAATAGATGAGATCATAGAGGAGGAGCGCAGCCATATCATATGGCTTGGAAAGTTCGAAATGGGTCTCGTGAATCTGAAATAGTGAGAGCGTGTACTGCTCGATAAGAATAGGCGGAGAGGCAGGGCAGGGCATCCAGACTGTTGGCGATACCCTTGCCAGAGTATTTTCGCGAAGCGGTTATCATGTCTTCACGTGGCAGGACTATGAGTCGAGGATAAGGGGCGGCCACAATTTCTACCAGGTGCAGGTATCAGACAGCAGGATAACGGCCCCTGATAACAGCATTGACATACTGGTCGCGTTCGACAGTGAAGCCATTTCTTCAGATGCCGGACTAGTCCGGGAGAACGGTTACATCCTCTATGATTCGACAGTGCTGAAGGGCCTGAACCTGCCCGGGAATCAGATAAACATCCCTTTTGCAGGTCTGGCGGTTGAGCATGGCGGCAGCAGGATCATGGCGAACACAGTTGCGGTCGGCGCAGTGCTCGGCATGCTTGGTGCTGACATGGATGTTTTGCTCAGGATCATTTCGGATACATTTGGAGGAAAAGGTTCTGATACGGTCAGAACCAATTCTGTGGCAGCCAATGCCGGTTATGACCATGCCCTGAGGAGCTGCAGCAACTGTTCGCCAGGCCTGTCATCAGTATCAGTGCCCAAGATGCTTATATCGGGAATAGATGCTATCGGCTTCGGTGCAGCAGCATCAGGCTGCAGGTTCTATTCTGCATATCCTATGACGCCTTCAACAGGCATCATGAACTACCTTGCATCAAAAGAGAAGGATCTCGGGATCATCGTCGAGCAGGCAGAGGATGAGATAGCTGCGATCAATATGGCAATAGGAGCGTCTTTTGGCGGGGTGAGGTCAATGACAGCAAGCTCAGGCGGGGGTTTTGCGCTTATGGTTGAAGGCCTCTCTCTTGCCGCAATGACCGAGACACCGATCGTGATCGGTCTCGGACAGCGGCCCGGACCTGCTACAGGCCTTCCTACGAGGACAGAACAGGGTGACCTGAACTTTGCCCTTTATACTGCACACGGGGAGTTTCCGAGAATAATATTTGCCCCTGGTGATCCTGAGCAGGCTGTTTACCTTACCAGCAAGGCCTTTGATCTTGCAGAAAAGTATCAGGTGCCTGCGATCGTTCTTTTCGACACATTTCTGGCTGATACACAGTGGACATATGACGGCATTGACCTGACAAAGATTGTTTACAATGATCACAGGCTCAGGTCTGAAGATCTTGCAGCCCTGCATGTATATGACCGGCATGTACTGACTGCTGATGGTGTCTCTCCCATGGCAGTTCCGGGCGGTTCAGAGCATGTTGTGGTCACTGACAGCGACGAACATACAGAAGACGGGCATATAACCGAAGATGCGGTGATCAGAAGGAAGATGGTCGAAAAAAGGCTCTTTGCAAAACTGCCGCTCATAAAGAACGAGATAAGCCCTCCTTCTCTTTATGGAGATAACGATCCTGAGATACTGCTCGTTGGCTGGGGTTCCACATTTGGCGTGATCAGGAGCGTTGCAGATATTCTTCAGAAGCATGGCAGAAAGGCTGCAATGCTCCATTTCAGCGAGCTGTACCCTTTCCCCTCTGAGACCGGTTATCTTTCACTCCTGAAGAAGGCGCGTACAGCAATATGCATCGAGAACAATGCGACAGGCCAGTTCAACAGGCTGTTAAGGACAGAGACCGGCTTCAGATGCGGCTCAGAGATACATAAATTTGATGGAAGACCATTTACTGTTGAGGGTCTGCTTGGAGAGGTCAATGCTCTCATCTGAGGCTTATAAGGGACAGAAGCCTGCATGGTGCCCTGGCTGCGGGAACTTCGGCATTCTTAAAGCCTTCAGGGAGGCAATGGCAGAGCTGGAGCTTGCTCCGCATCAGTTCATCATAGTATCCGGCATCGGACAGGCAGGCAAGTTCCCCCACTATCTTAAATGCAACACATTTAACGGACTTCATGGCAGGACGCTGCCTGTGGCAACTGCGATAAAGCTCGTTAACAGCGGAATTACAGTTATAGCTGTTGCAGGCGATGGAGACTGTTATGGTGAAGGCGGCAACCACCTTCTGCATGCGATGCGGAGAAATGCCAATATCAAACTCCTTGTGCATGATAATCAGGTCTACGGGCTCACAAAGGGGCAGGCCTCACCAACCACTCATGAAGGCACGGTTACGAAGAACGCGCCGTTGGGAGTGATGTCAGAGCAGCTGAATCCGATGGCGCTTGCCGTTGCTATGGACTGCAGTTTTGCTGCCCGCAGCTTTGCGGGAGACCTGGAGCATCTTAAGGCAATGATAAAAGCGGCAGTAGAACATAAGGGATTTTCGCTTCTTGACATACTTCAGCCCTGCGTCTCATTCAATAAAGTAAATACCTACGAATGGTACAGCAGCAGGACTTACAGGCTGGGCAGCGAGCATGACCCTTCAGACAGGACGGCTGCATTTACAAGGTCACTCGAATGGGGAGAGAGGATACCGCTTGGCATAATATACAGGAAGGAAAGGCCCATTCTTGATGAGAGGATACCATTCACCAGAGACATGCCGCTTGTGAAACAGCCCTTTGATCCCGGAACAGCTTCAAAGCTTCTGAAGGAGTTTTACTGATGAGGTTCAACGGCATAAACCATCTTGCAATGGCCACCTCTGATATCGACTCAACCATAAGGTTCTGGCGCGACCTTCTCGGCATGAGGATGATATTGGGGATGGGCAGGCCAGGATACAGGCACTATTTCTTCGAGATATCGGATACCTGTTCAATAGCATTCTTTGAGTGGCCTGATATCAGCCCGATCGATGAGAAGGAGCATGGACAGCCCGTAACAGGGCCTTATGTGTTCGATCATGTCTCCTTCGGCATCGACACTGAGGAAGAGCTCTGGGCGCTTAAGGCCAGGATAGATGCCTCAGGCTTCTGGGTGTCAGAGGTGATAGACCACGGCTTCATTCATTCGATATATTCTTTCGATCCTAACGGCATAGCCATAGAGTTCAGTGTAAATGTGAAGGACCTTGATGTGAGGAAATCACCGGTAATTATAGATCCTGAGCCGACAGCAACAGCGCTTGAAGGGCCGGAGCCTAATCCTGAAACATGGCCGCGCAATACAGAGCAGACCCCATTGTCCGAAAGAAGGGTGTACCTCGGAGAAGGCAACAGACAGTTCGCAAAACTGAAGAGAAACTGAGATTCCTGCAAATTCAGTTTGACTTGAAGACCTTATTTCTGTTTAAATTTTGTCACTTTTGACATTATTCAGGGAGGGGAACTTGTGGCACACAGTTTGCTAAATCAATCAATCAATCAATCAATCAATCAATCAATCAATCAATCAATCAATGCCTTGGCTTAAAAGAGAAGAATAACCTCTCGCTTTCTGCGCAGGCCCCTGCGTATTTCGATCAAGCCACGTTTTACAATTTTCTGAATCGGAATTATAAATTACTGCCTCAAAATGCAGACATTTCTTTTGCTCCAATAAATAATTTTAGGAGGGTTGGAATATGAGCCGTGCAGCTATTCAGGTTTTCGTTAAATCAGTTCTGGTTTTTATTGTATTGGCAACTTGTTGTCTGTCCGTAAGCAATGCAAATGCTGCATGGACATACTATGGCTCACCTGGAACAGCAGGCGAAACACAGCTCGGTAATTCTTTTGATTTTTTTAGAAGTGGAGGTACTGTAAGCAAATCCGGAACATATGCAGTTGTTGATGGTAGTAGTGTTTTTTCAAGGGCTGGCTGGATTTTCAGAGACTATGGAATCGAAAAACAGTACATTAATTCTCTCAAAGTGACTGTTTATGGTAATGATGAAACATTATATAATTGTGACCTGCAGCTTTATGATTTTGTAAATCTGAAATTCGTCAACACTGGCAAAAAGATCATTGATTGGGTTGAACAGTCATATACGTATACAGACGCAGTGAAGATTGGCAATTTTCTCTGCCCTCAAAACAATTATCAGCTGAGTGATCATGTAATGAGCAGTACCATTGATGAGGGAAATATACTGGTTGCGGCACTCTGCGAAAAAGGTGAAAAGGCAACAGTAGGCTGGATAGAAGTTGAACTTGGTATAACAGATGCCCAAGACCCTTACAACGTGTCTATCAGGCTTGGCAATGGTAATAATTACACCAATTCTCCGCAAATCCCTGTTGAGCTAAGTGCATCAGACAGTGTTGGTATTACTGGTTACTATCTTTCCGCAAATACCACAGCACCTAAACTTACATCAAACGGTTGGATAAACGTTCCTATAGCTACATCATATAATGCCACAGTTAACTCTCCACATGACGGCATTGAAGGAGTTAAAAACAGATATGTCTGGTATAAAGATGCCGGCGGCAGGATCAGTTCAATTTCATCTGATAGCATAATTTTTGATAATACACCCCCAAGTTCGGCGACTGCAGACTTTACCGCTGTTCAGAATGGTTCAAATGTTTTGCTGAACTGGTCTGGCTTCACTGATGCAAATGGAATAGCTTCATATAAAATCGTTTATTCAACGTCAGGGATTCCTGCAACTTGTTCAAGCGGTACTGTTCTGTATGATTCCACGGATATTACCAAGACAACTTTCACCCATACAGGCCCTGCCAATAACACCAGATATTATTATCATATCTGTGCGACAGATGTTGCCGGCAACAGAAATGCCGGTCTTGCTGCTTCTGTTCTTGTTGATACTGCTAAACCCAGCGGTACTGTTTCTATTGCTGGCGGAGAGGTCTATGTCAATAGCCGGGCAATAGGTCTCAGCCTGACTGCAACAGATAATAGAGGAGTTGTCGGGTATTATATTTTGGAGACAACGTCTTCAACTCCCCCTGCTGCACCTTCAATTGATGCAACTGGCTGGACAGCTATAACATCCACGACATCCTACAGCAACTCTGTAGGATTTGACCTTGCAACTCCAGGGAATGGGCGGAAATATATATATGTCTGGTACAAGGATGCCATAGGAAACAAGTCCGGAGCTGCTGCCACAAGTATTGTATTTGATAATGTCAGGCCTAACATAACGGCCTTTGATATTCCGGCAACGAGCAGTTCTCTGACCGTTCCGATTACTTCATTTTCTGCTACCGATCTTAATGGTATTGCTGGATATAAAGTCACAATCTCATCCACAAAACCTTCAGCATCTGATGCCGGCTGGACAGCAACAGCACCAACAAAGTATACCTTTGGAGTATCAGGAACGAAGACTCTTTACGCATGGGCAAAGGACAATGCAGACAACGTATCAGCCAGCATGAGCGGTACAGTAACAATAACGCTCCCAGATACAGAAGCACCTGTCGTTACAGCCTTTGACCTTCCAGCAACGAGCAGTTCTCTGACCGTCTCAATTAATACACTTTCAGCATCTGATAACTCAGGCAGTATTGCTGGATACAAAGTTACAACATCTTCAATACAGCCAAATGCATCTGATGCCGGCTGGACAACAACAGCACCAACACAGCATACCTTTGGAGCATCAGGAACGAAGACCTTATATGCCTGGGCCAAGGATGCATCTGGCAATGTTTCGACAGCTCTGGTCAGTGACACAGTAACAATAACGCTACCAGATACAACCTCACCCGTCGTCACAGCCTTTGACCTTCCTGCTACAAGCAGTTCTCTGACAGTGCCTGTTACAACTTTTACAGCGACAGATAATTCGGGATCGGTTGCAGGATATATGCTGACAGAATCAGCAACGCAGCCGCCTGCGACTGATGCCGGTTGGTTGGCAGCTGCCCCTGCTGATCATACCTTTGCATCCGCAGGCACAAAGACACTCTATGCGTGGGCAAAGGATGCTGCAGGCAATGTATCGAACAGTCTCAGTGATACGGTAACAATTACTATAGCAACTATCCCAATTGCTCCGACCGGGCTTACGGCAAGGTCTATAAGCAGCGGCACGATCAATCTGGCATGGATTGACACATCAACAAATGAAACAGGATTTGAAGTATGGCGAAAAGCAGGGGCAAATGCCTTTGCTTTGCTTGCCACGACAGCTGCAGATGCAAAGAGTTACAGTGATGCGACTGCAGCCAGCAATACAACAACCACCGGCTATGTATACTACATAAAGGCCTGTAATGCTGAAGGCTGCAGCCAGACAAAAAATGCAGTAGTGCCTTTCAGCCCTGCAACTCTGAAGGCCACAGCAACAGGCTCTGCTGCGAATCTCACCTGGGCAGACAAGAGTGCCAATGAGACAGCCTTTCTGCTTGAAAGAAATGTCGGCGCCTGCGGAGCTGTGACAGGCACATGGACACAGATAAAATCCCTTTCAGCGAATACCATCTCATACAGCGACGCTACAGTAACAGGCGGCACTACCTATGCCTACCGCATCAGGGCAAAGGCCAAGTCTGCGCTGACACCGTATGCTGTTGGCTATTCCTTCTACAGCAATTGTGCAAGTGTGGCGGTCCCGAATACCACTGGTGGAAGCATCCAGCTGCCTGAAACCGGCCAGACGACCTGCTATAACGAGGCAGGTGCTGAGATAGCCTGTGCCGGCACAGGGCAGGATGGAGAACTTCAGATGGGAGTTGCATGGCTAAACCCGAGATTTGTATCAGGCACAGGAGCAGAGGCAGACTGCATGATTGACACACTCACAGGGCTTATGTGGCCGAAGAACGGAAATCTTGCAGGAGCTGTGACTTGGCAGGGGGCGCTTGATTATGTCAGGAATAGCATTAATACTGTCAACCTCTGTGGTTATTCTGACTGGAGGATTCCCAGTGTAATTGAGCTCGAAAGTCTTGTAAATGCGCAGCAGGCAAATTCTGCTGAATGGCTCAATGGGCAGAGGTTCAGCAATGTGCAGTCGAATTACTACTGGTCGTCAACTACATATTCAAGAAATACATCTAGTGCGTGGGTTGTTGGGATTGTCATGGGCGACATGGTATACGGTAGCAAGGCAGATATTTATTACGCTTGGCCGGTTCGCGGCGGGACAGGAGGGGCACTTGCGGATATTTGGGTGAGCGGTCAGAAGATTTGTTATAACACATCGGGTAGCGTAAGTGCATGCACTGGCACTGGGCAGGACGGTGACTTGCAGCCTGGTACGGCATGGCCAACCCCACGTTTTGCGGATAATGGTGATGGTACTGTGACGGATAAGCTTACCGGGCTTGTCTGGCTAAAGAACGCGAACTGTTACGATAGGACAATGTCTTGGAATGAGGCTCTTTTTTCTGTAAATAGTCTTTCAAATGGACAATGTGGCCTGAGCGACGGTTCCACAGCAGGCACTTGGCGTGTCCCAAACCGCAAGGAGCTTTTAAGTCTCATGAATTTTGCGTACTACAGTCCTTCACTTTCCAATTTGGTTGGGACAGGGAAGTGGTCGCAGGGAGATCCTTTTGACAATGTTGTGCTTAGTCGCTATTGGTCGTCTTCTACCAATGCGAATATTACCAACGACGCATGGGAAGCCGATATGATAGACGGTGTCCTTAACTACGGGTGGTTTAAGACCCACGGTTATTATGTGTGGCCGGTTCGCAGCGGACAGTGAAGATAGAGCAGTCGATCAATAGAGCTACAGAGAGATAAAGACAGGGCAGTAGAGCTAAAGCTCTTTAGCGCTAAAGCAACAGCCATACCAAGGGCTGCCGGGTCGGCAGCCCTTGGTATGTGCCCGCAAATGTCCAATGCAATCATTAATTAATCGGTCTAAACCACTGACAATGTCAGTGGTGGGGCGTGGGGGCGGAGGCCCCACACCGACAGCGAACTCAACGAGGTTGGGGAGCAAAGGCCTGTGATATAGTAGAGATCATGGGCAA
>Ga0233425_10006364_pt1 | contig 17597 bp, 15 predicted proteins | sample Watercolumn_Towu_2_FD_181712 | JGI IMG/M metagenome (GOLD analysis project Ga0233425, IMG submission 181712) | Freshwater microbial communities from Lake Towuti, South Sulawesi, Indonesia - Watercolumn_Towuti2014_140_MG | ecosystem: Environmental > Aquatic > Freshwater > Lake | place... | reverse complement strand
CGCTTCGCCCCCGAGCTGGGTCCCGCGCTGAGCCATGCGATTCGCTCTGCAACGCGCGTGCCGCCGGAAATTCGGCGAAAGCGCGCGCGCTCAGCGCGGATAGTGGTGCTCTCAACACGGCGAGCGGCATCGGTGTTGCGGAATGGCGACAGGAGTCGCTGCGCGGACCCGTCCTTGTCGAGCTGGCGGCCGCTGCCCGGTCAAGGCAGCGTGAGGCAGCAGCGAAACCCGATGTTCCAGCCCAGGCCGTCGCCGTTCATCACCCGGTCGCAGCGAAGGCCCATGGAATCGTCGATGAAGAACCCACCGCGCATGGGGCAGATCCCGCCGTCGCAGTCGGAGGTCATCTCCGAGACGTTGCCGCTCATGTCGAAGATGCCCGGATAACCCCCGACGCAGGCGGCCATGGAGCCCGTGAGCACGGGGGCGTTCGCATAGTTCTCGATTCCGTTGCAGGCCTTTGGAGCGAACGTGTCTCCGTAGGGATATGCGGTTCCGGGGGGCGGGCCGTGACAGGCGGCGAGCCACTCGTTGCCATCGCAGAGACGCTTTCCAGCCGACTTGCAGGCGGCGGCCGCGCCCGCAGTCCCGACCATCACCCACGGCATGCGTCCCGGCTTGGACTCGGGCAAGCCCGTCGGTCCCTTTGAGGCCTCGTAGCGATCGATGCACACGCCGAGGCTTCCGATCGCCACCATGCCCTCGGGGCACCCGCCTCCGTCGCCCGGGGTGCCCGCCTCGCCGTCGAGCCCGGCGTCACCCGCGCTGGACGCGTCGCCGTCGGCCCCGGCGTCGCTCGTCGATGCGTCGTGTGTCGGGGCATCACTCGAAGGCGCATCGCCCGACGGAGCATCGCTCGATGGGGCATCGCTCGGTGCAGCATCGCCACCGGCGCCCGCGTCAGAGCCCGTGCAGATGCAGACGCCGAACGTCCCATCGGGGCGGCACATTTGGGCACCTGACCGACCGTCCGGGCACGCGCAAGGCTCCGCCTTCCCCGGCGTGCAGCCGTCGCCGCCTCGAGTCTCGGACCCCCGCAGCCGTGCGCCGCGAGGGCGAGCGCGAGGAGCACGACGACACACGCCAGCCGTGCGGCGCCCATGTCGCCCAGACTATCGGGGCGCTTCTGGGCCGGCCATGGTCATTTCTTGTGACTCGGCGAGCGGGTCACACGCATTGGCGGCGACCGCACGCTCGCGCTCAGCGCTTCGCCACCCAAGGAGCGGTCCACATCGGGCCTGGCGCCTTCGCCGTGGACGGGGCCGGCCATTGCGGGAGTGCCGGCCACGCCGGCAGCGCCGGCAGCGCGGGATACGCGGGCAACGAGGCCGCGCTCGGCGCCGCCGACGGCGTCGACGTGGGCCCAGGGCGCGTGCCGAGCGGCACGAGCTTCGGCGTCGCGCCGCCGAAGCCGTCCATGCGATAGGACGCCCAGCTGCCGCCGACCTCCACGTCGAGCACACTTCCGCGCGCTTCGATCGCGAAATGGCTCGAAGGCATCGCCTGTCGATCCAGGACCTTGCCGTCGCCGCGGCGCACGACGCGCACCCAGTCCTTCTCCGCGGTGAAGCCGTAGCCCGCGATGATGGTGGTCGGCAGCACCTGGATCACGCTGTTCGAGACCAGCGGCCCCGTCGTCCACAGCCTTCGTCCCGAACGCACGTCGACGGCGAGCAGCGCCGAGCAGCGCCCGCCCGCTTGGCTCGAGTAGCTCTGACAGGCTTCATTCAGGTAGAGGGTGCCGTCGGCGTAGCGGATGTCCTGCACCTCGAGCTGGTCGCGGCGGGAGAAGAGCGGGTTCAACGCTAGCGTGGCGAGCGCCTGCCCGTTGCACGCGAAGAGGCGCGCCTCGTAGCTGTCGTTCGCTCCCAGCGCGGAGCCGTGCGAGCGGTAGAGCGCGAGGTAGCCTCCGGGGATGGGGTCGAGCAGCTCGAGCTCCAGCGCGCCGATCGTGAGCGGCACGAAGCTCGGGACCTCGGGGCCCTCCCAGTAGCTCAGGTGGTGACGATCCGGCGGTGAGCGATGAGTGCGCAGGCGTAGCCAGCGCTCGGGCTTCGCGCGCGGCGGCGACTCGACCACCAGGTTGCCGGCGCGTCGCACGCGCGGCAGCGCTCGTGGCGCGGCGCACCTACTCGCGCTCACGCTGACGGCCGCGCCCGCGAGCCACGCTTGCGCGCCCTGCCACAGATCGGCCGGCGCGGGAGTCTGGGCGAACGAGGGGGCCGACCAGACGCATGACGCAGCCAACAGCGCAAACGAGGAGAGGGGCTTCATGCCCCATCCCAGCGCAAGCGCCGTGCCGCGACGATCGCCCAGGAAATGGCGGGTAATCCCTCGAAACGTGAATCGGCGTGCGTGGCGCGCGAGTCACAGGCGCGGATGTAGGTGCCGAGCGTGTAGATTCCCTGAATGCGCTGGCTCATCGCTCTGCTCCCGCTCTCGATCGCCGCGGCATGCGGCGCGCGCACGGGGCTCGCGCCGACTCGGGGGGACGCGTCGCCGGACGCTGCGGCGGACGCCGGGGCCGAGGACGCCGTGAGCGACCAGGACGCCACAGCGGACGTCTCCGAAGATGGGCTGCCCGACGCGCCCGAGGACGCGTTCCCCGACTTGTGGGTCGACGGCCTCGCTCCCTGCGACCCGGAGGACTTGTTCGTCTACCTGGTCACCAGCGAGAAGGACTTCTACCGCTACGACCCGGCGAGCGCCGAGGTCAAGCTGGTGGGGACCCTCGATTGCCCCATCGACGGCAGCCCGTTCTCCATGGGTGTGAGCCGACTCGGCGTCGCCTACGTGGTGTATCGACCGAACACCCTCGGCGCCACGCCTCCCGGCGTGCTCTTCATGGTGAACGTCGAGAACGCGGCCTGCCAGAAGACGACGTTCCAGCCCAACCAGCACGACTTCAAGCTGTTCGGGATGGGTTTCGCGCTGGACGACGACGGCAAGGGCGAGACGCTCTACGTCGCGGAGAGCGGCGAGTCGGGGGCCAACTCCCTCGGCCTCGCCTCCATCGACCTCTCTTCGTACGTGCTCACGCCCATCGGTCCCTTCTCCCAGAACCCTGGCAATCGCGTGGAGCTGACGAGCTCGGACGACGGGAAGCTCTGGGGCTACATCCTCGACCCCGCCGGCAACGGCGGCTACGTCGCGCACATCGACAAGCACACGGCGGCGGTGCTCGCGCTCACGCCGGTCGCCGCGGGCAACGACCACGCTTTCGCGTTCGCGCACTGGGGCGGCGACTTCTACGTGTTCACGTCTCCTTCCGGCGGCCCCACGAAGGTGACGCGCTACAGCCCGACGGACGGCAGCACCAAGGTCGTGGCTAGCATCGCCAAGACCGTGGTGGGCGCCGGCGTGTCGACCTGCAGTGTGAAGTAGCGTCAGCGCGACGAAGCGCTGGGCGGCGGAGCGGCGGAGTTGCTCGGCGCGGCGAGTGACGGCGCCAGCGGGGGTGTGCTCGCGGAAGGCGGCGGCGCCTGCCAGGCGCGGATGGCAGCCGGTCGCCCGAGCACCGGCACGTCACCGGGGAGAGGCTCGTCGTCGCCGATGTCGCGCTGGTGCCCGTAGCCGAGCTGACCCGACGAGTTGTGCCCGAAGCAGCGCACCGCGCCGCGCTCGAGCAGCACGCAGGCGTGGAGCTCTCCCACCGCGACCATCCGCACTCTCCCGCCGACATCGAGCGCGTACACGCCGGGGGCGACGGGCCTGGCCAGGGCCTTGAAGTACTCTTCGCGGCCCCAACAGCGGAGCTCGCCGGACTCGAGCACCGCGCAGGAGAAGAAACCTCCGCTCTCCACCTGGCGAGCCGGCCCGTCGAGCGCGATGCGTGTCACCGTGATGGCGCCGTGCGCGGCGCCGTTCCAGCAGTGGACGGCGTGTGTCTCGAGCAGTGCGCAGCCGCCGAAGTCGAAGCTCACGGAGATGGCCTCGGCGGGCGCCGGCAGCGCCAGCTCCTCGACGTTGCCGCCAGCTTCGCCCTCTCGGAACTGGTCGGTCGAGCGCCAGCAACGCACGGCGCCGGCCTCCGTCACCGCGCAGACGTCGTTGCCGCAGCCAATGGCCTTGAAGGTCTGCTCGTCGTCGACGGAGGCGAGCTCGATTCTGCCTGGCGTGGTGCTGCCCGTTGCGCCACGCAGCGGGGCGGCGAGCGCTTGCTTGCCCAGGCACGTCGCCCGACCCGAATCGAGCAGGAGGCAGGTCATGCCGCTGCCCGCGGAGAGGGCCTGCACCGGCTCGGTGTCCAGGGTCAGCGGCGCCTGGGGAGCCTTGCGGCTCTCCTCGAGGTGAATGCGCTCGCCCACGCAGCGCACCGTGCCGTCCTCGTTCAGGAGGCAGGTCTGCGACACCCCGAGTGACAGCGCGCTCGGCTGGTCGAGGACGAACGCCGGAAGAGGCGTCGCCGAGCCGCGCGTGCCGTCCGGGAGCGACGGAAGCGGGACGACGCCGAGCTGTCCCGAGTGATCGGCACCCCAGCAACGGAGCGAGCCGTCGTCCAGGACGGCGCAGCTGTGCTGTTGGCCCGCGGCGATCAGCTCGACACGCGTCGGTCCGCCTTCCTCGCTCACCGACGCGACGACGGGCGGGCGCGCGGGGGCCTGACGCATGCAGTACGAGCCGCCCAGAGCGACCACGACCGCGGCGGCCAAGCTGAGAGCGGAAGGCCCGCGCCCGGCCTTCACGGACGTCACTGGCACTCGCGCCACTGTGTTCCGGTGCAGGTCTTGCCGGAGGGGCACACGCTCGGTGTGTTGCCGCAGACGAGGTGCTCGCCGGCAGCGCAGCTGCTCTTGCACGACGTGGCGCTCAACAAGGTCAGGTACCTCGAGGTGTCGTAGGTCGCGCAGCAGTGTTGCGCCATCGGGCAGTCCTCGGGCCCGTCGCAGCGGATCTTCGCGCCCGTGCAGGTGGCGGTCTGCGACTGGCAAGTGCCGCCCAGGAAGAAGGGCGACGAGCAGCAGAGCTGACTAGACACGGGGCACGTGCTCAGGAAGCAGCCGACGCTGCCCGGCACGCCCAGACGACCACACTCCACGCTGCACTTGCTCGCGAGGCAGAGCGAGAGCGTGAACCAGTCGTCGAAGGCGTCCGTCGCAGCGCCCTGCAAGCAGTTGTCGACGCAGGCCTGACTCTGACAGGCGTCGACGCACGTGAGCGTCGGCTTGCAGGACGTCTTCGTACTGCAGGTCGCGCGCTCCTGGGTACAGACGGACTTCGAGCAGCTCTGACAGGCCTGGAACGTCGAGGCATCGCTGCCCGAGTCTCCAGCGCCGCCGGTCCCGCCGCCGCCCGAGCTGGTGCCGCCGCTCGCGCCGACGCCGCCGCTCGCGCCGACGCCACCGCTCGCGCCGACGCCGCCGCTCGCGCCGACGCCGCCGCTCGCGCCGACGCCGCCTCCGCCCGTTGCGCCCTCCCCGCCGGTGCCCCCGCCCCCTCCGCTGTTCCCCGTGCATGCGTTCAAGCACGCGACCGGGTCGCCGCCCACCATGCAGGCACACCAAGCCTTGCAGTCGGCGCAGCCGGTGCAGTCCTCGCCGGGCTTGCACGCGCCGCCTTCTTGCGGACCGTCGAAGCTCGCGTCGAAAGTAGCGCCCGACTCTCCGCCGCCTCCCTTCAGGTCGTCGAGGGAGGACGAGAACGTGCACGCGCCCGCGACCAGCACGGCCACCAACGCGAACCACCGACCCTCGCTCCGCGGGCGCACCAAGGCCCACGATAGCACATCAGTACCTCCAGCCGAGCACGCCCAACCCGATCACGTTCAGCACCACGGCGAGACCGTACATGCTGCCGATGGCCACGAGCTTGCTCGTGAGCTTCTTTGCTGCGACGACCAAGGCCGCAGCGGCGTAGAAGTGGAAGTAGCCGAACAGGAAGATCAGCCACACGCCGGCGAACGACCGGTTCCAGAACGGGTACTCCCAGACCAGGTGTCCGCCCATGTTCAGGAACACCTCCACGAGCACGCAGAACGCCGAGTACGCTGCGGCCCAGAACCAGCGCTCCGGCAGGCCGAAGACGCGCTTCTCGGGCCCTTCCGACAGCGTGTTGGCGTAGATGATCCCCGAGAGCGCGAACATGAACATGATCTCGATGTTCCATCCGACCATGGTGCGCAGCGCCGTCGGTCCAGGCGTGGTCCAGAGCGCCGAGCGGCCGCTCAGCACCAAGATCCAGCCGTTCAGCGTCTCGTTGACGAAGTCCATGCCGAACACCGTCAGGCCCGCGAGCACCACGTTCCAGTTCCCGGTCTTGCGCGCCTTGGCGATCTCCGTCGTGTAGACGTGGAACACGACGGCCAGGAGCGGGATCACGTACCACTCCAGGGTTCGAAGGTCGCGCAGGGACTCGAGCGCGCGGGTGGAGGCTTCGGTCATGGACGGGACCCTACGACCGCGGGGGGCGCGGGGGCGAGCGCATGCGCTGCGCGCGCGGGCCGCGCGAAGAACTTGCAGAGTGGAAGTCGTGACCTTCGAGACCGACTAGGCTACCGTGCCGCCCCCATGACCCGACCCATCACCACGCTCACGCTCTCGTTCCTGTTCGCCCTCGCCGCGTGCGGCAAGCCACCCGCCACCGACGGGGCGGCTGCGCCCGCAGAGAGCGCGAAGCCCGCCGTCGAGGCGCCCAAGGTGGAAGGCCCCGGGCCCGCGCCCTCGGCGGAGCCCGTGGCCGCTCAGCCCGCGAAGGAGCTGAAGGGTTGCGACAAGACGCTGCACGACTTCGACGAGCTCCTGTCCGCCGCGAAGAACGAGTGCAAGAAGGACGCGGACTGCGCGTGCTTCCCCGCGCAGCTCTCGAAGATTCCGGGCAACGACTGTGGCGGCATCGTCGACAAGGCGACCAGCAAGAAGCTCGATGCGCTGGTGAAGGAAGCCAAGAAGAACGGCTGCGGGACCATGGCGCAATGCGAGCCGTGGACCTGCGAGCCCATCTGCGAGGACGGGCGCTGCCAGAAGGGCCCACGCGAGAAGAAGAAGTGACGGCGGCATGACGCCGGGCTCGGCGCTCGAGGTCTTCGCGCAAGCCCTCGCGGTCGCCACGGCCGGCCTCGCGCTCCTGGCAAAGTGGCGCGTTTCCCCGCTCTGGGTCGTGGCTTTTTCCGTGGCGTCCGGCGCGCTGGCTTCGGCCTGGTCGCCGGCCTAGCCCGCGGAAATACCGAAGGGGCGCAGCGGAAAAACACTTACGCCCGAGCGTAGCCAGAGGGTACGATCTCGTCGACTTGTCGCGCCATCGACTAGGAAAAGTCACGGGTGCGGTGGACGTGCCTCGTGGGCCGGACGTCATCCACCGCATCCGCGTCGCCGCGGAGTGGCTGGAGGAAGGCGCGCTCATCGAGTTCGAGCTGCCGCGCAACATGAAGTGCGCGGGATGCGAGGGCGGCGGTTGTGACAAGTGCGAGCGCTCCGGCGCCATCTCCGTCCGCGGGCGGAAGGAGCTGGGCGAGGTCGTGCAAGTCATTCTCCCGAAGCGCAGCGAGGGCAGTGTGGAGTCGACGTCGTCGGGGCGCACGCTCGTGATCCGCATTCCCGAGCGAGGCGGTCTCGCGGACAGCCCGGAGCTTCCCCGTGGCTTGCTGCTCCTCAGCGTCGTGCCTGCGGACGAGTCGGACCCCGAGATCCGCCGCATCGAGAAGCCGAAGACGCCCCAGGTGCTCACGGAAGAGGAGGCCATGGCGCCTGCCGAGGAAGAAGCAGAAGCGCTGCCGCCGCCTGCTGCATCCCCAGCGCGGCCGAGCCGCCTGGTGCTGTGGGTCGCGTTGGTTGTCATCCTCTGGGTTCTGTTCCTGATTTTTCTCCGCTTGACCGGCCGCGGCTGAACAGCGTGACCCAGCCTGCGATCATTTCGCGCGAGCCAACCTGCACGGCGGTTGACGCGAAGCAGCATGGCGCCTTAAGACCTCCTCGAAACCCGCGCGCGTGGAGCCCCGCCCATGAATCCCGTAGCGATGGCCGTCATCATCCTGAGCCTGACCGGCGCCTTCTTGTGGAGCGCCAGTCAACGCTGGGGTCTGCTCAAGGTCGGGGGCCCGACCCACGAGAGCCGCTTCCGCGACATCGGCGCGCGTCTCGGCCGCGTTTGGACGTTCGCGTTCTTCCAGAAGAAGATGCGCTACTACCTGGCGGCGGGCATCGCGCACCAGCTCATCTTCGTGGGCTTCGTGGTGCTCCTCCTACGCACGCTCGTGCTCTGGGGCCGCGGCTTCGACCCGACCTTCAACCTGTGGGTGCTCGGGCCGAAGCAGCCGCTCGGTCAGATCTACGGCTTCCTGAAGGACATCGTCTCGACGCTGGTCGTCCTCGGCGTGTTGGTCTTCGTCTACTACCGCACGCTGAACAAGCAGAAGCGCATGACCCTCTCCGGCGAGGGCCTGCTCATCCTGGGCATCATCGCCACCATGATGATCGCCGACCAGGTGTACGACGGCGCAGCGACCGCGCTGAACCACCGCCTGGTCGCCGAGTGCGGCACCAAGGCCGGTGACTGGTGCGGCGCGGCGTCGGCGCTGGTCAAGCCCCTGGCGCCGCCCACGGGCCCACTCGGGTTCCACCCCTACCCGGAGCCGGTGGCCACTGGCTGGGCGCTGGCGCTCTCTGGCGCGAGCCTGCCCACGCTGGTGGTGCTGGGGAACGTGGGTTTCTGGGTCCACTCGTCGCTGGTGCTGATCTTCCTCAACATCCTGCCGTACTCGAAGCACTTCCACATCATCACGGCCGTCCCCAACGTCGCGCTCAGCGACGTGACTCACCCGGGACGCCTGCGTCCGCTCGCGAAGAACACCGACGAGCTGATGGCGAAGGTGGAGAAGGCGATGGAGCGCGAGGACATGCTCGCGGCACCCATCGGCTACGCGCGCATCGAGCACTTCACCTGGAAGGACGTGCTCGACTTCTACACCTGCACCGAGTGCGGGCGCTGCTCGGACAACTGCCCTGCGGCCACCACCGGCAAGATCCTGAGCCCCAAGTTCCTGACGCTCGACCTGCGCGATCACCTCTACCACCGTCAGGAGGAGTTCCTGGAGCTCGGCGAAGTGCCGCGCGTGGACCTGAGCCCCAAGCCCGCCGAGGAGCCCAAGCCCGAGGCCGAGGAGAAGAAGGAAGACGGGGAGGAGAAGAAGGACGAGGCCGCGTCCGGGGAGAAGGCCGCCGAGGCCGAGGCCGAGAAGAAGCCCGAGTACAAGCCCGTGGATCTGATCCCCAACGTCGTGCACGAGGACGTCCTCTGGGCCTGCACCACCTGCCGCGCCTGCGAGGAGCAGTGCCCGGTGATGATCACCTACGTCGACAAGATCGTGCAGATGCGTCGCAACCTGGTGATGATCCGCGGCGAGAGCTTCCCGCAGGAGCTGAACAAGCCGTTTCAGGGCATGGAGACCAACGGCAACCCCTGGAACCTGTCGCGCGTGGACCGCGCGACCTGGTGCGAGGGTCTCGACGTCCCCAAGATGGCGGACAACCCCAAGGCCGAGGTCCTCTTCTGGGTCGGCTGCGCTGCGAGCTACGACGACCGTGCGAAGAAGATCGCCCGCGCCACCGCCACGCTCCTGAAGCAGGCCGGCGTGGACTTCGCCATCCTGGGTGAAGAGGAGAGCTGCACCGGCGACTCCGCACGCCGCGCGGGCAACGAGCTCCTGTTCATGATGCTGGCGGAGGCCAACGTCGCCACCATCAACGGCTACAAGGAGCAAGGGGGGGTGAAGACCATCATCACCACCTGCCCGCACTGCTTCAACGCGCTCGCCAACGAGTACCCGGACTTCGGCGGCAAGTGGAGCGTGGTGCACCACGCCGACTACCTCTTGGACCTGGTGGCGAAGGGGAAGCTCACGCCCAAGAACGGCGTGAAGGGACGCGTCGTCTACCACGACTCCTGCTACCTGGGGCGCTACAACGAGATCTACGAGTCGCCACGCGAGATCTTGCGGCGCATCCCTGGCGTCGAGCTGGTCGAGGCCGAGCACTGGACCCGGAACAAGGGCCTGTGCTGCGGCGCCGGCGGCGCGCAGATGTGGATGGAGGAGCAGAACAAGGACCGCGTGAACGTGAAGCGCACGCTGCAGCTCCTGGAGACTGGCGCGAAGACCATCGCGACCGCCTGCCCCTTCTGCATGACGATGCTCACCGACGGCATCAAGAGCCAGGAGAAAGAGGGCGAGATCCAGAACCTGGACATCGTCGAGCTGCTCGCTGCGGCGTGTGGTGAGGCGGCAAAGCCCGAGCTGGAGAAGGCCGAGCCGAAGTCCGAAGCCGAGGAACCCGCCCCGGAGGAAACCCCGGCCGAAGCCTGAGCCGACGCGCGGTGCTATAGTCGCCCCACATGTCGGCCTCGCGGTTCGTCGAGAGCGAAGAGCCCGTCCCGGTGAAGCAGTTCGTCTGCGACAGCTGTGGTGGGACCTTCGACGGCGTGCCCGGCGGCGCGGGGCTTTTCCTGTGGACGCGCGGAGACGAGGTGCGTTTCGAGGAGCCGCCGCTGTGCGAAGAGTGCGCGTCCGAGATCAGCGTGGGCGCGCTGCTGCGCTCGGACATGGGCGAAGAAGAAGAAGGCTGAGCCCGGAACGCGGCGCTACTGCAGCACCGCATCGGCGAGGTCCACGCCCCTGATGGGTGGCCGCCGCTCCAAGAGCTCCAGCGCCGTCGCCCGCAGCACCATCGACGATTCGGTGGCGCGCACCACTTCCTTGAGCTCCGTGCGCTTGCAGATGGGCAGGAGCGGCATCGCGATCTCGGACGGGGCCCCCGGGTTCAGCACGATGGCCAGCCGTACTCGGCTGCGGCTCAGCCAGCGCACGCACTCCGCGACCTCGTAGAGGACCTCGCTGCGCACGGGGCGGCGCGCGACGAGTCGGATCACATCGTCCTCGGTGAGCTTCGGGTTCTGGAGCAGCAGGCGGATCACGAGCGGATGCGGGTCGGCGAGCAGCTTCTCGAACGAGCGGCGGTTGGGGCGCCGAGCCAGCGATCGACGCTCACCCAGCGTGAGCTCTCGGCCCGCGCCGTAGTCGGGCACGGGCAGCTCGGTCGCGGGCCGGTCGACCATCACCGGCGGAGGTGCGCGCCGGAGCAGGCGGGCCAGCCCGAGCAGGTGGCGGGCGTGGGCCTCCTCGCGCAGCTGGCCGATCCGCTCCGAGTCGCGCTGACGCACGACGGTGATGGACACCGCGAGCAGCGCCTCGCGCGCCTCGGGGTCCGAGCGCTCGCTGGCATCGCAGAGCTCGTCGAGCAGGCGCGCGCTCCGCGCCACGGGCCAGCGCTCGAGCTGATCCGCGAGCCAGCCCACCCGGAGCTCGGTGTCGGCGAGCGCGAGCAAGAGCCGCTTCAGCCTGTTCACGTCGCTCAAGGCGCCAAATGGTACCACCCGGCGGCGCCAGCGCTAAGCTCTCCGACTCGTGGCCGTCACGGAGCTCATCAACCGCCTCGCGTTCGCCTGGCGGATGCGTGTCGGAACGGCCTCGCGACAGGCGTTGCTCGTGGCCCTGGTGCTCGCCCTGACTGGTGGCGCGCACCTGGCGCGCCTCGGGACCCCGACCGCCCGCGCAGGGGTCGCCCTGCTCGCGTTGGCCGTCGTGATCGCGATGGTCGTGCGCGCGCTGCGCGAGCGGCGCACCTACCAGGATCTGCGCCGCACTCTGCGCGCGGTGCTGGTGCCCGCAGACCGACTGCTCGGTGAGCGTGCGCTGCGCGCGGTGACCTTGCTCGAGCGCACCGCGCGCGACGAGACGGCTGGGTCTCCCGAGCTCGCGCGGTTGCACTTCGAGCGACTGGTGGCGCGGGCTTCGCTGGCGGAGGTCGAGCGAAGCGCGGCGCGTAGGGCGCGTTACTGGCAGGTAGGCGTGCTGCTGGGCCTTTCCGCAGTGGTCGCGTCGTTCGCGGCCGGACCGATGCGAGTCGTCGAAGGGCTCGACGTGCTCTGCGCGTGGAAGGGGCGCGCGCCGCTGCCGCTGGCCTGGCTCGACTACGTACGCGTCACCGCCGAGCCGCCCGCGTACCTCAAGCTCCCGGAGCGCTCGGTGCTTCCGGGCCTCGGCTCCCGCCAGCCGGAGGGCACTCTGCTCTCCGTGCGCGGTGTGCCACGGCGCGACGGGCGGCGCCTGGTGCTCACCGACGGTGTGACCGAGGTCCCCTTCGTGAGCGATGGCTCCGGCGCTGTGATCGCTCGCTGGACGCTGGAGCGGAGTGGGGATCTCCACGTCGCCGCGCGCTTCGGTGGGGTGCTGATCCGCGAGCTCGAGCCCATCCCGGTGTCGGTGATCGCGGACGCCGCGCCCGAGGTCAGCCTGGCCGGGGCACCGAAGACGTTGAAGCTCGAGGAAGTCGACTCGCTCGAGCTGGCCTTCGAGGCCAGCGACGACCACGGGCTCAAGCAGGTCGACGTCGTGCTGCGCGCGGGGGACCGCGAGGACCGCCGCACGGTGGCCCGCCTGGATGGCGAGAGCACCTTCGAGCGCGGCAGCCACGTGCTTTCCCCCAGGGACCCGTACCTGCGGCGCATGTTCCTGCCCATTCAGGTGAGCGTCGAGGCGCGCGACAACGACCCCGTGCGCGGCCCGAAGTGGGGGCACAGCGCGGCCATCACCCTGATTCCACCCGTGGTGGGCGAGCCCGAGGCGCTGCGCTTCGCCGCCCTCCAGGCCGCTCGCGGCGAGCTCGTCGACTTCGTCGCGTGGCAGATGGGCCGCGAGAAGGGCAAGGACCAGGGACCCCTCTCGAAAGACGAGCGCGAGCGCGCGCGCCGCGCTGCGGACGCGGTGCTCACCGCCGTGGACAAGAGCCATGGCGGGCTCGGGTTCCCCCCAGGCCTTCGCTCCTTCGTCGGCGGGCAGATGCGCCTCCTGGAGCGTCCGTCTCGCGCCGGGGAGTCCCGGCTGCGTCGCGCAGAAGACGTCGCCCTGGCCGTCGACTCGGTGCTCCGCGTGCTGTCGATCAAGGACGCCCAGAGCGTCGCCAAGCGCCTGGCCGACGTGGTCGAAGAAGTCGCCAATGGCGCCAAGCAAGCGCGCGAGACCGAGAAGAAGGCCGTCGGGCTCGCGCGCTTGGACACGGCGCTCTCTGCGTCGGAAGACGGCGCCAAGCGCCTGCTGAAGCTGGGTCTGCTCGGGCGCGACCTGGGCAGCGTCGCGACGGCCGACCTCGGGAGGGTCGCCCGCGCTCGCAAGGCGGAGGACCTGACGCACACCGAGCTCGCCGCGCGACACTTGGCCGCGCGCCTGCGGCGCCCGAACCCGTCCTTCGGTAGCGCGCAGCGCGGGGGCGTGGAGTCCGGTGCGCCCGCCCAGAATGGCGGGACCGGCGGCGAGCCCTCGGACGCCAGCGACCGCTTCGACGAGCTGGCTCGCGAGCTGGAGCAGCTGGCGGCGGACCACGCGGACGAGATCGGGAAGGTGGAGCGTGCGCTCGCCGACGCCGAGGCCGGCGTGGACCTGGAAGGTCTGCGCGAAGAGGCCAAGCAACGCGCCGACGCTCTCCGCCGGGCGCTCGCGGACTTGCCCCAGTTCAGCCACACGCCGGGCTCGGCCCGCGCAGCGGCCGCGCTCGGTCGCGAGCACGGCGGTGCGATGGCCGAGTCCCTGGAGCGGCTCAGCCTGGGCGACGCCGTGCAGAGCGGGAAGGACGCGATGAACGCGCTGCGCGAGGCGGAGAAGAAGGCCGGCGCCAGCGACCTGCTCGACCAGGAAGCGCTCGAGAGCGCGAAGCGGGAGCTGGCGGGGCAAGTGGCCTGGGCCGAGCGGCACCTCGACGACCTGAAGAAGAACGCCCAACAGAAGGCCCGCGGCGCCACGAGCTCGTCGGGTGAGCGCGAGCAACAGCTCTCGCGCCGCGCGGGCAACCTGGCTTCCCGCGGCAAGCAAGGCGACACGGCGCTGCCCGACGACGCCCTCGAGAACCTGGAGAAGGCCGAGGGGCTGATGCGCGAGGCGGCCCGCGCGCTCGTCGACGGGCGCGGCGAGCGCGGCCTCGAGCTGCAGCGTGAAGCTCAGCGACTGCTCGAGCGCGCATCGACCGGCGAGACCGGGGACGACGAGAACGAGCCGCGCAGCGAACCGTCGAAGAAGTCCCAAGGCGATCAGGGCAAGGACATGAAGACGGGCGGAGAGGTCCCGCGCGATCAGGACAAGAAGCGCGCCGAGGACTTCCGGCGTCGCGTACTCGAGGGGTTGGGCAAGTCCAAGGACGGGCGCTTGGCCCCCGCCGTGAAGCGCTACGCGGAGGGCCTCTTGCGATGAAGCGTTTCGTCACGGCCGCTCTCGCGCTCGCGCTCTCGGGGCCAGGCGTCGCGAATGCGCTGGGCACGAGCCGCGCGCAGGCCATCGCCGACGCCATCACCGAGCTCGACGTGGAGCGTGCGCGCGCGCTGCTCGAGAAGACGGACTCCGCGTCGCCGACCCTCTCGTTCGAGCGGGCCCGCCTGGCCGTCTACGTGGGCGACTGTGACACGGCCTCGGCCATCCTGGCCTCCGCGGAGCTCGGGTCGACACCCGAGGGGGCCGGCCTCGGAGAGCTCGCGAAGAGCTGCGCGCGGGCGACGGCGGGCGCCGTGGTCGAAGAGGACCGCGACGCGGGGGTCTGGATTCGGCTGCAAGACGAGGCTGATCGCGCCCTGGTGCCGTTCATCGTCGACGTGGCCGTTCGCTCCCGGAAGCAGATCGAGTCGGACCTGGGCACGGTGTTGCCGCGACCGCTGCGCATCGACTTGGTGCGCGATCTGTTCACCCTGTCCGCGGTCTCCGGGCTGCCGGTGACCGCAGCCGAGACCACGGGCACGGTAGCCGTGGCGCGCTGGGGTCGCGTGACCATGATCTCGCCCCGCGCCACGCACCTCGGCTACCCGTGGGAGGACACGCTGGCGCACGAGATCGCGCACCTCGCGCTCACGCGCGCCACGCGCGACCGCGCGCCGCTCTGGCTTCAGGAAGGGGTGGCGAAGCGCGAGGAGTCGCGCTGGCGGTCCGCTCGCCCGTTCGACGGGACGCCTTCTGCGGACTCGGTGGCGCGCGCCGCGCTACTCAGCGGTCGCTCCGTCGGTGTCGACAAGCTCGGGCCGTCCATCGCGATGCTGCCGACACCGGAGGCCGCGGCCACGGCGTTCTCGGAGGTGACGAGCTTCGTCGCTTACTGGGTGCGCGAGAACGGCGTGCCCGCGCTGCACCTCTTGGCCAACGACCTGAAGGGCAGCAGCGCCGAAGACGCCGATGTCGCGCTGCGCAGCGTGTCTGGCTACGACCTCACGGGGTGGATCCTGAAGTGGAAGTCGGCGTTGGTCGCTTCCCCGGAGCTGGTCTCGACCGAGCCTCCGCACGCGCCGGTGCCACGCGGTGACGACCCGACGCGTCGTGCGCGCCTGGGAGACCTGCTGTTCGCACGCGGGCACTCTGCGGAGGCCGCAACCCAGCTCGAGGTGGCCTCGAAGGCCTTCGCCAAGGAGCCTTCGCTCAGGTTCCGCTGGGCGCGCGCGCTGTGTGATGCCGGCCGCGAGGCAGACGGGAAGACTGCGCTCGGCCGCCTCGAGGACGTCCGGTCGGTGCACGGCGGCTGGCAGGCACTGAGCGGGCGTTTCAGCGCGACAGCCGGCGATGGCCCGGCCGCGGAAGCGGCCTTCGCGCTGGGGATCGCGGTCGACCCACTGAGCGAGGACGTGGCGTGCGAGGGTCAGTGGACCCCGCGCGCAGCGGGAAAGCCCGGGCCCGGCCTGCCCAACGACGCGCGGCGTCGGGCTCTTTGTGCGTCCGCGCGGCTCTTGCCCCGAGATTGACCCTCGGGACGGGGGCGCCTACCATCGCTCGTCCATCTGTGCGAAATCAGATGGCTTCCGCTGACCCCGGTCGATTCGATTGAGGATACCCGGTGAGTGCCGCCACCTTCGCCGCTGCGCAGCTCCTGAAAGTGCTCCCGCGCAAGCGGATCAGCCGGGCTGTCGGCAAGCTCTGCGAGCGGCCGCTGGCGCCACCGATGTCGCGCGCCATCGAGCGCGTCTACTCCAGCGTCTACCGGGTGAACATGGGTGAGGCGGCCGAGCAGGTCGAGGCCTACCCGACGTTCGACGCGTTCTTCACGCGTCACCTCAGGCCGGGCGCGCGGCGCATCAGCGACGACGTCATCGTCAGCCCCGCGGACGGCGTCATCGAGGCCACCGGTCCCGTCGACACCGGCAGCCGCGTGTTCGTCAAGGGGAGGCCCTACGACGTGGCCGAGCTCGTCGGCGACGCCAAAGACGCTACGCGCTTCGCAGGCGGCAGCTTCGCAGTCGTCTACCTGTCGCCGCGCGACTACCACCGGGTCCACTCGCCGGCGGACGGCGCCGTCGGGCTGGTACGTGGGTTGCCCGGGGATCTCTACCCCGTGAACAAGATCGGGGAGCGCCACGTTCCGCGCCTGTTCGTCCGCAACAACCGCGTCGCCATCCGCATCGACACCCAAGGGCTCGGGCGGGTGTACGTCGTGATGGTGGGCGCGGTGATCGTGGGTCGCATCAGCGTCAGCGTCCTGCCCGAACCCGCGGTGCCGCCCGGTGACAACGTCATCGAGCCGGCCCGGCCGGTGAAGCGCGGCGACGAAATCGGCATCTTCCACCTGGGCTCGACCGCGGTGTTGCTGGTCGAGCCTGGCATCACCCTGGCCCGTTCGGTCGGTCCGATCCGATACGGCGAATCCCTGCTGAAGCCGGCATGAGCGACGACCAGCTGGACGACGAAGCGCCGCCGGACATTCCGGACATCTCCTCGGACCCCGAGGTGGCGCCGATTCCCGCGCTGCCGTCGCAGATCCCGCCTCCGTCCGCACCGGCGCCGCAAGCGGGCGCCCGCGCGAAGTCGGATTCCGACATCGAAGTGGAGGTGGAGGTCGAGGTCGACGCCGAGGTGCCGAGCGAGCCCGGTGAGGAGGTCGAACCGGAGGAGCTCCCGCCGCTGCCCCCGCCGCGCAAGCGCATGCAGACCAATCCGGCGACGCCCGTCGCCCGCGCCAGCATGCCGCCCCCGTCGCCCGAGGACGCCGAGGTCGAGGCGCCGCCCCCCGAGTCCCTCAAGCCGCCGCGAGCGCCCTCCTTCGCCGACGACCTCGACGACGAGACCACGCGCATCTCCGACGTCGAGGTGGAGTCGGATCTCGAGAAGACGGTGAAGCAGGCGCCCCGCGAGCTCGACGACGCGGATCTCGGAGAGGCGACGACGCGGATGGTCGACGAGCCCGGCGCCGTTCGGCCCATTCTGCCCCTCGAGCTCCCGGCGCCCGAGCCAGCGAGGCCCGCGTCGCAGCCCCCGCGTCCGGTGTCGCAGCCGCCGCGACCGGTGTCGCAACCGCCGCGTCCGATGTCGCAGCCGCCGCGGCCGGTGTCGCAACCGCCGCGACCGGTGTCGCAACCGCCGCCCGCGCCGTCAGTTCCGCCCGCGCCTACTCCCGTGGTGGTGGCGCCGCCTCCCGCCGCACCCAAGCACGAGTCCGAGCCGCCGACCCAGCCCTGGCATGCGCCGCCAGAGCAACCCGGGGAAGGCGAGCACGCGGCGACCTCGTACCCGCCGCCGCCGATGATCGCCGCGGACGCGGACGAAGCCCATGAACATCCGCCGGTGTCCCTCAAGCCGATGCGGGTGATCAGCG
>Ga0233425_10006363_pt1 | contig 17602 bp, 12 predicted proteins | sample Watercolumn_Towu_2_FD_181712 | JGI IMG/M metagenome (GOLD analysis project Ga0233425, IMG submission 181712) | Freshwater microbial communities from Lake Towuti, South Sulawesi, Indonesia - Watercolumn_Towuti2014_140_MG | ecosystem: Environmental > Aquatic > Freshwater > Lake | place... | reverse complement strand
GCAGGCCGTCAGCCTCGACAGCCCCGGGCGCGAACCGGTAGCGCAGCGCAGACTCGTGCTCGCCGGGCCCGGTCACCTCGTCCAGCACGAGCCAGAGCGCCGGCTGTGCCTCCAGAGGCTTCAGGAACCAGACGCGCCGGTCGTGGCGTGCGCCCTCGATCCCGCGGTAGCCGTCGTTGTGCCCCGCGAGGTAGTCGAAGCGCTCGGCGGCGACCCAACGGTCGGCGGAGGCGGAAGCGGCGTCGGCGCCGTCGACGGTGACGGTGTTGTGGGAGCGCGTCGCCGAGAGCTCACGCGACTCGGGCGTACCGTACGTGTAGACCCCTGGATCGATGAGCGCCAGTCTGCCGAAGGCGCTGACGATGAGGCTGAGCGCATCGAAGTGCCCGTGACTGCCGAAGGGTCCGCAGCGGACCGCCATGTAGTTCGCGTCCGCGCCCCAGCCGCTGCGCAGGTAGTAGAAGCCGCCGTCGGGGAAGCCGATGGAGGTCTTCGCGGGCGGCGCGCCCTCGCGGCCGCCGGTGGCCACGAAGCGGAAGTCCTCGCGCCCGAAGAGCGTCGCGCGCTCACCGACCTGGGCCGGAGTGCTGGGCGGGTTCGCGTCGCCCCACAGCGGCAGCGTACCGTCCGGCAGCGTCGAGTACATCGGATACTCGTGCATCCTCTCGGTCAGGGCGACCATCTCGGCGGGGAGCTTCAGCCCCATCCGGCGCGTCCGCTCGATCACGCCGGCGTAGCGCCCCATCACGAGTTGGTGGTAGTTGATGCTCGGCTCCTGCAGGCAACCGTCCGGACGGACGGTGCTCAGCGCGTTCTGCACCAGCGTGTCCAAGCCCTGTTCCGTCCAGCGGCGCGCTCCGGCAAACTCGGGGTAGGTCAGCCCGAAGTCGAAGAGGGAGTCGGCCATCTGGGTCTCCCAGTTGCCGCCGCCCTTCATGCGCTCCAGAACCTCGGCCATCTCGGCGAGATCGAAGATGAACGCCGCCCGCACGTCCCGCGCGAAGTACGGGGAATCGACGAAGCGCGTGTAGTAGTGGAAGCCGTGCGACATCCGCGCCGCAATCGACAGCCCGGACCACATCGACCCGCCCGCGAGGCCGGTGGGCAGCGCCGCGGGGATCTCATCAGCAGGCCCGAAGACCCCCGCGCACAGCGGCGAGGGCAGCTGCAGGAAGTGGTGGATCAGCAGGTCGTTGAAGGCCTGGGCATACTTCTCATTGCTCGTGCGCTCGTATGCGGCGGCGAGCGCCTTGCGGAGCCCCGAGCGAGTGAGCCCGACCCCGCCGCGCTCGGGCCACTGCTGCAGGTGCGCCCACTCCGGGCCCAGGTCGACCGTCGTTCCGTCCGCGAGGCGCACCCGATGCTCGACGGCCAGGTCGGCCTCGCGAAGGTCGAAGGCGCCCGGGTTGGGCGACCGATGCCGGTCGGCGGGGACGAGGTCCTCGCGGCCCTCGAAGTGGGCGATCAGCGCGTCGACGGCCTCGTCCCAGGCGTGCCCCTGAACCGCGTCGCGCACGGGCTGCAGCGGAGGGTGGCCAAGGTCGAAGCGGGCGAAGGCCTGGCGGTAGAGCGCGTCCCGGTCAGGGATCGGGCGGACGTGGGTCTCGAACCAGAGGTCGAAATCCTGCGGCTGTCCCGCGATGTAGGCCTGACCGTCCGGGTAGTCATCGCGAGCCACGCCGAGGCCGTCGATCCGGCCGTCACCGTTCGCGAACCCGGGTCGCCGGCCCGCGAGCACCCACTCCTGCGGGATCTCCGCGGGACGGAGGGGCTCGGTCTCCACCGAGAACTCGAGGTAATGCGTGCGACTCGGCTCAACGCGAGCGTCCAGGGTGAAGAGCGGCACGGCCTGCTCCCACATCCGTCGGCTGTAGGGGATCGCCGCGCGGCCGAGCGCCGAGCGCTTCTCGGGCCCATCCCAGAGGGTGAGTACGAGGGACTCGTCCGGGTCCCAGGTCTCGTGCCAGAAGGCTTGCCAGATCGCGACCCGGAAGAGGTGGTCTGCCTGCGGGCCGGTCACGAAGGTCTGACCGAGGGGGCGACCGGGTTCGATTCCGACGTGCCGGTCACCGTCGCGCTGGGCGCTGTGGGCGTCGAGGCGGGGGCAGTTCAGGAGGTCATCGAGAAGCCGCCCGCAGTGTCCGGGCGCAATCGCGAGGCACGCCAGCAGCACGGCGCAAGAGGCCTTCGACATCGGCGCACCTCGCCCGCGTCGCGCTCGCGTTCCTAGGCCTCCGTCAGCACGAAGCAAGGGCAGTTCTCGTCGCACTTCCCGATGTCCTCGGGGGCGGTGAGGAGCCGGAGCTTCTTGACCGTGGTCACCAGCTCCTCCACGACGGCGTCGACCTGCTCCTCGGTGTTGTCCTTGCCCAGCGAGAACCGAATGGCGCCATGGGCGGCCTTCTCGCTGAGGCCCATCGCCATCAGGACATGCGAGGGTTCGACCTGCCCGGCGGCGCAGGCGGAGCCCTGGGAGACGCGGATGCCGCGCAGGTTGAGGTTCAGCCCGAGGGCCATGCCGTCGCAGTACATGAACGAGAGGTTGACCGTGTGGGGCAGCGTGTGCTCGGGATGGCCGTTGAGCTTGATGGCCTCCAGCCGCTCGCGCACGGAGAGCAGCCGCGTCCGCAGCTTCCACAGATGCGCGGCCGTCTCGGGCATCTCGGCGAGCGCCAGCTCGAGCGCCTTTGCGAGGCCGGCGACCTGCGCCACCGCCTCCGTCCCGCTGCGCAGGCCGCGCTCCTGCCCCCCGCCGTGGATCAGTGGCGTCAGCTCGATTCCAGCCCGCGAGACCAGCGCGCCGACGCCCTTCGGACCGTAGAACTTGTGGGCCGACAGCGAGAGCATGTCGCACTGGAGGCTCTCCAGCGTGACGGGGAGTTTACCGACGGCCTGCACGGCATCGACGTGCAGCAGGACCCCGCGTTCGCGGCAGAGCGCTCCGATCTCGGCGGTCGGCTGCAGCGTCCCGACCTCGTTGTTGGCGTGCACGAGGGAGAGGAGTAGGGTGTCGTCGCGGAGGGTCTCCGCCACCTGCTGCGGGTCGAGGCGCCCGGTCGAATCGACCGGGAGGTGCGTGACCTCGGCGCCCTGGGTCGCCAACCACGCACAGGTCTTCGTGACCGCTGAGTGCTCGATGCGGGTCGTGATGAGGTGGCGCCGCGCGGGGCTTGCAGCGAAGAAGGCGCCCTTGATCGCGAGGTTGATGGCCTCGGACCCGCTGCCGGTGAAGGTGACCCCCGCCGGCTCCGCGCCCAGCGCCTCTGCGACGAGGCGCCGCGCCTCGCCCAGCCGCTGGCGTGCCGGACGGCCGACGGCGTGCAGGCTCGACGCGTTGCCCCAGGCCCCGTCCGCCCGGAGGCACTCTTCCATCGCCTCGAGGACCTCGGGGCGGACGGGGGTGGTTGCGTTGTGGTCCAGGTAGACGTCCAAGCGTCGCGCCTCCGCTACCGTCCCCGTCAGCCGGTCTTGCCGATGGCCTTGTCGAGCAGCCAGTAGAGGTCCTCGCGCGTCCACTCGCCGCTGGTCTCGCTCATCATGAACGTGACCTCGGTCATCTTGCCCCCGCGGTCCACGAGGTACGTCTGCTTCCCGTTGATGACGAGGCCGCCGCAACTCATCTTCCGCTCGTCATGCCAGCGGACATAGCCCTCATCGCTGGTGAAGTCGATGAACTCCCCCTCCACCTTGCCCGGGTACTTCTTCGCGAGGCCCTCAACCAGCTCGCGCAGGTAGGCGTGGTCCGGATTGCCGGGGAAGTAGCCTTCGACCTTGATCGGAGCCTTCAGATCCTCCGCCTTGCCGAGGGCGGGGCTCGGCTCCCCGGCCGGGGCGGCGGTCTCCGGGTTCTTGATCGCGTCCGGGAGCAGCTCCTGCGCGCGCTCGTTGAGGGCGTCCAGCCCGTTCTCAGCGAGCAGCGCCTGCGCCTCCTCGCCGGCCAGGAAGGCGATGAACTCCTTGGCCAGGACCGCGTTCGGCGCCTCCTTCAGCAGGGCGATGTAGCAGAGCGGCTCCTCGTAGAGCTTCTGGTCGACGTCGGCGACGATCACGACGCTGCCCTGCTGCAGCTTCTCGGGGTACGTCTTCATCGGGCAGTTGCGGAACATCAGGGCTGCGTCGGCCTTGCCCGAGGCGATCATCTCATACGCCTTGATCGGGAACTCGGTCATCACGATCTTCTCGTCGCCCTTCGGCATCAGCTTGTCCCACAGCTTCGCCTTCTGCAGGGCCTCCTTGCCGTACACGCCAATGGAGTTGCGCTCGGGGTCGGGCAGGGAGATCACGTCGGCCTTCGTCATGTCCTCCAGCGAGCGGATCGCCTTGGGGTTGTCCTTCGGGGTGACCACGACGAGCTCGAAGAAGCCGATCGGCGTCTTCGTGCCCTCGTCGATGAGGCCCTTCTCCTGGAGGATCTCCAGCTCGCGCTTCCCCGGGGAGACGAACAGGTCCGGCCGCTCGCCCTTCTCCATGATGGTCAGCGCGTTGGTGATGGCGTTGTCGTAGGTGCCCTCGAGCTTCGCGCCCGGGTGCGACTCCTCGAACTTCGCCATCACCTCCCGGAAGGGGACGGTCAGCCCGCAGGGGACGTAGACATTGAGGGTCTGCGCCGGGGTCTCGGTCCCCTTGCCGGCCACGGCCGAGGGCGGCACCGCCTCCCCCTGAACCCCGGTCTGCTTCGGGCTGCAGCTGACCACAACGACCGCCATTACCAGGACGATGCCAAACCAGAGCAGTGCGCGTTTCACGGCGAGCCTCCTGGACCGTCAGTCTGTGGATTCCGCGTTCAGTCAGGGCACTCCAACGTCGCCAGCTTCTGCGCCGGAGCCACGGCGTCGCCCTCGCGGACGAGGACATCCCGCAACGTCCCGGCCGCCGGCGCCTTCACCACCACGACCGCCTTCGCCGTCTCGATCTCCGCGAGGTCCTCCCCCTCCGCCACCGAGTCCCCCTCGGTCACATACCAGAAGAGTAGCATGGCCTCGCAGGAGGTCTGCTCCTCATCGGTCATCTCATCGAAGGTGATGTCGAGTCGCTGCGCCACGTCAGTCGTCCTCCGCAAGCCGGGCTTGGATGTACCGCTTGAGCCGACCGGCGCTCGGCGCCTCGCCCACTGCGAGCACCATGTCGCCTTCCACGACCGTCGGGCTCAGCCGCAGCCCGAGGTCCTCCGCCCGCCCCCCGCCGAGGGGCAGCACTTCCACCTCCACCACGCCGGGGAAGCGCGCCGCGACCGCCTGCGCGGCCTTCACCGCGCGCGCGGCCTCGCCGTCGGGTGGGTCTTCGGCGACGAAGACGGAGAGGGTCAGCAAGCCGGTCCTTCCGTTCGGGTGAGAGATCGCCCCTGGGCGCCTACTCTCCCGAAACGCAACGGGACGCGGAAACGGTTCCCCGCGCCACGGCACGGAGTGGAACCCGGGCCCCAAGCTCCACGCAAACTTCCGAAACGGGTGAGCGCGACGGTCTGAGAGACGACGACAACAAGGGTCCGACGGTGGCCTACTCAGCGAACTCGCCGCTGAGCGCGCAGTAGACGGTCACGGCTTCGCGGCGGCCGTGCGTCAGGCGGACACGGACCCACGGCCAGCGGACGTAGTCGGCCGCCGGCTGCAACAGCGTCGTCGTGTCCTTGTCCTGCTGCGAGCCGACGGGGCGCCATGTGTGATTGCGGCAGTCGTAGGCTTCCGCCTGCAGCGTGGGCAGCGTGGAGCCGACGGTCACCGCCAGCGTGCTCAGCCGCTGGGGACGCGGCGCGGCCGAGACCCGGAAGCGCAGTTCGTGCGTCCCCGCTTCGAGCGACAGCCGCCCTTCGTCTGCCAGGCGGATGCCGCGAGCCGTGGCGTCCAGCATCGGCGGCAGGTCCGTGAAGCGGCGGACACCCGTCGCGGAGTCCGCCGACCCCTCGGGGATCTCGACGAGAGCCAGCACCTCGGCGACGTGCAGTTCCTGAGAAGGCGTCACGCGGACCAGTGGGTCGGGCAGTGGAATCCATGCCCCGACGATGGGCGTCCCGGGCGCGAACGGATCGATCGCGTTCGGGTCCGGCGGCGGAGTGTAGGAGGGCAGCCCGAACCAGCCTCCCGTGGACGGCGAGCCCTGCTCCATAGACCCGAGCTGTCGCAGAAGCCGGTGCCGCATCCGCGCGTCCGGGGAGGGCGCCGCCTTGGAATCCTCGGCCTTGCAGTGCTCGGCCAGCGACTCGAACCGGGACTTGCCCGGCACAGTGGCCTGCCGCTGGAAGCGGCTCCGTTCGAACGGATCGGTCTCCCGCGTCTCGCCGGCCGGGATGAGCCCCGACATCAGGACCGGCGCGCCGGGCAGCAGCACGAAGGGCCACCGCAAGTCGTACGGCGTGCCGTTCTCCACCGAGACGGCCACGCGCGTCGCGTCGATGTCGATGACGCGGGCGGTGATGCGCCCCGACAGGCGCCACGGGCCCTGCACCCGTACCGCGCCGAACCCCCACAGGTCCACCGGCATCGCGCGGAGGAGGAAGCTGGACTGCTGCTCCACCGGCCAGCTGAGCTCCCGCCGAGCGCCCAGCAAGTACTCCGCCGTCTGCTGCCCCGCCGAGGGCGACAGGCCGTACGCCCGGGCCGCCGGGGAGCGCACGCCGGAGACCGCCTCCAACCAGGCTACCGATGCCCCGCTCCGCAGGCTCGCGACGCCGGCCTCGTAGGTGCGACAGGCCGACAGCTTCGCCGACGAGCCCACAAACAGCGCTCCCAGGCTGAAGGCCAGGATGACCCCCACCGTCGCATAGCCCGTCCACTCCCGCCGATCCAGCCGCTTGGCCAGCAGGTTCAGCGCGACGAGGACTGCGATGTAGGCCACCAGGTACCCGCCCAGCAGTCCGAAGGCCTCCCACTGCAGGATCGGAAGCTGCACGATCCCTGGCGACAGGCCCCGGCCCGGCGACAGGTCTTGCGGCTTCAGCCTCGCCAGGGGCTCCAGGCGTTCCACCGGGGGTTGAGACCGCAGGGCATCCGACCACATCTCCTTCAGCAGAGCATCCGCCGAGTCCAGCGGCGGCGCCGCGCAGTCGGCCGCGAGGAAGTACACCACTCCCGTTTCATACGGCCGCCTGGTCACGAGGGGCAAGCCGTCCTGCTCGACAACGACCTCGGACCCGCGCTTCCTCTCGGCCACCGCCACCAAAGCCCGCCCGTAGTTCAGGCTCTCGCGGTAGTGCTCGGCCAGCGCCCCGAGATGCGGCACGAGCCGCTGACCGCGGAGGCTCACGGGCGAGAGCTTCTCGATGAAGGAACTCCGCAGCTCGGCAACGTTGGGACCGGACACGATGATCAGCAGCCCGCCGCTCTCGACCCACGCGATCAAGGCCTCGCGTTCGTAGTCCTCGAAGTCCTCGGGCGAGATGTCCCGCAGCACGACCGCCGAGACCCCCTCGTACCCCCCCGCGCGGTCCGGCAGCCCTAGCGCCCCGGTCGAGCGGTCCGGGGTTACGTAGGCCACCGCCCTGTCCGCCGTCGAGTACTCCGACGGTCCCTGATTGCCCGTGGTCCCCGGGGCGGCCCCCAGCGTGCCCAGCCCCCCGGCCTTCCGGCTGATGCCGAGAACCAGTCGCGAGCGCGGGTCATGCCACGAGCACGGGGCGGTCTTCACCACGCGCGGACCCCTGGCCGGGCGGAACTCTACCCGCAGCGTCCCGGCCGCGGTCTGCGGTCGGGCATACAGCATGAAGGCGCGCCGGGAGGAGGGCGGCGCCTCGACCGGCACGCGGTAGTCGCTTGCTTCGTCCGTTGCGTCCTGCGGGGGGATGACCAGCTCGCCGCGCGTCGCCTCGCCCGGGTTGTCTACGATGACGCGCACCGGCGTCCAACAGCCCAGCTTCGCGTGCCCGCCCAAGCCCACGGTGACGTTCAGCTCAACTGCGGCCAAACACAGGGAAGGGAAGAGCAGTAGGAGGGAGGCGGTCAGAGAGGGACACCACACCAACTGCGCGCGACGTCCTGCGCAGTTGGTGTGGTGTCCCTCTCTTGCCGCCTCAGCTGAGCACATCGTAGTAGCTCGCGATGCGATGCCGGGGCCGGTAGCCATCGGGGAGGGGCTGCAGGCGGATCGCGCTGACCGGGCACATCTCCACGCACAACCCGCAGCCGCTGCATTCCTCCGCGACGATGGAGACCGGTCCCTCATGCGTGTCCCTCGGCGCGCCGTGGGAGCATACCCGCACACAAGTCCCGCAGGACGGGCAGCGCTCCGGATCGATGGCCGCGATCACGCTCTGCCGCCGCTCGACCTGCGCCTGCCCCTTCACGCGGCCGACCGCCTTGCTGCGGAAGTCCGCCAGAGACGAGTACCCCTTCGACTCCATCCACTCCCGCAGGCCCTGCAACATCCCGGCCGCGGCCATGTACCCTTGCAGGTACAGCACCGTGCAGAGTTGTACCGTATCTGCGCCCACGAGGATGTGCTTCACCACATCCTCGGCGGTCCAGACGCCGCCGCTCGAGCTGATCGGGAGCTCCGTGGCCTTGTCGATCTGCCACAGCCACCCGAGGACATAGTAGATGGACCAGGGCCCGCCGTGGCCGGCCATGCCGCCGTGCATGATCGGCGCCTCGGTCTCGATGTCGATATCGAGCCCCGGAAAGCGGCTGAAGGGCACCACGCCGTCCGACCCGGCTCGCTCCATGAGTCGCGCGATCTGCGAGGGCGAACTCATCTGCGGAGTCAGCTTGGTCGCCAGCGGGATCGACACCGCCTCCCGCGCGATCCGCGTTGCGCTCTCGATGAACTCCGGCAGCGCGGACAGGTTGTCGGTGAGGTGCGCGCTGTACGGGCAGGAGAGGTTCAGCTCGACCGCGTCCGCCCCCGCCTGCTCCATCAGACGCGGGTACTCGCTCCAGGCCTCGTCGGAGACACACGCGCAGCTCCCGATGACCTTGATCCCCAGCGTCTCCTTGGCCCGGCGGATCTCCTCGCAGAACTGCTGGGGGTCGAGGTGTGCGGCCTGCTCGTAGGTGTAGAACGTCGTCGACCGTGCGGGACCGATGCGCCGCTGCAGCACCCGGAACATCGGCGCCGGATCGCGCCGCGCCACGGGGTCCTCGAACAGCGTCTTCATCACCACCGCCGACATCCCCGCATCCTCGCAGCGCCGCATCTTGTCCAGGACCTCCGTCGTCCCGGCCGACGCCGCGATCAGGGGATTCGTCAGCTCGAGGCCACGGGCATACAGACAACGCAGATCCATCGATCCGTCGCGCCTTTCGTGTCGCGGCCCGGCCGGTCACCGGTCACGAGTTACCGCCGTCAGTTCTCGACCGCGGCCAGAGCCTCGTCGGAGACCTCGAAGTTCGAGTAGACCTGCTGCACGTCGTCGTGGTCGTCGAGCTGCTCCATGAGGTTCAGCAGGTTCCTGGCCCGATCGTCGGGGACAGGGACGTTGCTCCTCGGAACGAAGGTCAGCTCGGCGCGATCGAACTCGTAGCCGGCCGCCTTCAGCGCATCATACACGCCCTGGTAGTCGCGCGGATCGGTGACGATCTCGAAGTACTCGTCCTCTTCGGTCACATCGTCCGCCCCGGCGTCGGCGGCGGCGAGGAGCAGCTCATCGCCATCGACCTTCTCGCCTCGCGCGACGACGAGGACGCCCTTCTGCTCGAACATCCACGCGACCGAGCCCGCTTCGCCGAGGTTCCCGCCGGCTCGATCGAAGAGCCGCCGCACCTCGGCGACGGTACGGGTCTTGTTGTCGGTGAGGCAGGTCAGCATCATCGCCGCGCCGCCGGGCCCATAGCCCTCGTAGGTGATCTCCTCATAGCTGACCCCGTCGATCTCGCCGGTGCCGCGCTTGATGGCGCGCTCGATGTTGTCGACGGGCATGCTGACCGCCCGCGCGGCCTCGATGCCCAGCCGCAACCGGTTGTTCACCGAGGGATCGCCCCCGCCCATCCGCGCCGCGACGATGATCTCCTTCGACAGCTTCCCGAACAGCTTGCCCCGCTTCGCATCCTGCCGGCTCTTCCGGTGAATGCGGTTCGCCCACTTCGAATGACCGGCCATGGCCCCTTCTCACACCTTTCGAGGTTCCCTGCAGCGCCGATTATAGCACTGCCCTCCCGCCGGGGCAAGGAACGGGAGGGACTTGCGAGGCTGCGGTAGGGCACACCGCCTCGTGCGACGAACCAGCGCCACGCAGTGCATCTCCGGCGCGAGGTTCTCTCCCATGAAGGCGGTGTTCATCGGTGGCGGGGCGCATCGGGTGGTCGGCATCTTGCGCGGGGCCTTGGCGGGCTCTGACGTGCTGGCGGGGGGCGAGGTCCATCTGCACGACCTCGACGCCTCGCGGGCGGAGCTGGTGGCGCGCACCGTCATGCAGACCCCGGAGTGCGCGGGGCGGGACTGCCGGATCACCTGGGGAGGCTCGCTGCCCAAGGCTCTGGAGGGCGCCGACGCGGTCAGCGTGATCTTGATGGCGGGCTCGCGGCTCAGCTTCGAGTTGAGCACCCTCGCCTGCTTCCGGCACGGGTTCCTGCCCTCCGACAACGTCTCGCCCAGCGGCGCCTTCCTCGCGGTGAAGGGCGGGCGGACGCTGCTGGGGATCGCGCGGGAGATGGAGCGGCGCTGCCCGGGGGCATGGCTGTTCGACTTCGCCAACCCCATCGCCGTCTTCAGCGCGATGTTGAATCACCACACCCGCATCCGCTCGTTGGGTGTGTGCGCGGGGTACCTGAACCACTTCTGGGACTTGCCGCGTCTCATGGGCCGCGACGAGTTCGACCCCGCCTTCGACGTGGAGGTCGCCGGGATCAACCACTGCAGCTTCATCCTGCGCGGGACATACCGCGGCGAGGACCTCCTCGCGGTCATGGACCGCACGCTGACCGAGGACTGGAAGCCTGTGCGGCTGAAGCGCCACTGGGATCCGGTGACACGGCGGAACATCGGCATCGGGCTGCGGAAGATGTGGGAGTTCTACCGGAACCTCGGCGTGCTGGTCTTCTCCACCGAGTTCGACGGGATGTGGCACCTCTTCTACGACGAGGCCCTCGCGGAGCGGCAGGCGGCCGGCGCAGCCGCTACGCCGGCGCAGGTGCGGGCCGGATGCCGAGGGGGCGACGCCGCGCGCCGCCGGGGTGACGACGCCCTGCGCCGGCTGATTGCGGAGCCCCATACCGCACGCTTCTGGGCCCGGGAGGCCCACGGGCACTACGGGCTCATCCGCCAGGATCACGACATCATTGCCCGCCTGCTCCAGGGCGTCGGCGGGAGGCGGCCGGTTACCGTGGTCGCCAGTCGCCCGGCCGAGGGCGCCGTCGCGGGCCTCAAGCCCCGCACGGTGGTTGAGCACAGCCTCGTAATGCAGCGGGGGGAACTCAAGCCGCGGGGGACCTACACCATCCCGGACTCCGTCCACGGGCTGATGAGCGCTCTGGCCACCCACCAGACCCTCCTCGGCGATGCCATCGCCACCGAGGACCCGCGCCTCCTCGCGCAGGCGCTGCTGGCATATCCCGTACGACCGAACTCGCGGGCGCAGAAGACGCTCTACCGCGACTTGCTGCGCATCAACGCCGACGAGATCCCGCCCGACCTGCGTCGAGCTACCGAGTGGCTGTAGCGGGCCGCAGAGACGTTAGCCCTACGCCTTCCAGTCCACCTTCAGCGCCTGCCCCAGCTCGGCACTCCGGGTGATGGTGTCGATGAGCTCGTCGACCTCGTACCCCGTCACGCGCGATTGCGGGCCCTGTTCGCCGCGCGCGATGTTCTCACAGAAGAAGGCCACGGCGCGGTTGAACGGCGAGACCGGCGGGTAGCGGTACTCGGTCGCGGCCCCCGTGGCGTTGTTGTAGTGCACGCACAGCGAGGCCTTCGTGTCGACCTCGCTCCACCACGTGGTGTAGATGTCCAGCCGCCCCTCCAGCCCGTTGATCTCCATCCGCTCATCCCAGCCGTCCCGCAGCAGCCCGATCCGGTCCAGCGGATGCCAGATGGTCTCGTAGTGGACGGGCCCGCTGGGCGTCTCCAGCAGAGCATTCGCCTGCAGATCGTAGTCGCGCCCCTCGGGGATGTGCACATGCCCGTAGACCCGGTGCGGCCTCCCCAGGAACCAGCACGTCAGGTCCAGGATGTGGCTGCCGCAGCACGTCAGCGCCCCCCCGCCGTAGTTCCCAACAATCCCCGAGACTCCCCCCGGAGGCGTGAAGAAGGGTCCCGAAGTGGGGGCCGGGCCGCTCCAGAGGTCGCCCGCGGGCTGGAAAGAGCGGATGTAGGCCGAGGTGACGCGGCCAATCGACGGGAGAAGCTCCCTGGCCCGTTGTACTGCCGGTATGAAACGTTTCATGTAGGAGGTGTAGAGGGGTTTGCCGCGCCTCTCGGCGGCCTGCACGATCTCCAGAGCGTCCTGCGCAGAGGTGGCGAGCGTCTTCTCGCACACGACGGCCTTTCCGGCCTCGATGGACTTGAGGCACTGTTCCCGGTGGGCAGCAGAGACGGTGAGCACCCAGATGGCGTCGACCTCCGGGTCGTCGAGCATCGCCTCGAAGCCCGTCGCGACGCTCGCCCCGAACCGCTCCGCGTAGGGCTGAGCGCGGGCCGGGTCGAGGTCGCTGACCCACTTCACCCGGGCCCCGGCCTGCTCGAGGCCCGAGAAGTGAAACTGGGCGATGTTCCCGCAGCCAATGACGCCGACGGTGATGCTCATGCAGAGGTCACCTCAGGTGGGAGATCGGAGTCGCGGCAGTATACTGCACCGGCGAGGCCCGGACAACCGGGAAGTGCCGCCCCATTCGTGCTGCCTGCGTCTCGAGGCGCCGAACGTGTCTGAGCGACTAGGCCACGCGGGGGACGTACCCCAGGACCGAGGGGTGCTCGTCGCCCAGGCCGGTCTGGAGTACATCGAGGGCGGGTGACCGCTCTGCCCAGGCCGCGCGCCGAGCGGCGGCCATGTTGGCGGCCACGTACGGGTAGCGCAGATCGTAGCACTCGTAGAGCGTGCGGAAGAAGGAACGAAACGCGAGAAGGTCGTCGGTCGGGGGGAAGCCGTCGTGTATCGCACCGGTGAGGTCGCCCTGTGCTTCGACCAGGAGCAGCCCAACGGCCTCGTAGCGGGAATGGTCATTGCGGACGAACTTGCGGCCCGTGAGGTTGGCCAGGACGCTGTGGTACCGCCGGACACTCATCACGACGGTCGGTGGCTCTTTCTCGCACAGCAGGCAGGTGTCGTTGCCGGAGATCCCGGGTGTCGTCGACCGGTTGGCCCGGATGAGCGACAGGAGACCATAGACGAGCCCCGGGTACATGATGTGGATGTTGGTGCAGTCGCCGATGGCCTCTTCCATGCGGTTCGTCAGGTTGCGGAAGGCTCCGCCCGTCCCCTTCACAGAGACCGCCAACACGGGGCCGAGGTCGGGCTTGGTGACCACGACGTCGATGCCCTTGGTGCGCAGTCCGCCGATCACCGTCTTCTCCGCGGACGTCTCGGCCGCGGGGTCGAACTCGAGGAGCGATCCGCCGGCGACTCGTCTGTACCTGAGCGGTGGGTGCGGGGTTACCTCGTCCGGGAGGAAGCCACCCTCCAGCACGAGCCGGAGGGCAATGTACCGGTGCAGCGGCTTGATGTGCGACTGGCTCTGTGTCTCCTCGCTACGGGCAAACACCTCCAGAGCCGGCCGTAGACACAGGTAGTCGGGGATGCCCTCAGGCAACATGGCGCCAGCTCCGTGCACAGTCGATCCCTTCCTGTAGGAGGTCGAGGTGCGGCTGCTCCAGCGCGTGATCGGTCCAGGGCACCACAACACGCCCCGCTTCCCGTGGCTCGAGCTTCAGCATGCCGCCACCCAGAGGGTGCCCCTCGATCTCCTGGCTCAAGCGACTCAATGGCGTCAGCCAAGCGTCCTGCAGGCGGCTGAGCGAGGCCCTGCCACGCATCCGGACCGTGTGAACCGAATTGGTGCAGACGCAGGAGGCGCGGTTGGCCACGAGCGACGTGGCCCGACCGCACATGACTGACAAGAAGCCGTCGGGCGTGACGACACCGGGAACGCTGTACCACGGCGTTCGCACTCGGCACTTGTAGCGCCCCCGCGCTTCACGCGCCTCGGCTGAGTCAAGATACCGCCGCACGCTGCCCGGCAGTGGTCCCTCGGGGGGCAGCGTGAGGAGCAACACCGGAAGGTCGGCCTGCAGCCAGCCGCGCACGGTGTCGGGCTCCACTGCGCATGGAGGCAGTTGCTCACTGCGTCGGACGGCCACGCGAGTGAGGCTCTCCGGCACATCCCACAGACGGGCCTGGCCCGGGGTGAGGTGGAAGAAGCTGTTGGCTCCCGTCACGTAGCCGATGCTGATGTCCGCAAGTTCGGCAACCCGCCGCGTCCAGAGCTCGCCGCTCAGTCGATCGTACAGCTCCCGCGCGGCCGGAGGCAGGAGGTGCTTCCGCAGGCGCGCGCCATCCAAGGCCATCTGGCTGATCGGTACGCGCCGTGACGCTACGGGAGGCGTCGGACAGAACCCCAAGTCCTCGACGGCTGCGAGGTCCACGCCGTCGGCGCTACCACCGAACCCCTCCGCGTAGAGCAGCCACGTGTCCTCCGCGAGGTGTGGGAACATCTTCCGCCGGACGGCGAGTACCAGCACCCGCTCGAAGCGCCGGCACAAGGCCGTGAGGAGCGTGGGAGCGTAGCTGGCGTGCCCGATCTCCGCCGGCACGACAAACCCCAAGCGCCCACCGGGCCTCAGGAGGGTCGCGGCGACCGCCACAAACGGCGCCCAGGACGAGGTCAGTTGCGAGAACTCAGCCCCAAGGCCGCGGGAAAGGGCGAGGGCGGTCCTCCTCACGGGCCCCGCGAAGTTCTGGTACCGGATGAAGGGCGGGTTGCCCCCGACGGCGGTGTACCGATCGGTCGCAGACGCAGCCCACGTGAAGAAATCGGTCTGAAGAACCAGGGCCTCCGGTGCCCGCTGTCGGGCGGCCTCACACGCCGTGGCGCACAGGTCCACCCCCGTGGACCGCTCGTGCATCCCGAGGAAGCGCCCGTCGCCGCAGGCGGGGTCGAGGAACGTGTCTGCCGGGGACCGCAGCAACCACCTGGCCAGAGACGCCACAACGTGCGGCGGCGTGTAGTACTGGCCAAGCTGCTTCCTGGCGTCTGTGCCCATAGGGCCTCCCGCAGGATGATGCACCGCAGCCACTCTAGCGGCCCGGCGGCCCAGTGTCAAGCCCTGCTCCGAGAGAGGGCGGTCCTCGAGGGAAGTCCTGCCGTGAGCCGCTTGACAGGGGGCGAGAGGCCCCGCATAATCGGCGCGGGCGGAGCTCCGCCAGGTGGTGCATGACCCAGCCGACCCGGCTCATCCATGTTGTCCGGCCCTCGGACGGCGGAATCCGAACCCACGTCGTGGGTCTGGCGGCCGGGCTGCCGCCGTCACAGTTCGACCAGATCGTCGCGGGGGCGCTGACCCGCGAGTTCCAGGTCGAGCTAGCGCGCGAGCTGATCCCGTGGGCCATCGTGCCCGTCCCGGGCGCCGCCTCGCCCCGAGCCCTGCTGCACGCCGCGAAGCAGGTACAGCGTCTCGTCGTGAGCCGGGACGCCGAGATCGTCCACGCCCACGGGTACCTGGCCGGGTTGACCGCCGCGTGGGCGCTACGGGGCCTCCCACAGCCGCCCGGGCTGGTGCTGACGGCCCACGTGTTCCCGCCGCCGCTGGCGGGCCCGTCGCGCGTCGGGCTGGCGGAGCGGACGGCGTACCGGTGGCTGTTCGCGCGGATCGACCGGGGGATCGCGGTCTCGGAGTCGATCCGGGAGGCTGTCGCGGGGTACACCGAGGACGGCGGCGGACGCTGGTCGGTGATCCACAACGGCATTGACCCGGCACGCTTCCGCCGGCGAGTCGACCCCGGGGCCAAGCGCCAGGAGCTTGGGCTGAACCCCTCCGCCGCGGTCGTGGGGGTCGTCGCGCGGCTCTCGCCGGAGAAGGGTGTGGATGTGTTCCTCCGGGCGGCCGCGCAGGTGGCCGAGGAGCTGCCCAACGTCGATTTCGTAGTGATCGGCGACGGCCCCGAGCGCGATGCGCTGGAGCTGCTCGCGCATGAGCTGCGGCTGAGCGGGCAGGTGGTCTTCCTCGGGCGGCGGCGCGATGTGCCCGAGATCCTCGCCTCGCTGGACGTGCTGGTCGCGCCGTCGCGGGAGGAGTCGTTCGGTCTCGCGGCTCTGGAGGGTGTGGTCGCGGGGGTGAAGACGATCGCGTCGGATGTCGGGGGGCTGCGGGAGGTGCTGGGGGAATCGTCGTCGGTGGCGTTCGTCCCGCCGGAGGATCCCGCGGCGCTGGCGGCCGCAATCCGCGCGGAGCTGATGACCGTGCGGCTCGACCCCGAGGAGCGCCCCGGGGGGAGCGCCGAGACCCTGGGAGGCACCCTCCTGTCGCTCGCCGACATGCTGGTGTCGGAGACGGAGTTCAACCTCGATGAGACGGGCCTGCAGGCCACGGCCCAGCCCCACGCCGTGGACCGCCGGACGGAGCAGGAGGTCCTGCTCGACCGGTTCCACATCCGCCGAATGGTGAAGCGGACCATTGAGCTCTATGCCGAGCTACTCGATGCGCGGGGCTGAGCGTCGCTGGGGCGGGCTCCTCGGCGGCCTGCTGCTTGTGGGCCTGCTGCCCGATCTGGCCGCGGCGGACCCGCGGTGTGTGGTGATCGTGCTGCCGCCGGGCGGGTGGCTCGACACGGGACCGCGCACGCGTGAGGCGCTGCTGACGCTCGATGGTGCGGCGGGGTCGTTGAGCTGCGCCGTGCCGCGCCCGATGACCCAGGCCTCGGCGTGGGTGACGCTGGGCGCGGGGAATCGCGCGATCTGGCCGGAGGGCGACGGCTCCCCGACCTCGCTCGCGCTGCGTGACTCTCTGGGGCGGACGCGCTTCGTGCGCAGCCTGCGGGAGGCGAATGCCCGGCTGCCCTATGCCGTGGAGGTGGGCTCGCTGGGCCATACGCTGCGGAGCGCTGGACGCCGGACGGCGCTGCTGGGCCTCGCCGAGCCGTGGCAGCTGGCGGCGGTGATGGATGCCGACGGCAACGTGGACAGCCTCCGGAACCACGCCACCGTCCCCGTCTTGCGGGAAGAGCTCGGCCGAGCGGACTTCATAGCGGTGAACGCGACCTCCGAGCCGGACGACGTGGTCGCCGGGCTCCTGACCGCAGCTGCAGCGGAGCTGACGACGGAGGACCTGCTGATCGCGGCGGCCCTCGCGCCGAAGCAGGCGCCCTTCGACGGTCTCGCGCCGATCGTGCTGCGGGGCCCGACGTTCACCGGCTCCCTCTCGCAGCTCACCAGTGGCACGACCCGCCGGTCGGGGCTCGTCGCGAACATCGACCTGCCGCCCACGATCCTCCGGCACTTCGGCCTGCCCGCTCCGGACAGCTACTGCAACGGGTCCACTATCGGCATCTCCGGCCGCTTGCCGTTGAGCCTGAAGCAGGCGATTGAGCTGGACGTCCGAGGCCGACGGGTCAACACCTTCCGCGCCCTCATCCTCCCCTTGGGCTTCATGCTGCAGGTCGTGCTTGTGCCGCTGGCGATGGCGGGCCGACCGCGCTCGGCGCGAATGCGGGCGGGGGTGATGGTGGCGCTGCTCTGCCTCCCGGCAG
>Ga0233425_10006362_pt1 | contig 17603 bp, 14 predicted proteins | sample Watercolumn_Towu_2_FD_181712 | JGI IMG/M metagenome (GOLD analysis project Ga0233425, IMG submission 181712) | Freshwater microbial communities from Lake Towuti, South Sulawesi, Indonesia - Watercolumn_Towuti2014_140_MG | ecosystem: Environmental > Aquatic > Freshwater > Lake | place... | reverse complement strand
AGGCCCTCCTCAGCCGGAGCGTTGCTGGTATAGCCGGAAAAACCCTGATCTTCACCCTTCCGGGGAGTGTAAAGGCAGTGAACGAATACATGGACGAGATCTTGCCATCCCTGATGCACATGGTTTATATGCTGCATGGATTGGATATACATTGATCAAGGAATAGACTTCCGGATAGCGTCGTACCCCGGGCGGGACTTGAACCCGCACAGCCTTGCGGCCACAGGATTTTAAGTCCTGCGTGTCTACCAGTTCCACCACCGGGGCCGGAAAAGAAAGGCTGTCTCAGAAGTAAACTCCCGGTACAGCCTTTTCCTTTATGAGCGGAAAACGGGACTCGAACCCGCGACCCTAACCTTGGCAAGGTTATGCTCTACCAACTGAGCTACTTCCGCATGATCCAGGGAGTGCAAAAGTAGAAAATTTTCTGTACCAGGTTATTTTTTCTCGAGCAATTTTTTAATCTCATTCAGTTTCATCAGGGCTTCCACCGGCGTAAGCGTGTTGATCTCTGTGCTGAGGATATCCTGCTTGATCTGCTCCAGCAGCGGGTCGTCGAGCTGGATGAACGAAAGCTGGACATCGGGCCCGGAGTGCCTGATGCGAGACGCTCCTCTCCCATGTTGGGGAGGAGCCGGGGGTGGGACAGTTTGCGAACCCGGACCCTGAATCCTGTGGCCTGCTCCCTGCGCCTCCAGCATGGCCAGCATCTCCTCCGCCCGTTCCAGCACACCGGGAGGCATCCCGGCCATCCGCGCCACATGGATTCCGAAACTGTGCTCGCTCCCTCCCGGAAGGATCTTCCGGAGAAATAAAACCCGGTTACCGATTTCCTGAATGGATACATGATAATTGCGTATTCGCGGACAGAGAGCGGCCAACTCGTTCAGCTCGTGGTAATGGGTGGCAAACAGCACTTTGGGCCTGAATAACGGATGCTGATGCAGGAACTCTGCCATGGCCCAGGCAATACTGATGCCATCATATGTACTGGTCCCGCGCCCGATTTCGTCGAGCAGGATCAGGCTTCGGTTGGAAATGTTGTTCAGGATACTGGCTGTTTCATTCATCTCCACCATGAAAGTCGATTCCCCCGACGAAATGTTGTCAGAAGCCCCTACCCTGGTGAAGACCTTATCCACCAGGCCCAGGGTGGCCGATCCGGCCGGCACGAAGCTTCCCATCTGAGCCAGCAGGACGATCAGTGCGGTTTGCCTCAGAAGCGCTGATTTACCCGACATATTCGGGCCGGTCAGGATGATGATCTGCTGGGTACTGTCATCCAGGTAAACATCATTGGCAATATAGTCTTCTCCCGGTTTCATCTGCCTCTCGATCACTGCGTGCCTTCCTCCCTTGATCTCGATAGCATAGGAATCGTTGAACACCGGACGCCGGTATCCATAGAGCCGGGCCAGGTGGGCAAATGTGACCAGTACATCCAGCCGTGCAACGGCGTTTGCATTTACCTGGATCGGCTGGATGGACTCGGCAACAAAAAGGACCAGATCCTGGTAAATTTTCAGTTCAATCCCCAGGATCTTTTCTTCGGCTCCCAGGATCTTTTCCTCGTATGCTTTCAGTTCGTCGGTGATATACCGTTCCGAATTCACGAGGGTCTGTTTCCGTTGCCACGATGCGGGTACCTTGTCCTTGTGGGTATTTGTTACTTCGAGGTAATATCCGAATACATTCGTATATCCGATCTTCAGGGAACTGATGCCGGTGAGTTCCTGTTCCCGCTGCTGGATCTGCACCAGGTAATCTTTCCCTGAAAAAGCCAGTGTACGGAGAGTGTCCAGTTCTTCTGAAACGCCTTCGCGGATGATATTTCCCTTGCCGGCAAGCGCCGGGGAATCGGGACGGATCTCACGTTCGATCCTTTCCTTCACCTGCCGGAGAACGGTCAGTTGTTCCCCTGCTTTCTGCAAACCTTCACAACCCGACTCTTCACAGCTTCTTTTCATTCCGGAAATTTGTTCAATCGCCCGGGCCAGGTGAATCATCTCGCGGGGTGCAATTTTCCCGACAGCCACCTTTGCAATCAGCCGTTCCAGGTCGCCTATCTCACGGAAATATTTCCGGAACAGAGTGATCTGCTCTTCATCTTTGAAAAAGTGTTCCACTAAATCAAGGCGTTCCTCAATAGGCTGCCTGTTCTTCAGCGGGAGCACAAGCCACCGTCGTAACAACCGGGATGCCATGGGCGAGACGGTAAGGTCAAGCACATCGAGCAAGGTTTTTGCATGCTCGTTAGGAGTCTGAAGCAATTCAAGGTTCCGGATCGTGAACCGGTCAAGCCATACGTACTGGTCCTCCTCCACCCGGGTCAGTTTGCAGATGTGAGAAAGTTTATCGTGTTGAGTCTCCGAAAGATAATGCATAACAGCTCCTGCAGCTATCACTGCATGATCCATGTTCTCCACACCGAATCCTTTCAGCGAGGCCGTACCGAAATGTTTCAGCAGCAGTTCACAGGCAAATTCATGGACAAAAACCCAATCGTCAAAAGTGCTGATGTAGTGCCTGCCTCCGAAAGTATCGGTGAATCGCTGCCGGTTGCTTTTCTGCACGATGACTTCACTGGGATGCAGGCTCTGGATCAACTTATCGATATAGTCAACGGATCCCTCTGCCAGGTAAAATTCCCCGGTGGAGATATCCAGAAAAGCCACGCCCGGTTTCCTCGGATCGAGGTGGATCCCGGCCAGGAAATTATTCTCCTTCTGCTCGAGAATCCGGTCATGCAGTGAAACACCGGGTGTAACCAGTTCGGTTACTCCGCGTTTTACGATCGTTTTGGCCAGTTTGGGATCTTCCAGCTGATCGCAGATCGCTACCCGGTATCCTGCCTTCACAAGCTTCGGAAGGTACAGGTCGAGGGAATGATGCGGAAATCCGGCCAGTTCAACAAAGGATGCCGCCCCGTTGGCCCGTCGTGTGAGAACAATCCCCAGTACCTGTGATGTTTTCACAGCATCCTCGCCAAATGTTTCATAAAAATCCCCCACACGGAACAAAAGCAAAGCATCGGGATACCGTGCTTTGATGGAAGCATATTGCCTCATCAGCGGAGTGTCAGCTATTTCCCTGGTTTTAACCATGATTCAAAATCCGGATACCAGATACAGGGAGCCGGATTCCGGTTTCAACATGCATCCTGCATTCCTGAATTTCTGCATTCACCATTCATTATTCAAAAATACTACCCTCCTCCTTCACTCCCAAGGGCCTGTTGATAACTCACTAAAAAAGCCTGAAAATGTTATTTTTGCTGAATGCCTATATCGATTATTCTGGTGCTTGATAACATCCGCAGCATGCATAATGTCGGATCACTGTTCCGGACAGCCGATGCATTCGGGATCGGATGCATTTACCTCTGCGGAATAACCGGCATCCCGCCTCACCGGGAAATACACCGGACCGCGCTGGGAGCGACCGATTCGGTTCCCTGGCGATCCATGGCGACAGGAGCCGAAGCTGTCAGGCTCCTTAAAAAAGAGGGATACCAGATCATTGCTGTGGAACAGACCCCTCAAAGTATACCTCTGATGCATTGCAGGCAGTATCTCACCTCCCGGTTTGCCCTTGTATTCGGAAATGAGATCCATGGTATTTCCGGGGATATCCTGGAACAGGCAGACCTGTTACTGGAAATCCCCCAGTTTGGGATCAAAAAGTCGCTGAATGTAGCAGTGGCAGCCGGGATTGTCATCTGGGAGCTTACCTGTTCAGAACGTAAAAACCAAAAAAAATGAAACTATTCTTGTTTCTGTTCGTAGAAGAATTAGTATTTTTACCGGGCATTGAAGAAGATAAGTGATGTATTAGTTATTAAAAATCAACGAATTAATACTATCAGGTAAGGAAATTTTACTCAGGTAAGGAAATTTTACTGTAGTGCATTTGTTTTTTATATTTTTTAATATATTTGTGAATCAGTAAACATAGTCCAATAATTCTAAAATTCAGAAGAAGTATGAAAAAGCTTTATCGTAACTTGTCGAAGGTACTGATTGTCCTTCTGGTGGCACTGGTACCTGCACTCGCTTTCAGCCAGGAACAGAAACAGGAAACCAAAAAGACCGGGAACAAAGCTCCCTCTTGCAGTTACTGGTCGGTCCAGGCTTTCGGCGGGATCATGCAGTTCAACGGTGATTTGTCCAAAAACCTGTGGATCAACCTCGGTGATAAATCCATGGGGTACAACTACGGGCTGGTTTTCACCAAACAGTTTACCCGGGTTATCGGAGTCCGTGCCAGGATCGCCCATGGAAAACTCCAGAGCAGGGTCGAAGGTAAGTTTACATACGATTACAGCAAGGGTGAACCCGAGAATCCCGAGCCTGACTACCTCCACAAATCTTTTGTGGCCTACCCTCTGGAAACCGACCTCCAGGTCACGGTCAACTGGCTCAACTGGATCCTCGGAAGCAAGCCCGAGCGATTGTTCAGTTCATACGTCATCCTCGGATTAGGCGCTGATCAGACAATCGGTCACCGTACCGACCTCCTGTTGGCCCAGGATGATGCCTGGTTGGGCACCAAAGATAAAGTGAACGAGGGAAATACCAGCGGGATCAATAAAATGAACCTTGAATTCAAGCTGGGTGCCGGTTTAGGTTTTGATTTCAACATCCATAAGAACTGGTCCATTAATCCGGAGTTTTACTGGAGATGGAAGGACGGCGATGTGCTGGATATGACCAAGGGAGGTGCCAAGGAAATCGTGAACGATATGTACAGTAGTGTCACGCTGGGCCTCACCTATAAATTCGGTTACCGTGGCGGCAACCTCAAGGAGATGGAAAAACGGGCCGGAGAGGTGAAATATGAGACCACGCCACCGGTTCTTTCCGAGAAAGGAGATTCGGTGATCGTTACGATCAAAGGGACCTTCCCTGAAAAATATTTCGCCCAGAAAGCCGCGATGTATTTCCAGCCGGTCATGAAATATGACGGAGGAAAGGTTGAACTGAAGCCCATGAACCTGATGGGTGAAAAGCTCACCGGCGATGCCACGATGATCAAGTATAAGGAAGGAGGAACATTTACCTATACCACCACCTTCCCTTATAATCCCGACCTGAATACCTCAAACCTGGTGGTCGAGCCGATCATCTATGAAGCCAAGGAAACCATAATTCCCAGGAAGGATGAGATCAAGCTCAAAGGGAAATTCGTTGAGCTGCCGTCCCGTTCACTGGCCCCGGGTGTTATCTACACTCCCACCCGTATCAGTGACGACCTGGTTACCGTCATCGCCGATCACGGATACCAGAAGGAGGTGATTGATTCCAAAACAGGGATTCTCTATTTCCCGAAAAACCTCTACAAGCTGGATCCGAAGTTCGGGATCAACAAAACCGATGCTGCCAAGCAAACTCTGGCAAATGAGGATGCATTCCTGCAGCAGGGCTGGAAGGTCAAGAACATTGAAATCGACGGCTGGGCTTCTCCCGAAGGGGAAGAGACCTTCAATGTCGGTTTATCGGAGAACCGTGCCAAGGTTGCCCATCAGTATCAGATTGACCAGTACAAAAAATGGGTGAAAGAAGCCAATAAGGACAATAAAGACAAAAAGGCCGTTAAAGCAGCCGTTGATGCTGCCGGAAGCGACATTAACTTCGTTATCAACCACCACGGGCCCGATTGGAACGGCTTCCTGAAACTCGTGCAAGCCAGTAACCTGAAGGATAAGGACAAGATCCTCAATGTGATCAATTCAACCCAGGATGAAGCCAAGAAAGAGCAGGAGATCCGCAATATGATCCTGATCTACCCCGAGATCGAAGAAAACCTGTTGCCACCGCTCCGCAGGGCTGAGATCAAAGCGAGCCTGTATGAACCCCGGTTCTCCGATCAGGACCTCAGCGCTATGGCAGTCAGCCATCCGGAGAAGCTGAAGGTTGAGGAACTCCTGTATGCCGGCACCCTGACCAATGATGTCAATACAAAGGCGACCATATACACCAATGCGGCCAAGGAATATCCAAAAAACTGGAAAGCCCAGTGCAACGCCGGAGCTGCCAACATCGCTGCCGGCAACTACGATAAAGCACTGAAAAACCTGAAAGCCGCCGATGAACTTGCTCCGAACAATGGCCTCGTCACTAACAACCTGGGAGTTGCTTATGCAAAACAGAAGGACTACAAGAAAGCCGAAGATCTCTTCAAGAAAGCCAAACAACTTGGTGAGAACGAAAATTATAACCTCGGTGTTCTCTTAATCCCGAAAGGCGACTACCAGAAAGCCTCCCAGATGCTTGGAAGCGCGAAATGTGATTACAACCTGGGATTGCTGCAACTGGTATCGGGTAATACTTCAGCTGCTGAAACCACATTGAAATGCGCTCCGCAGACACCCAATACCTTCTATCTGCTGGCTATCGTCGGTGCCAAGAAGGGAGACACCCAGATGCTGTACAACTACCTGATGAAGGCCTGTCAGGATGCCAACCTGAAAGCCCAGGCAAAGGGTGATCGCGAATTTGTCAACTATGCAAATACTCCTGAATTCCAGAATATTGTGAAGTAGGGTTTACTGACAATGAAAGGGAAGGTGTCCCAATTACCGGGGCACCTTCTTTTTTTCGCTGCTCACTGTGGGTATTGAGGAAGGGGAGATACTTTCCCTGTATCACGACAGGAAACCAGAAGTTCATTCATGGAGCGGTTCAGGCCGGGATGGATAAAATTTCCGGCGATCTCCGCTACAGGCATCAGCACGAACCTCCGTTCTGCCAGCAGGGGGTGAGGAATAATGAGATCCGGCAGATCGATTATCGCAGCTCCGTAAAACAGAATGTCGATATCGATGCACCGGGAAGTATATGCCGGACCTGCCGGTTGCATGGTCCTTCCGGATTCATGGGAATGGTGAACTCCGTCACGCCCTGTTTCCGATTCTATTTTCTTGACCGCTTTCAGCAGATCCAAAGGATCCATCAGGGTGCTGACAAGCAGCACCTGGTTAAGAAAAGGATGCACTTCCTTCATGCTCCAGGGTTCCGTCTCGTAGACAGATGACATCTTCAGCACCGGCCCGATCCTGACACCAATCTGCTTGCAAGCCATGTCGAGGAAGTTCAGGCGGTCACCCTGGTTGGATCCCAGGCAAAGAAAAATTTCAACCGGAATATCCATGGTTGCAAAGATACGGCCCTGAAAGGAAATGCTATTGCCTGAACAGGTTGTTCAGGAGAATGTGGAGTTTTTCCCCATACCGGGGATCCGACGCCCATTTGCCCGCAAGGTCAAAGATCGTGAAGACCGTGCCCCGGGCAACATGACGGAACCGCTTATCCACCGGGTCGTTCCGGAGCGGTTCCACACTGGCGTAAGCCTTCAGGTGCTGAATATGGGCCCGAATCCCTTCTTCCATGGATCCAAACCAATCCCCTGCCACAAGGTCACTGGTGGCCCCCAATCCGCAATAGTTATGCTGGAACCGGCTGACCGATCCGTTAAACCTCAGGAAACCGGTCTCCAGGCACATCTGGCAGATCGCCACATCATGGTTGACCCCTTCTATATCACACTCCGACATATATGTTTGCAGGAGTTGTCTGGTAAACTGGGTGTCGATACCTGCATTATACCGGGTCATGAACCGGATGAACTGTGGAACCGTTTGCCGGCCTTTATCCAGGATAAATACCGATGGTGTAATCCTGACAGGTGATTTCGCTGAACCGGTGCCCGTTCCGGAACCGGATTCCTTCCCCCCTTCCCTGGCCCCCAGGAGAAAAAAGCCTGATAAAAGTATCAACACCGTTCTTATCAACATAACCGGCAATAGCTGAATGATGCAATGTTAGGTGAATTCATACTGCATCGGTAAGGTATACAGGAAAAGCTTTCCACAACTCATTGTTAATTTCTATACCTTTGTCCAAACTCTATACTTATACCTATGAACTTCCTTAAAACCATGCTTGCCTCCATGCTGGGGACCTTTATTGTCATCCTTGTGATGTCATTTATCGGATTCATTATAGCCTTTGGCATAATTGTGACGGCTACTGCAGATCAGCAGGCAAAGATTTCCCCGTCATCCGTCCTTTACCTGGATTTTGCCCAACCCATTCCCGAACGAACACCCAAATCGCCGTTCATCCCTATCCCTACAGGGCTGGGAAAATCTGCCGGATTAAATGACCTGTTGAAAAACATTGCCAAAGCCAAAGACGATCCAAACATCCGCGGGATATACCTGAACTGCGAAAATATCATGGCAGGAATTTCCACAACGGATGAGATACGAGGTGCACTTATTGCTTTTAAGGAATCGGGAAAATTCGTGATCTCATATGGCAACTATTATACCCAGCCGGCATATTACCTTGCCACGGCAGCCGACCAGGTCTTCCTGAATCCTGAAGGCGGCATGCTGTTCAAGGGATTGCACGCACAACTGTTGTTCCTGAAAGGCACACTGGAAAAACTGGATGTCCAGGTTCAGGTTATCCGCCATGGCAAATTCAAATCTGCAGCGGAGCCCTTTTTCCTGGACAGGATGAGCCCGGAAAACCGCCGGCAGATCACCGAGGTGATCACATCGGTATGGGACAGGATGCTCTCAGGTATTTCCGTTTCACGGGGGATAGAATCCGCTGAGCTCAACAGGATCGCTGATGGGTTGCTGATCCAAACGGCCCAGGATGCGTTGCATTATAAATTGGTGGATAAGCTGCTTTACCAAGATGAACTCCTTGCTGATCTCCGCAACCGGTTGGATCTGGACAGTTTACATAAGATCCCGTTTGTTTCGCTTGACCAGTACATGAATGTACCGTCAGGAATCCCTGCCTCCACCTCTGGCCGGATTGCAGTAATCTACGCTTCAGGCGATGTTGTCGACGGCGAAGGATCCGAAGAATCCATTGGAGGGGACAAGATCTCGCGGGTCATCAGGAAGGTGCGGGAGGACAAAAAAGTGAAAGCCGTTGTTTTCCGGATCAATTCCGGCGGGGGAAGCGCCCTTGCCTCAGAGGTGATCTGGAGGGAGATTGCGTTGACCGCAAAGGAAAAACCGGTTGTTTCTTCTTTCGGAGATGTGGCAGCCAGCGGAGGTTACTATATTGCCTGTGCCTCTACGAAAATTGTCGCAAATCCCACCACCATCACCGGATCCATTGGCGTTTGGGCGGCCATCCCAAACCTCAAGGGACTCATGAATAATAAGCTTGGTATTACTTTCGACAATGCCAAAACACACGCAAACGCCGATTTCATTTCTCTGGTTGAGCCTCTTTCTTCTTACCAGACTGAGATTCTGCAGAAAGACGTAGATCATATATACGATGTCTTTGCCAATCATGTTTCCGAGGGGAGGAAGATGTCACTGGAAACGGTGGACAACCTTGGTCAGGGTCGGATTTGGAGCGGAACGGAAGCTCTCCGGCTGGGATTGGTCGACACCCTCGGAGGCTTTAATGCCGCAGTGAAGCTGGCAGCCCGGCTTGCCAAACTTACCGAGTACCGGCTTTCTGCTTTACCTGCCCAGAAAGATCCTTTGCAACAGTTACTGGAAGAGCTTTCAGGGGAATCGTCACCCGAAGTTTTCCTGAAACAGACTCTGCGCGAAGATTATACGTATTACCAGGTTCTGAAAACAATCAGGGAAATGAAAGGGATTCAGGCAAGAATGCCTTTCACATTGCAAATCCAATAATATTTCCTGCTTTCTCCGGCCTTCCTACCGGGCAGGGTACAGTTTGAATATCTCCTCGCTTTTCATGAGGATATCAATATATTGTGCACGTTTGTAAGCGAAAGGATCTTTCAGGTTCTTCCTTGAGAGCTTTCCCTTGAACTGATCGATGGATCCATATTTCTTTTTCTCCATCCAATCCTCCAGGTTTTTCAGCATCCGGCTTACCTGATCAAAGCCATTCTTATATAACGTGCTCACCACCTGAACACAGTCGGCTCCCGCAAGGATCATCCTGGCTACATCCTCTCCTGTGAAGATCCCTGTGTTTGCGCAAACCGATCCGCGGATCTCGCCGTAGAGAAGCCCGACATACCGCAAGGGTAACCGGTAATCGCCCTCCTGGCTTAGATTATAGGGAAAGTGATGTTGCTCCGTTTGCAGGTCAATATCGGGCTGAAACAGGCGGTTGAACAGAACAAATCCATCCACACCGGCATAATACATCTGCTGGATGACGTTGAGAATATTCGTATAGAACGGACTGAGTTTCACGCTGACCGGAATTTTCAGGTTGCTCTTAATCTGGGCGATGACATCCAACTGCTCATGGATGATGGTTTTACCCTCTTTTTTAAAATCTCCGGGCACCGCGTAAAAATTCAACTCGATGGCATTCACGCCTGCCTGCTCTACCTGTCTGGCATACTCCACCCACGTTTCATCCTGGACACAATTCAGGCTGGCTATCACCGGGATATTCACCGATTCAACCACTTTACGAAGAGAATGCAAATGCTCCGTAGGGCCGGCATGCTCCAGGTCGGGGAACAGCCTGATCATCTCGGCATGGCGCTCGTTGTACTGGTTCAGTTCTTCAGCAAGCTGCAAGCGTTCCAGCTCCACCTGTTCTTCAAAGAGTGTTTTATATACAATCGCAGCAGCCCCTGCATCCTGCATCCTCAGAACCATGTCCGGGTTATTGACAAAATTGCTTGCCCCGACTATCACAGGATTTTTCAGGTTTAAACCAATATAGCGGGTGGATAGATCAGCCATAAGTGGATCATTAATCGGTTATCGTGATAGTTAAGTTTAGTGTATTTTATTCTGTTCCGGTTTTCATTTCTGCCAATCTCCGGTAATTTTCAAATCTCCACCGTGCGTTTTCTTCGGCAGCTCTGAAAAGTTCGGAGGCCTCCGCAGGGAATGTCTTCTTCAATGAAGTATATCGGACCTCGCCGTTGAGGAATTCCTGGAATTTATCCCATTCGGGTTCCTTTGAATCCAGCTTGAAGGGATTTTGCCCCTCGTTGCCAAGCTGCGGATTATACCTGTACAGATTCCAGTATCCGGCTTTCACCGCACGATCCATCTCTTCCTGGGTTTTGTTCATTCCTTCCCTGAGGCCATGATTGATGCAGGTAGAGTAGGCAATTATCAACGAAGGGCCGGGATAAGCTTCCGCTTCCTTTACGGCTCTGAAGAGCTGGGAATAGTTGGCGCCCATTGCAACCTGGGCGACATAAACATACCCGTAACTCATCGCCATCATCCCGAGGTCTTTTTTCCTCACTTTCTTTCCCGCCGCTGCAAACTTTGCAACAGCACCTACAGGAGTTGCTTTGGATGACTGCCCGCCCGTGTTGGAATAGACCTCTGTATCCAGGACCAGAATATTGATATCCTCTCCGGATGCGATGACGTGATCCAGACCGCCATACCCGATATCATAAGCCCATCCGTCGCCGCCAACCACCCATATGGATTTCTTGATCAGGTACTGCCGGAGGGCCAGAAGTTCCCTGGCCAGGGGATCTTTTTCTTTCTCCAGTAACGGGATCATCTTCCCGGAGATCTCTTTGGATTTCTCTGCATTATCCTTCCCGTCAATCCACTGGGAGAAACAAGCGAGAATATCGGCCGACATCCTGTTCTCCTTGACCGCTGAACGCATTTTCTCCGCCATCCTTTTCCGGAGCTGACCGATACCTACCACCATTCCATAACCGTATTCGGCATTGTCCTCAAAAAGGGAATTCGCCCAGGCCGGCCCGTGACCTTCTGTGTTTGGCCGGTATGGAGTATACGGCGCTGTTCCTCCGTAAATGGAAGAACACCCGGTGGCATTGGCAATCATCATACGTTCTCCGAACAATTGCGTGATGAGTTTGATGTAAGGGGTTTCGCCGCAACCGCCGCAGGCACCCGAAAACTCGAACAATGGCTGATAAAACTGGCTGTTCTTGAAGGTCTTGAACCGGTCTACCACTCCGGTCTTGTAGGTCACCTTACCGAACAGATAATCCCAGTTTTGTGTTTCCGGCAACTGAGAGCCAAGTGTTCTGAATTCCAGTGCCTTGGTTTTGGCCGGACAAACATCGATGCAGTTTCCGCAGCCTGTACAATCAAGAACACTCACCTGGATGCGGAATTCCAGTCCGGCCAGTTCCTTACCAATCGCTTTCAGTGTAACCATTTCCCGGGGGGCGTTCATCTTTTCCTGCTCATTCAACAGGAACGGGCGAATGGCCGCGTGCGGGCAAACATAAGCACACTGGTTGCACTGAATGCAATGTTCGGAGATCCATAGAGGAACGTTTACGGCGATCCCGCGTTTTTCCAGAATGGCGGTCCCCGCCGGGAAGGTGCCGTCTTCCCTGCCCACAAACGCGCTGACCGGGATCTCGTCCCCACGGAAACTGTTGACCGGTTCAAATATCTCCCTGATGAAAGGATCTGCCTGGGAATCCGGGGCAGGCGTTCCAATTGTAATCGTTGCCCATTCAGGCGGAATCTTCACTTCAATCAATTCCCCGCCTTTATCAATTGCAGCGTTGTTCATCTTCACGATCTCCTCCCCTTTTCGCCCATAGGTCTTTTTAACTGCGACCTTCATTTCCTTCACGGCGGTCTCATAGCGGATGACGTTTGCCAGCCTGAAGAAAGCCGACTGCATGATTGAATTGGTACGTCCTCCCAGTCCGATTTCCTCTGCGATTACGGTGGCATTGATGATATAAAACCTTATCTTATGTAGTGCCAGGTATTTTTTCATGGCATCAGGAAGTCTCCTCTTCGTCTCTTCTTCGTCCCAAAGACTGTTCAGCAGGAAGGTGCCTCCTTCTTTCAGGCCCTTGAGAAGGTCGTACTTCTCCAGGTAAGCGGGCACATGACACGCGACGAAATCAGGAGTATTGACCAGGTAGGTTGACCGGATTGGTTTATCTCCGAACCGAAGATGTGAAACCGTGACTCCTCCCGACTTTTTTGAGTCATAAGCGAAATAGGCCTGGGAATAAAGATCGGTGTTTTCGCCGATGATTTTAATGCTGTTTTTATTGGCCCCGACTGTACCGTCGGCACCGATCCCCCAGAATTTGGCTGAGTAGGTCCCTTTCGCTTCAATGCTTACTTCAGGCAGTAATGGCAGGGAATGAAAGGTCACATCATCCACGATCCCAAGGCTGAAATGATTCTTGGGTTCCGATTGCTTCAGGTTATTGAAAACCGAGATGATCTGCGCAGGAGTGGTATCTTTGGAACTGAGGCCGTAACGCCCTCCGATGATCAACGGACGATCCTTCCGGTCATAAAAGAGATCCCGTACATCGAGGTAAAGTGGTTCACCGTTAGCACCGGGTTCTTTAGCACGGTCGAGAATTGCGATCCGCTTAACAGAAGGAGGAAATACCCGGAAGAAATAGTCGGCCGAAAACGGCCGGTAAAGATGAACTGTGATCAATCCGACCTTTTCTCCTTTCCCGTTCAGATGATCCACCACTTCCTTGATAGTTTCGGTTACCGAACCCATTGCCATCACAATATGTTCGGCATCAGGTGCGCCGTAATACACAAACGGATGATATTCCCGGCCGGTCATACGGAAAATTTCCTGCATATATCCTTCCACCACATCGGCTACCGGCTCATAGAAACGGTTGATGGCTTCCTTGGCCTGGAAAAACATATCGGGATTCTGCGCTGTTCCCCGGGTGACCGGATGCTCGGGATTCAGCGCCCGGTTCCGGAACTCCTGAAGGGCTTCCCGATCGATGAGCGGAGCCATTTCCTCATTGGTATATGATTCGATCTTCTGGATTTCATGGGATGATCTGAATCCGTCAAAGAAGTGCAGGAACGGTACACGGGATCTGATGGCGCTCAGGTGAGCTATTCCGGAAAGGTCCATAATTTCCTGGATAGATCCGCTGGCAAGCATGGCAAAGCCGGTTTGCCGGGTTGCATACACATCGGAATGGTCCCCGAAGATCGACAAGGCATGCGCTGCTACGGACCGTGCACTCACATGGAACACCGCAGGCAGCAACTCACCGGCAATCTTATACATATTGGGGATCATCAGCAACAAGCCCTGGGAGGCAGTATACGTTGTGGTGAGGATCCCGGCCTGCAGGGAACCGTGGACGGCACCGGCAGCACCCGATTCCGACTGCATCTCAACTACCCGCAGTGTATCCCCGAAAATGTTTTTCCGTCCGTAGGCCGCCCATTCATCTACGTTTTCCGCCATGTTTGAAGAGGGAGTGATCGGATAGATGGCCGCTACTTCACTGAACATGTATGACATATGGGAAGCAGCCTGGTTTCCGTCACACGTCAGGTAATGAATTTCTTTCATAATATGTTGACTATTAAATATTTATAGTCTTATTGTGAATTTTTTAACGGGTGCAAAGGTACAGGTTCTTTTCCGGAAAAACTAATTTTTCAGCTTCAGAAAGCAGCAACCGGAATCTGCTACATTGCTTTGTTCACAATGACACCATACCCGATACCAGTGGAAAGGTTAACCATCTCCTGGTATAAGAGAGAAAAAATTGAATACTTGTTTTCAAAAGTGAATTTAGAAAGGAACCGTCTTTCCTGTTTCGCTCTATGCAGGTAGAGAATAATCAGGATATTATAACACCTTTTTATAGTACCAGTGTTCTTCCTGGTGTCCGTCCCAGGGGTCATTGCCAATGGAATGTAACTTGTTCCCGGCTTTGTTCATAGTAAGCCAGCATTCACTTGACCAGCCGATCTTCCAGGTAGATCCATTTTCTTCCCAGTACCACAATTCGCGCGCGATCCATGTTGAATCTGTCACTTTACGAATGGACTCAAATTTATGATCTCCCAGGGTGATAAAACCTCCGTCGCGGGCCAATGCCCATCCGCCATAATAAATTGCTAGGAATGAGGCATAGTCTCCTACAAAGGAAATATCAATATCGTCGCGCCCCCAGATGCCAGCTATGCCGCTTGGAGGACCTGGTTCAGGTGTCGCTTCTTCTTTCTCATCCCAGGGACAGGAGGTGAAGGTGAAGAGCAACGATCCTAAAAATAGGAGAACGAATGATTTTCTTGCTGACTTCATGGTACTTGGGAGTTCAATTAAAGGCAAATATATGGTATTCTGAGGGCAAAGTCAATTATTGCTCGAATGCCTTATACCCCGGATGAATGAGACGAATCAGAGATTATATTAAGTCAGCTCTGGTGACTCTAGGGAATAGACCCTCTCCTTCATCCACTGCGCCCACTGCGAGTCGGTCCTGGTTTTATTGAATGCCATATAGGGAATCGGCTCCCCGAACTGGATCCGTACCGGTTTGTCTTTTTGTTTCACCATCTCATCCACGAGATAGAGCATTTCCAGGTTTGCTTTAATTCTCAATCGTTTCCGCCAGTTTGCCAGGTTATAGAAAAAGTCGGAGTTTCTGCCGGAAATATGGGCAGGGATAATATCCCTCCGGTATTTTCTGGCTTTCGTGATAAATGTTTTTTTCCACTCCAAATCCCTGATCACGCCCCCTTTTTGCTTCCGGGATACCAGTCCCGCCGGAAAGTAGAGGATGACCTTTTCCGAAGCAAACGTTTCATCGATCAGTTGAACGTTATCCGTATTCTTTCCGTGCTTGTTAATGGGAATGAACAGGGGTTGCAATCCCGGAACATTCATCAGGATATCATTCACAGGGAAAACCAGGTCGGTCCTGACATGTCCCACCACCTGGATCAACGCCATGCCGTCCAGTCCGCCAAGCGGATGGTTGGATACCACGATATATCTACCTTCCGGACTGATAATCCGGGATAATAGCTCCCTTATTTGCACCGAATCGGTCGAGGGAATCCAATCCTGGTGCCGGTTCCCGGTATCCGGCATCAATATTTCACTCCCAACACTGATCTTTGCCCCAAATTCAGCCAGGATTGCATCTACGAACTCCAGTCCGAATTTTTCCCGGTTCCTGTATATATAATCATTCACGGCATCCTGATGTGTGATTCTCTTCAGATAACGGATGAACCAGCCAGGTATCAACCGGAACAAGGCCGGATTCTTCGACGCAATGACCTTCTCAACGTCAATCAGGTTCCTGGTAATTTCCATTGCCTCCGGTACTTAACGGCAAAGGTATGAAAGGTTCGCCTGTCGGTTTATTTTGGTAATTCAGAATTTCTTCCGACCTTTGCACTCCTTTTTAGTTCAAATCGAATGGCAAATCATAGAAGCGCAGAAAAACGGATCCGGTCCACCCGGTCACGACGGACACGTAACCGCTACCAGGCAAAAACAGTCCGTAACCTGGTCAGGAATATCAAGCAGGGAGAGAACGCAGAAGAAGCCGGCAAGGGGATGCCACGGGTTGTTTCTCAGATCGACAAACTGGCAAAAAAGGGTGTGATCCACAAGAATAAAGCGGCCAACCTGAAGTCCAAACTGATGAGGACAGCCAGACGGGATGATATCAGTGAAGCAGAAAGAGGAAAGAATGAAGCAGGAAAAAGCGAATAATCCTGTCTCTCCTCCGCTGAAAAAGATACCCGAAGCAAGAAGAGTTTTTAATTCCCGATTTTTCCTTCCACTATTTCTGAAATAATTCCCAGGACCTCATCCTTTCCGGTTCGTGTCTTTGCCGATGTGGGAATGATTACCGGAACAACTTCCCAGTGACTCCTCAGGATCCTTTGATAGCGGCTGAAGTTTCTACGCAGTTCGGTTCCCGAAAGTTTATCGGTTTTTGTGAAGAGGATGATAAACGAAATGGCATGAAATCTGAGCCATTCCATAAAACGCAGATCGATCTGCTGCGGAGCAATCCGGGAATCCACCAGCAGGAAAACATAGCGTAATTGTTTCCGGTGGAGAAGGTACGTGTGAACCAGCTCCCTGATTTTTTTCTGTTCAGTCCTGGATATCTGTGCATAGCCGTAACCGGGAAGATCCACCAGGTACCACGATGCATCCGCGAGAAAATGGTTGATCAGGCGGGTTTTGCCGGGTATTGCCGAAACCCTGGCAATTCCTCTCCGGCTGGTCAGCATGTTGATAAGCGAGGACTTCCCGACATTCGACCTCCCGGTGAATGCAATCTCAGGCAGTGCGTCTGCCGGGCACGATTCGGCCGATGCGGCTGAACCGATAAAGGATATCCGTTTGATTGACACGTTATCCCTGTTGCGCGGGGATGGACCATTACCGGAATTCCACCAGTAGCTGGTTTTTTACCACCACGTCTCCTTTTTTAACATGGATTTTTCTGACCGTACCTGCAGTGACAGCAAGAATTTCGTTATTCATCTTCATTGCCTGGAGGGAAAGCAGACTTTCTCCTTTTTTCACTTTTTCCTTTTCCTTCACAAAGACTTTCACGATCGTACCCGGAATAAAAGCAAAAATCTGCTTCGGATTACGCGGAACATACGGTTTCCTGGATGTGAACTTCCTCGTAACCTGGGTCAGATACTCCACCCCTTCGTATGTGAAGGCAAATAGTTTCTGGTTGTCTTCCGGTTCCGCCGGATGTTCCTTTTCCGCATTCCGGCGTTCACTCTTTTTCCGTCTCACTTTCATCGTCTTAGTGATTTTTCATTGGAGGCCAAATGAAATACCAAAATTCAACTTATCTGGCAATCCTGGCAATCGTCAATC
>Ga0233425_10006361_pt1 | contig 17605 bp, 17 predicted proteins | sample Watercolumn_Towu_2_FD_181712 | JGI IMG/M metagenome (GOLD analysis project Ga0233425, IMG submission 181712) | Freshwater microbial communities from Lake Towuti, South Sulawesi, Indonesia - Watercolumn_Towuti2014_140_MG | ecosystem: Environmental > Aquatic > Freshwater > Lake | place... | reverse complement strand
ATCGCGCAATGGCACGCTCTCTTCGTACAATGTATCGGGACACAAATCCTGACCGCCACTCCACTGAATACTTCCTAGCATCGGTTGAACTGAATTGAACGCGCGCAAATCTTTCAGTTCCTGAAAAATTCCGCGTTCCAAATATGGTTTGACATCAAATTGTTTGACCTCAGCGTTGGAAAAAGTTAGCGTGAGCGTATAATCCGGGTTTGCTTTCACGGCGATCACTCTGGGATTCATAACTCTCCTACTTCAAAGGATCAATCTTGAAAACAGATTGACCCTGACTTGCCAATTCCCAATCTGCCATTAATTCGTCTTGATGAATTTCGATCCACGCTTGTAGCAATTTCAATCGTTTGGATGCAAGTTCGCCCTCCAAAATTTCGCCGCTTGGAATCGCCACGACCACTTCTTGATCCTGATACTTGACGTGAATGTGCGGTATGTGATGACGGCGCATGTCAAAAAAATACATCGAAACGATAATGCCATAAAACATTGAGATGACTGCCATCACTCACCTCGTGTCAAATGTACCGAATCAATCACTCCCACAATCGAAGACCGCACGGGCTGATCTTTCAAACCCATAATTTGGCGCGTCGAACCGCCTTCTTGACAAACCAGCACCACATCGCCGACGCCGGCTTGCGCCAAATCCACCGCGACGAATGCATCGTCCGGTTTTTCGCCGGGCAAGTGTAACGCTTGCACCAACATTATTTTCCGCGCGTGATACGCGGGATGTTTGATCGTCGAGACGACGGTCCCGATGACTTTGGCAATTAACATTGGAAGTTGGAGGTTGGAGATTGGAAGTCGGAATCTAACGTCCAACTTCTAACCTCCAACATCTATATCTATGCAAACCAGGTTTCCCCGAACGGCAATTCCAAACTCCCCGGATCAATCGTGTCCCAGTGATCAATCACGCCGACAATCGCGAGATCGGCGGGCGCGTTGGGGACGACCGCGAACGATGCGTCGCGCGCGCGGACGAGAAACACAAAATCGCCAACGCCCGCGTGCACCACTTCGAGCGCGACCTGGGGACGACCGATCGGTTCGCGTTTGTGGTTGATCAATTGTGTGATCAGCAATTTGTGTCCGTGCACCGATTCGTCTTTGATCGTGGCGATCACTTCGCCGATGACTTGGCCTAAAATCATTTTGGAAATTGGAGATTGGAAGTTGGAAGTTGGACGCGATAGGCAAGCAACGATTTAACATCCAATTTCCAACTTCCAACATCAATCAAGAAATTTGCATCAACACGCGCCGCACGACGCGATCAATCAACGCCGCGTCCACGTTCGATCCGATTTTCGCGATCACGTCGGCTTTGACCTGGTTGACGATTTGATCAACGTCGCCGCGCGGCGCGGAGGGCAACGCGGGCACGGGCGATGCGCTCGGCGCGGTTGACGCGCGTAGGGCAATCCCCAGTTTCTCCGCGCGTTCGCGCGCGACATCGGTTAAATAAACATCATCCGTGATCGCGATTTCTTTCGTACCGCGCCGCGCCAGGTCTTCAACATCGCGTTCGGTATAAATTACCTTCGCCATAATTGCCTCACGTATCACGTATCACGTTTTACTTTACACGCCTTCTACAGATTCGAGTGCCTGCACTGCCGCTTTTTTCGCGGCAAGTACTTCGGCTTCGGTACCCGACAACCACATTCTGCCGAAACGTCCGACGGATGAGATGTGAATGATTTTGATGTTCGCGTATTTTTCCGCTTCGTTCGCGGCGAGATTGATGTACGCCGCGGGCGCGCACTCTAAAATAAACAACGTCTCGCCCGCGACCAACATCGCGCCGCGCCGAAAACGATTGAGCAATTGAACCTGGTATGGATCAACATTCGTGATGATTTGAATCGAAGCGATTTCCGGTTTTTTGCGATCCGTAATTTTCAAACCGAGCCGATCCAACACGACCTGCCCGGCTTCGATCACTTCGGCTTGCGAAAACGAATGCACTTCGAACATTCCAAATTCGCGTTCGACGAGTTGCGCGCCCGGTTTCGCTTGCGTCGCCTTGACCGCGATATCCACAAGTCGAAACACTTCGTTGCCCGGCGCGACCTCGATGTACAAATCCGCCATCCCTTGCACCGGCAAATCGCCTTGTGTGATTGTGCCGACGAACGCGGCGTATTGCGGTTGCATCCGGTCGAGATACGCGTAACAACGCAATTCAAACTTGTCAGCCATTTTGCCTCCGATGAAATCGTGCGTCTATTTTACCACACTCAGCGACGCGATGCGAGATTCACCAATCGCGCGATTTGTCGCGGCATCGCGCAAGACGACCCAAATGTCGTACGTGCCGCGCGCGAAATTCTCCGGCACATTTACATCGTGCCAATCGAGTAGAACTTCGCCCGCGTCCCAACGCATCGTTGGATACGCGTCGTTCGCCGGACGCGAGGTCTGCTCCAGTGCGATTTTGCCGGACGCGTCGCGCAATTGAATCGCGACGCGATAATCACCTTGCGGTTGCGCGCGCGCTTTCCAATACAAACCAATCGGCAAAATTTCGCTAGGCGTGATGTATTCGCGCACGGGCACGAATCCCAGCAAGCGAATTTCTTGCCAATCCGAAAATTGCGCGACGATGGGATAATCTTTTGCAAGGTCGCTCGCGGTGAATGCCTCTTTATTTTTCGCGATGACGACGGTCGCGACCACCGCTTCGAGCGGCGCGAGAAAAATTTCATCGTTCTCGAACGCGCGCACGCCCATCGCGATTTGATATTCGCCGGGCGGCATCATCACCGGCAAGCGCAGTGAAAATTGTTCGCCAATGATTTGACCGACGCGCCATTGATTCGTCGGCGATACGCCGTCGTGCGGCTCGCGTGCTTCCTCCGCCCAGAGATGTCCGCGCGCGTCCACAACCTGCGCGATCAATTTATAACGCGTTTCGATTTGGCGATCCGCGCGCCAGAACGTGACCGGGCGCAGAGTCATTCCACCGCGCAACGCGTCCGCGTGCGGAATCGCGATGCCGCGCAACGCGAGTTGATCGCCGAACGTGATGTGTAACGCGCGTTCCGGCGCGCGGCGTTGCGCGAGCAAAAAATTTTCCGTCTCACCGGCGATTTCGAAATAACCGGTCGCCAACCACGCATCCCAAATCGGCTTGTGTAATTTATACCAGAACCGGTTCTTTTCCGCAAACAGAAAATCCGCCTGCCGATAATCGGCAATCGTCGGAAATTCAAAAATGAATTGCCGGGTCGAAAATTGCGAGGTGTGATCCACCGCGGTCAACACCACTGCGTCCGGCGGCACGCGCGCGACGAGCGCGCGCCCCGCGCGCGCGCGCGCATCGAATGAAAACGCGTCCGCGCTCGGAAATTCCGTGACCGGGCTGGGATCGTTTGGAAAATTACGCGCGAGCGGCGCGGGCGCGTGCAAATAAAAACTCGCGATGCTCGCGCCGAGCAAAAACAGCGCGAGCGCGACGCGGCGCGACCAGGACGCGCGCATCAGCAAGCGCTGTGCGCCGATGAGCGCGGCGAAGAACAGCACTGGGATCAAAACCGCGGTGTATTGCGAACGAATCGAAGTTTGCACGCCGGAATCGGAAAGCAGTAAATACGCGAACGTGGGCAACGCGATCAAAATAATTTCCGGCGCGAGGAGCGCGAGCAACCCCAACGGCGCGAACAAATGCAAAACAAATTCAACCTTGCCCGGCGTGACCAACATCTGCCACACTTGATCCGGTTGCGTGAAAACCGTTTGCACGATTTCGGGGACGCTCTTACCCAGCGCGATGTAGCGATTCGCAAAGCGATATTCTTGTCCGTAAAAAAATGGAATCACATACATCAGCAGGAGAAAAAAAATCGCGCCGCCCGCGCCAGTCCAAAACGCGCCGACGCGCCATTCGCGTTGAATCAAAAAAATAAAAATTCCAAACGCGGCGACGACGAGCGCGAGTTCTTCTTTGACGAGCAAGGCGACGCCCAGCGTAACGCTCATCGGCAAATAGCGTCGGCGCAAAACCAAAAACAATGCCAGCGCGAGCAAGGGCGTCGCGAACGTGATTTCGTGAAAATCGTACAGGTTCACGTATTCGAGCGCGGGAAAAAGAAAAAACGCGAACGCGCTGAGCAATGCGAACGCGTTACCGATCTGCGCGCGCGCCGTCCAGAAAATCGGAAAGACGGCGGACGCGAGAATGAACGATTGCGCGATCAACAACATGCGCGCGTCCGCCCACACCGCGTAGAGCGGCACGAGCGCGAGCAGAATCGGCGCAAAGTGATGTCCCAGCAACGACGGCGAATCCAGGATGAGCGTCGTAACGAACAGCCGTCCGTGCAACGAATTCCAAACGACTTGATCGAAGATCGCCAAATCCCAATTGCTGTGCAAGGTTTCGTGGCGCACGATTGCGAGAATGCTAAACTCGATGACGTACAGAAAAAATAAAATCCACAAAGTCTGATTTGCGCGCGCGTTCGATACGCGCAACTTTTGGACGCGCGCAAACACGCCGCGCGATGCGAGCGCGTACGCGCCGAGCGCAAGCGCGAATGAAAACAGCAGAATAAACGCAAACTCGTTGAGCGAACCCAATACGGTCTCCAAATTTCAATGCAAACAATTTGTGCGGATTCGACGCTTTAGCGGGTTGCTTGTCAATCGGGGCGTCGCGTAAACGTTCGATTCCAAATCTATCAAGGCACAACCACGCGCACCGGCGCGATCATCGCTTCGCCGAGCGATGGCGCGTCCGCGCGATTTTTCAGCGCGACGAAAATCGTGTACGGACCGGGCGCGAGCTCGCGCGGCAAAATAAAATCGTGCCAATCCAACAACACCTCGCCCGCGTTCCATTGCGTCGTCGGATACGCATCGTTCGCCGGGCGCGTCGCGTGCTCGAACGCGATGTTGCCGGACGCGTCGCGCAGTTGAATCGCGACAAGATAATCGTCGCGCGGTTTTTCGCGCGCGCGCCAGTACACGCCGACTTGCAACAATTCGCCGGGCGAAATGGTTTCGCGTGGCGGCACGAATCCGAGCAAACGCATCTCGCGCAAATCTACAACGAGCGGCGCTTCAATTTTTAGTTGGCTCGCGGTGAACGCCGCCGAATTTTTTTGAACCGGAAATCGCGCGAGGGTGATCGTTTGAAATCCATCCGCGGCGAGACACAGTTCAAATTTGAGCGCGCAGATCGAAACATCGAGCGCGTACTCGCCGGTCGGTATCGTTGGCGGAAGTGGCAACGTGAATTGATCGGTGATCGTTTTGCCGACGCGCCATTGATCGGTTGGCGACGCGCCAGCGTGCGGCTCGCGCGTATCGCTCGCCCAGATGTGTCCGCGCGCGTCTGCGACTTGAAGAGCAATCGTCAAACTCGTCGTGATCGGTTGTTCCGCGCGCAACGCAAGCACCGGGCGAATCGTCGCGCCGCCGCGCAACGTTTCGGTCAGCATCAACGAGTGACCGATCAAAGTGAATCGGTCGCCGAAATGCAAATCGTCCAATTGCTCCGGCGCGCGCACACGCGCGAGCCAGAACCCGTCGCGCGCATCGAGCGTTTCGAAAAATCCGCTGGCGGCGTACATTTCCCATGCCGCGCGATGATTGTTGTAACCGGGCAAGCGTCGGTCGGCGAACACAAAATCGGCTTGGCGAAAATCGGGAATGAGCGGCGGATCGTAGACGCGCGCGCGCTGCGATACGTGCGCGAGCAATTCGGTTTGTGTGATCACAATCGCATCCGGCGGAATCGCGTTGGCAAGCGATTTGCCGAGCAATGAACGTTCGGAAACGATGTAACGCGGCGGTTGAAAAAATCGCGCGAGCGGCGCGGGCGCGTAGAGCAAATAATTCGCGAGAGTCGCGATCAGCAACATCGCGCCCCAGCTCGCGCGCGATGCGAATGAATCGCGCCGCGCGAGGACGCGGCGCAAACCGAGCGTCGCCGCAAAAAACCAAAATTGCAACATGGGCGCGGGATACAAAGTTTGAATCGAAGTCTGCCAACCGTACGTGCTGAGCATCGAATAACCCAGCGTCGGCGCCGCGAGCAAAAGAATTTCCGCGCCGAGCGCCGGCAAAAAGAGTAAGGGCACAAGTAAATTGAAAAGAAATTGTATTTTCGACGGCGTGAGCACGTTCGCCAAAACCAGGTCGGGGCGCGTGAAAATTGTAGTGATGACTTGTCCGAGCGAACTGCCGAGATAACCGTACCGCGCGCCGCCGCCCGCGATCCAACCGCTACCGAAATAATAAAATCCGCCCGACTCCGCGCCGCGAAAAAATGGAATGATCCACTGAAGCAGAACGACCGCCCACGCGATTCCAAACGCGGCAATCGCGAATCCCAGCGCGCGGCGACGCTGAAACAAAAATAAAAACGCGCCGAACGCGGCGACGATGAACGCGACCTCTTCTTTGATGAGCAGTGCGACGCCGAGCGTTACGAACAGCGCGCGCCAGTTGCGGCGCAGTAAAAAAAATGTCGCGTATGCGAGGAGCGGCGTCGCCATCACGATCTCGTGAAACTCGATGATGATGATGAAACTGATCGCAGGTGAAAGCAGGTACGCGAGCGCGATGCAGAACGCGAGCGCGCGTCCCAGCTCTTTGCGCGCGAACCAGTAAAGTGGAAACGCGCCGGCGGCAAGCGCGATCGGTTGCGCGAGCAGTAAAACGATCGGACTGTTCCACACCGCGTAGAGCGGCACGAACGCGAGCAAAAACGGCACGAACGATTTGCCAAGAAAATTTGGCGCGTCGGGCACGAATGTGTTTTCGAGGATTCGCCCGCGCAGAGAATTCCAAATCAATTGATCGAACTGCGCGAGGTCGGTGCTTTCCGAAACCATCGCGAGATGTGCGGTGATGACGAGGATCGAATAGCCCGCGACGAAAACCAGGACGGAAAAATAAAGCAACCGATCCCACGCGCGCGGCGTGAGGCGCGCGCGCCCGGGGTGGGGCGCGCGTTGCGCGACCTGGTGCGCGACGATTCCGACGCCGATGCACACGCCGAGCGTGATCAAAAATTCGACAAAGACGGACATTTATTTGACCACCTGCAACGGCGCGAGGTTCGCTTGTCCCAAAACATTTTCGCGTTCGCGCAAGACGATAAAAATTTGATATGCGCCCGGCGCGAGATCGCGCGGCAAAATAAAATCGTGCCAGTCGAGCAGAACTTCGCCCGCGTCCCACTGCGGCGTCGGATACGCGTCGTTTGCCGGCTTCGTCGCGTGTTCGAACGCGATGTCGCCAGCCGCGTCGCGCAATTGAATCGCGACGAGATAATCGCCGCGCGGTTTTTCGCGCGCGCGCCAGTACGCGCCAATCGAAAGCGATTCACCCGGCGCGATGGTATCGCGCCGGGGCGCGAATCCGAGCAAACGCATTTCGCGCATATCCACCTGAAGCGGTTGCTCGATGTACAACTCGCTCGCGGTAAACGATGCTTTATTTTTTTCGACGCGCACGCGCGCCAATGCGATTTCTTGTTCGCGTACTTGCACGAAAATCGCGTACTCGCCGGTCGGCATCGTCGGCGGCAAGCGCAAGGCGTACTGATCGTTGATGACTTTGCCGACGCGCCATTGATCGGTCGGCGAATGACCGTCGTGCGGCTGGCGCGTTTCGCTCGCCCAGGTGTGCCCGCGCGCATCCGCGACGCGAATCGAAAAAGTCAATCGCTCCACCAGCGGCGTGTCCGCGCGCCACGCGAGTATCGGACGCAAGGTTGTGCCGCCGCGTAACGTGTCGGTCGGAATGATGGTGTAGCCGAGCAAGCGCAACGCGTCGCCAAAACGCGCGTCGAGCGAAATTTCCGGCGGGCGCGGCGCGGCGATCCAATAGCCATCGCGCGCGACGCGCGTTTCAAAAAATCCGTTCGCGGCGTACGTCTCCCAGCCTGCGCGATGCACCGCGTACCATTCGCGCGTTGGATCCGCGACGATGTAATCGGCTTGGCGCCAATCGGGAATCATCGGCGGCTCGTACACCCAGCGCCGATTCGCGAGATGCGCGAGAAATTCGTTTTGCGCGATCACAATCGCGTCGCTCGGAATCGTCGCCATCAAAGCGTTGCCGAGCGCGGCGCGCGCGTCGTACGTGTATCGCCAGGATTGAAACTGTCCGCCAAAGGGCAAGGGTGAAAACAAAAAGTACGTCAAGCCGCTCGAAGTCAACAACAACAGCGTCAAAAAGTTTTGCCAATGCGCGCGGCGGCGCACAATTCGTTCACACGCGACAATCGTCGCGGCAAACAGAAATGGAACGAGCGGCGCGAAATAGTACGACCGAATCGAAGTTTGCAAGGGATACAAACTCAACAACGAATAACCCAGCGTCGGCGCGGCGAGCAAAATCGGTTCGCCAAGCAACGCGAGGAATCCGAGCGGCGCGAACAAGTGCAACATGTATTCGATTTTTTCCGGAATGACGACGTGCTCCCAAATCACCTGTGGACGGGTTACGAGCGTCGCGACGATTTCCGAAACGTTCGTGCCGAGATAACCATAGCGCGAGCCGCCGCCGCCGATTGCGCCGGTGCCGAAATAATAAAACGCCGCGCCATATTCCGCGCCGCGAAAAAAGGGAATGAGATATTGCAAGAGCACTGCGATCCAACTCGCGCCGAAAAGGACGAGCGCGAATCCGAGGCGCGATTTTTTTTGTGCGATCAAAATGTACGCGCCGAACACGATGGCGATCAACGCGATTTCTTCTTTGACGAGGAGCGCGACGCCGAGCGATACGATCAACCCAGGATAGTGGCGGCGCAACAAAAAAAATGTCGCGTACGCGAGGAGCGGAGTCGCGAGCGCGATTTCGTGAAACTCGGTCAAGCCGATGTTTGCGAGGCCAGGAAACAGCAGGTACGCGCAACCGATCACGAGCGCGAGCGGGCGATCCACGCGTTGACGCGCGAGCCAGTAAATCGGAAACGCGCTCGCGCTCAACCCGAGAACCTGGACGATCAACAATACGCGCGGATCGCCCCACAGCGCGTAGAGCGGAACGAACGCGAGCAAAATCGGCGCGAAGCTTTTACCGAGAAATGTGCGCGTGTCCAACACGAACGTGCCTTCGAGCAATCGCCCGCGCAACGAATTCCAAATCAATTGATGGTACTGCCCCAAATCCCAGGACGTGCTCAAATCGAAATAACCGGCGTGAAAAGTGAGATAGCGCAAGAGCGCGAGCGTGAGCAAAACCAGGGTGAACCCGCCGACGAGCATTGCAAAAATCGCGTCGGCATACCGGGCGAACCAGGAATGAATTGGCGCGCCGTTCCATTTGCGCGCGAGCGCGCTGGCAATGAGCGCGATCACAAATACGCTGAAAAATTCGACAAAGATGTTCATACGCGATCGCTCAGCGCGATACCAAGCGGGGTGACGAACAACGGTTGACCGGGAATGTGCGTGGGGATGCCGGTGATTTCGGCGACGACCGGCGCGATGCCGGCGAAATTTGCCGCGCCGCCGACGAGAAAAATTTTTTCGACGTTAAAGCCGCGCGTGTGGCGCGCGACGATCGCGCCGACTTTTTCCATCACCGGGCGCACGAGTGGATACAAACGCGCGTGTTCGCGCGGATCGGTTTTGATTTTTTCCGCGTCCTCGAACGCGATGTTCAACGCGCCCGCGATGACGAGCGTGAAATGCGTTCCGCCGGTCGCTTCATCCGCGGTGGAGATCACTTGCCCGTCGCGAAAAATCGCGATGCCGGTCGTGCCGCCGCCAACATCCACGATCGCGCCATCGCGAATTTGGAGAACCGCGTTCGCCGCGGTCGGCTCGTCAATCTCGGCGGTGCAATCGAAGCCGGCGGCGCGCACCACGTTCGCAGTCGCGCGCACTTCGACGCGTGGCACGCCGGGCGGATAGCCGGTCGCGGCGTGCGTCAACTCGAAACCGAGTCGCGCCTCGATGTCGTGTTTCATCGCGCGCAACAGATCGATCGCGCCGATGAAATCCACGACGAGACCATCGCGCACGACGTTCGCGAAACGATAGTCGCCCGCGAGCGGCTGATTGTTTTCGTCGAGCACGAGCAACACGGTGTACGCGGTGCCGAGATCAACGCCGACGCGCACCGCGCCGCGCGACGCGTCGCGCGGCGCGCCATCGCGCATCGCGCGTTCGGTGCGCGCGAGCAAAGTTTCTAGATGCGGGTTCAATGGTTCAATCTTTCAAAAAATTTATTGGGCGCGGACGAACGCGGATGAACGCGGATCGAAAAAAATTATCCGCGTTCGTCCGCGTTTGTCCGCGGCCAATTCAAGATCGCTCTTGCACGTTCTTCCATTTGTGCGCGAGATACGGCAAGCCGCCTTCGGAATAATGCGCGACGCGCGGCGTTTCTTCGGTCGCGCGTTCGCCGCCGACGAAAACTTGGAGTCGCCACTGATTGATGAAATCGCGCGCGGACGGTGAAAAGCGCGTGCCCGCCGGAAATTCGAAACGCGTGACCTTGCCTTCTTGCCATTGCTCGCGCAATTCTTGTTCGGTGATAAATGTCATCGGTTGTTCTCCTGCACTGTCACCCTGAGCGCCGCGAAGGGTCTCGGATTCTTCGCTTCGCTCAGAATGACGGTTAGTTGCGTAATTCAAGCGCGTCCAAAATCAAATCGTCGCGCGGTTGACCGCCCCAGGTTTTGAGCGGCAATTGAAAATTGTAGCGCATCCAAATCACATTCACTTGAAGCCGATACATTCCCGGCGTCGCGTCGGCGGAAACCGGGATCGCCCACACATCGCTAAACATTTCCTCGCGCCAGCCCTTGCCCTGAAATAAATCTTGTCGCGATTTTGCAATCTCGCGATCCTGCGCGTTGAGCAAACGCAACTGCACCTCGAACGGTTCCGGTTTATCGCCGAGCGCGCGCCAGAACAATTTCACGCGCAGTGGTTCACCCGCGCGCCAGGGCAACGCGTCATAACCGACGAACTCGACCAAATCGAAATGCTCGCCGAAACGCGCGTCGGCGCGCTGCGCGGGAAGCGCGACGCCGGTCGAGTACAGGCGCACCTCGAACGCGTTTTGATCGAAGCGCGCGACCTGGTTGAATCGCGCAAAGAGCGCGTTGTAACGATTGACCTCGTTCGCGTACCGCGCGGGATCGGCGAAATAACGCGCGTACACGCCTTGATTGAAAATCAAATACTCATAACCGTTCGCGCTGTACCACTCCAGCGCGTGATCTTGAATTCCGTAAAATCCGTCCACCAAAAATTGATCGCGTTCCAGGTATGGCGAGTACGCTTCGAGCGCGACGCGCGCGCCGCGCGGTAAATTCGCGTGAATCCATTCGCGCGCTTGCTCGCGTCCATCGGGTTGCACGAGACGCGCGTCCGCCGCGATTGCCGCGCTCAACGACGGCGCGCTCGAAATCGCGACAACAATCGCGAGCAGAGCAGTGAGCGCGCCGCGGCGCGCCGACAATCGTCGCGCGAGAAATTCGCACGCGCGCGCGAGAAATTGCGCGGCAAAAATCAGCACGAACGGGACGATGGGCAAGATTGTCGTGTCGTAATGAACGGTGAATTGGCAAATGAAAATAAAATAAACGACTGGGAACGCGAGGAGCGCGATGCCTTTGCGATCACGCGCGCGCAACACCCACGCGGCTTCGGCAAGCGCGAGCGGCACCAGCCAGCCGAGCGCGCCGAATAAAAATCCAACGTACCACTGAAACGAATCGCCTTCGGCACCAGGATGTCCGGTCGAATAAATGTTGAGGTCATCGCCCGGACCCATTTTCGTAAAGCGTTGCCAATCGAGAATGACGTACGGATCGAGCAGTAAAAATGTCGCGACGCTAATCCCGCCCGCGATATAAATTTCTTTGCGCGCGATGCCGCGCCACCCAAAGCGAAGCAAGTGCGCCGCGACGAGCGCGACGAAAATCAACGCGGCGTTGTACTTGCTCGCCGCGGTCAAGCCAATGCCGATGCCGGCGAGCGCGTAATTTTTCAGTCGCGGATCATCGGCAACCTTGATCGCGAACCAGGTCGCGATCAAGGCGCAAAAAATCGCGAGAATATCCGGGCGAATGAAATGACTGTGCTTGATGCTCGTCGCTTCGACTGCGAGAAAAATCGCGGCGATGATCGCGGCGACGCGCTTGCCGCGCCACGCGCGCGCGATCAGAAAAACCAGGGCGATGGAGAGCGCGCCGATCAACGCGGCGAGGCCGCGGCCGATCAAAAAAATTTCCGGCAAATTCGCGCGACCGACCGCCATCATTTCGTAATCGGGATACCCGAGATCGGTCGGGTGCGTGAATCTGCCGGTGAGCCAGCCGCCGAGATAGAACGCGCCGTACGCGAGCGCGTTCAAATGAAACAATAGCGAGGGCCAATGAAAAAATTCGGGATTCAAATTACCCGTCTGCACAAAGCGCAGCGCGATGCGGACGGGCACCCCTTCGTCGGGATGATACATAAACGGCAAGCCGAAATTAATTCCCCACAGCCGCAAGCCCAATCCCAGGATCAGAATCGCGCTGATGAGCCAGGTTGCGCGCAGACGCGCGAACATTCCATGCATTTCAAAAGTTATGCTTCGCGCTTCGCGGTCGGCTTGTTGAAAAATGTGCCCGCGAGAATCGCGAGACCGATCACGATCAAAATGAGGGGCCATCCTTTTTCGAGCCACATTTGCGCTTGCGGGATGCCGGACGCAACGCCGACCAAAACCAGGATACCGCCGGGAATGAGGGGCCACCAATGCGACGCGCGCGCGACGATTAATTGAATCGCGTAGATCGCGAGGAAACCGATGCCGAGTCCAATCGGTACGGTAACATCCGAACTTTTGCCGCGATCAAAAATCAAACCGACGCCGATGCCCGCGAGAATACATCCTGGGATCAGCAAGCCGTAACTGCGCGTGATCGCGTACGGCGCGAGAAAAACCAATGCCAACAAAATCAACACCAAGCCGGGCCCAAATTCAAAATACTGCAACAGCAGAAACACAATGCCCAGCGCGATCAAGATCAAACCGGGAATCAAGCGAGCGCGATCCATTGCATCCTCCAAGCGGTGGGACAAATTTTCAATTTGTCCAACAACACGCAATAAACGCGCGGCGCACGCGTTTGTCGCCCGCGTCATCGTACGCGATATAGTACGGTTTGCGTTCCCCGATTAATTTTTCCGCATCCACTTGCTCGCCTTCACGCGTGTCGTACACGCGTTTGCGTTCGACGAGTTTGACGATGTGATCCTGGATCCGTTTTTCGTACGCGCTGTCCGCGCGATGCAATTGCGCGGCGATCACACTACCATCCTGCGCGAGTTGCACGGCGACCGCGTCGGAGAGATCAATTTTTGCGCCTGCGGCGATGCCGAACGATTTGCCTTTCAATTCCGAGGTGCGCGTGGATTCGTAATGCAGAACGCGACTCGCGTCGCGCCGTTCGATGTCGTCCATCAAGCGCATATCGTGACGTCGCTCGCGCAACATCTGGATAAATTCGGAAGGCAATGGCGCGCCGATTTTTCGCTCAATCGTTTCGACCGAGACCGGCGCGGCAGACATCGCGGTAATGCCGCGCGCGCTCGCTCTGAGCACGCCGCCGCCCGCGGATTTTTTCAACGCGTCCGCTTCGGCGGCTTGTATAATGCGGCGTCCGACGAATGCTTTTCGCAACGCGCTAAAATATCTGCCCGCGAACATTTGCGCGTCGGCGGCGAACATCGCGGTAACGATGGATTTGAACAACGCATCGCCGCGCGGCGCGAGCAGTAAACCTTGCGCGATCAAATGTCCCGCGTCGTACCGCGCTTGTTCGAGCGCGGCATCGGCGGCGAGGTTTGCATCGGCTTGGCGCAGTTGCGTGTACATCGCGACGAGCAAATTGTAAAACGCGCCGGAAAAGACGCGCGAAAAATTGTGCGACTCGGAACTCAGTTTCGACGCAGGCGTGCGCGCGGGCAATTGATCGGGATCGCGATAACGGAATTTGTTGACCACGTCGCGTAATGCGTCGGGCGAATCCACCGCGTTCGCGAAACCATTGTTTGTCAAGCCGCGCGCGAGTTGTTCCGCGAGACGCGTGACCGCGTTGCTCGTGGCAAGGTCGCCATTGTTCTCCGCGAGAATCGCGGCGCGCACACGCGCGTCCGCGAGCGTAATCAAAATCGCGGACACATCGCCGAACGCTTCGTGGAACGCGGCGGACTCGCCGAGCAGGGATTCCCAGTAATCGGGATGCCGCGCGTCGAGAATCGCGTGCCCGCACTCGTGCGCGACCACGTCCGCGCTTTCGCAAGTGTAGAGCGGCGCGCCGGTCGTGTTATCGTTCGCGAAAAAGAATTTCAAACCGACGCGATCATAATACGCGTTGAGTTCTTGCCCGGCGCGTGGCGCAACCGGCAATTGATTGACGCGCGGTTGCCACGCGAAATCGCCGTTGAAAAAATCAGCCCACATCGCGTAGGTCTGATTCAAAACGACGTGCAACATCCCGGCTTGAAATTGCGGCGTGCCGGGATCGAACAATCCGCCCGTGCCGTTCCAGCCGGGAATGGTAAAACGCGATGGCGCGGTCGGCGGCTGAACTTGTTGCAAGCCGAGACCGCGCGCATTCGGATCGTTGGTGAACACATTGACTAGCATTGGACTACCTCCTACGCGATGAACGCGCGCTTGAGTCGTTTGTGTCCTTGTTCGTCCGCGATGATTTGCCAGGGTTTGCGTTGTGCGCGCGTTGAATCGAGCGTTTCGCCGGACGACGCGAGAAAAATTTGATCGGTCGCGGCAAGTTTTTTGATTTGATCTTTGACCAAATGTAAATGCCGCGCGTCCACCGGCGACACCTGGGATGACACGAGCGCGCCGCGCGCATCGAACAGCAATATCGCGCTCACGCGCTCGTCCACGATCACGCCGTTTGCGATGCCAAACTCGCCGCCGCGAATTTCGATGGGCAGTGTGATCGCGTATTCGACCTGCCATCCGCCGCGCGCGTCCGCCGCGATGGTTTGTAATTCGAGATACGCGTTCGCCGGCAAATCAAGCGCGGCGCGCACCTGCGCGATAAATTTTTCGTCGCGAGCAGTGTTTTCATCGGTGAGGCGCAATTGATTTTTCATTTTTCACCTCGACCGAAAAAAAATTACGAACCAGCGCCGCCACGTCCGCCGAACGAACCTTTGGTGAGTGTCGGCAAAATCATTTCGACGTCGCCGTGCGGGCGCGGGATAACGTGCACGCTGACCAATTCGCCGACGCGTTTCGCCGCCGCGGCGCCGGCATCTGTCGCGGCTTTGACCGCGCCGACATCGCCGCGCACCATCACGGTAACGAAACCGCCGCCGATGTATTCACTGCCGATCAATTTTACGTTCGCGGCTTTGACCATCGCGTCCGCGGCTTCGATGGAACCGATCAAACCGCGCGTCTCGACCATTCCGAGCGCGATCATTTCGGGGGGAACTGAGGACATTGGTACCTCCTGTGGAGATTTTAGATTTCGAATTTCAGATTTCAGATTTTTGGTTTTCGATTTTTGATTTCGAGTTTTGGAAATACGTTTCACGATTCACGCAATTGCGCCACGCATTGACTACAATATGTCGCGTCGCGCGGATTTTGCATTCCGCAATTGGGGCAAACGATTTTCGCGCGCGGCATTGGCAGAGCGAGTCGCGGTAAACGAAAACGCGGCATTGATGGTCGCGGCGCGCGCGCGCGTAAATTTCGCGCGACGGCTTTGCCTTGCGTGATCGCGCTCGCGTACACCGCGTTCAAATCTTTGCCGGAAATTTTGCGCCCGGTGTGATACCAGTACACAATCGCTTCGCCGACCGCGTACGTCCCGGCATACGCAATCGCGACTTTGGGGACGATGCCCCAGACCGGGATCAAGCCGACCAGTTCGCGCGCGGCTTGCCGCCACAAAAATCCCGCGCCGATCACACTGCCAAATTCCGCGAGATGCTCGCGCCAATCGGTGGACAAGCCGAGCGCGAGTCCGAGTTTGTAGACCATCATTGCCTGGTTTTTGGTCAGCACGATCATATCCGTAACATTGAACGGAATGTTGAGCGCGGGAATCATTTCCGCGAACCCGGTGCCGATGGCATAACTCGCGCTCGCGAACGCGGTGTCATTAATCAAATTGCGCGCGACCGCGTTGCGAAAAAGCGGATAGTGCCGCGCGAGCGCGAGCTGTTGGTCGCGCATGGCTTCGATCACGCGCGGAATAAATTCGGTCGCGAGCGATTCGGGTTTGCGCGCAGAGCCGAATGCGACGCGCGTGCCCGTCCACATCGGCATCGCGCTGGCGAGAATGCTCGCGTCGCTCAACGCGTCTTGCTTGTTGTAAAAGATCAAAAGATTGCGCCCGCCAGTTTTTCGCAGATCGCGATAGACATTCGCTTCGATTGAAACATCGCCGCGCGTCGCGTCGAGCATCAGCACGATCAAATCGGCTTCGATGCGCGCCGCGTCTGCGAGATCGGCTTCGATAGTTGGCGTGATGACCAGGTCGCGCGCGTGTTGATCGGATCGCAACGCGGCGATCAATGTGCTTTTGCCCACGCCGCTTGCGCCGACGAACGCAAGCACGATCGCGCGTTGCGCGTCATCGGCAATCGGACGAATGTCCAATTCTTTGAACGTCGTCCAGATATTTCCGAGATCAGTCCAGCCGGACATCACCGTCCCTTGCGAAACGTGACCTTGCCTTGCACGTCGAGCGAATCCACAATCGCGAAAATCACCGCGTCGGTCGGCGTGTCTTTGGTGCTGGAGGTTTGGCGCGCGGAACTGCCCTGCGCGATCAATACGACATCGCCGACCCCGGCGTCCACCGTGTCAATCGCGACAATCGGCTTGCCGACGATTTCGTTTTCGGTTGAAACTTCGCGGACGATCAACAATTTGCGTCCGACGATTTTTTCGTCTTTGATCGTCGCGACCACATCGCCGACGACGCGCGCGATTAACATTCGGTTCTCCTACGTGAATTGCTTTGATTATATGTCAGACAAGCGAATAGTCAAGACTTCCTTTTCGCTAGTCGTGGGGCGTGTGTTTCGCGTTCGTGCAGTTTTGGGGTATTATTCAGGTGTGGACATTGACCGCGAATTGAAAGACGCACTACAACAAATTATAGAACTGTGCCGCGAGTTTGACGTCCATCCGCGACTCATCGGCGGTTTAGCGGTTCGTGGATTTGCGCGACGCAAACGATTCACTCACGACAAGACATTGCTATCAGTCGCAACGACAAGCCGAACTTCATCATGGTTCTCAAGCGGCTGGGTTTTGAGTACCAAGACCTGAGCAAGTTTGAAGGTGTGAAAGCAACCAAGCGCGTTGGCAACACGTCAGTTGAAATTCACATCGCGGTTGAGCGATTGTGGGATATGACTTCCAATCAGACGTACACGCTCTCGCCTGACTCGGCGCAAGTTGCGGTTGATGACGCGGGTAGTTTGCTTGCGCCGACCGTTTCCGCTGAAGATTTGCTGATACTCAAACTGATGCCATTGCGCGACCGCGACTTGGGCGATGTGATTGCTTTGTTGCTCGACTTGCCCGCGATTGACGCGAAGAAATTTTGGACGAATTGCGA
>Ga0233425_10006360_pt1 | contig 17607 bp, 18 predicted proteins | sample Watercolumn_Towu_2_FD_181712 | JGI IMG/M metagenome (GOLD analysis project Ga0233425, IMG submission 181712) | Freshwater microbial communities from Lake Towuti, South Sulawesi, Indonesia - Watercolumn_Towuti2014_140_MG | ecosystem: Environmental > Aquatic > Freshwater > Lake | place... | reverse complement strand
GCGTGGGCGTCTCTTACACGCTAGCGCGGCCTTCGCAACCGGCGGAACGTCGTCGGAGCGTCGCAGCCCGCAGTGGGCCCTGGGACTTGAACGTGAACCCGCTGATCCTGATCCCCGCGCGCATGGCCGCGACCCGCCTGCCGAACAAGCCTCTGGCCGACATCGGCGGCGTTCCGATGATCGTCAGGGCCTGGCGTCAGGCCGTCCTGTCGGGCCTGCCCGTCGCCGTCGCCGCCGGAGACCGGGAGATCGTCGAGGCCATCGAGGCCGACGGCGGCGTCGCCGTCCTGACCGATCCCGATCTGCCTTCGGGGTCCGACCGCATCCGCGCCGCACTGGACGCCCTGGATCCCGACGGCGTCCACGACGCCGTCATCAACCTGCAGGGCGACATGCCCTTCGCCGACCCCGGCCTGGCCACGGCCTGCGCCGCCCTGCTGCACGGCGAGCCGGCCTGCGACATCGCCACCCTGATCGCGCCCGAGGCGGACGCCTCGGACCGGACCAATCCCGATGTGGTCAAGGCGGTCGTCGCCCTGTCCGAGGGCGAGCGTCAGGGCCGCGCCCTGTATTTCACGCGCTCGACCCTCTACGGCGACGCGCCGGTCTGGCGTCATATCGGCCTGTACGGCTACCGCCGCGCCGCGCTGGAGCGGTTCTGCGCCGCCCCGCCGTCGCCGCTGGAGCGCCGGGAAAAGCTCGAACAGCTCCGGGCGCTGGAAATGGGTCTCCAGATCTGGGCCGCCGTGATCGACGATGCTCCCCTGTCGGTCGACAATCCCGACGATCTGGCGGCGGCGCGGGCGCTAGCGGGCTGAAAGCCGCCGCGCGGTCTCGTCGTCCGCCGGAAAGAAGGCCTCTATGGCGATCTCGGACAGGGTCACGTCCAGCGGGGTGCCGAACACCGTCGTGGTGGAGAGGAAGGACAGGGGGCCGTCCGGCCCGTCCAGCACCAGGGGCGTTGCGATGGCGTGGCCCGGCGACAGCTGCGCCCGCGGTCCCGGCGGCGCCGGATAGGCCCACAGCTCGTCCAGCAGGGCCAGGATGGCCGGATCGGCCGAGGCGGCGAACTGGGCCCTCAGCCGCTCGAGCACATGCGCCCGCCATTCGGGCAGGTTGAGGATGCGCGGCGCCAGACCCTCCGGGTGCAGGGTCAGCCGCAGCACATTGACCGGCCCCTCCAGCAGATGCGCCGCCGCGTCCTCCAGGAACGGCCCGACGGCGGCGTTGGCCATCACCAGCGTCCAGCCGCGATCCACGGCCAGGGCCGGATAGGGCTCATGCGCCTTCAGCAGCCGTTCGATGGCCATCCTCGCCGCCGCCATGTCGGGCGCGTCCAGCGTCCGCTCGCCGTGCGCGGCGGCGAAGCCCGCGAGGTTGAGCAGGGCGTTGCGCTCGCGGATCGGTATGGTCAGCCGTTCGGCGAGCTTCAGCACCATCTCCCGGCTGGGCCGCGCCCGCCCGGTTTCGAGAAAGCTCAGATGGCGGGTCGAGATTTCGGCCTCGATGGCGAGATCCAGCTGGCTGAGGCGGCGGCGCGTGCGCCAGTCGCGCAGGGCGGGACCGAAGGCGGCGGGAAGGGATTTCGTCTTCATGGCCCGATCCAATCAGGTCGAGGTCCGGTTCGCCATTACCCCCGACGTAATCGACCGGCGTCATCCGGCTGGCCAGTCTCGGCACGTCGCAACCGAGGAGACCGACATGACCCCCGCTTCCCCCCTGTTCCTGCGCCGCGTTCTGGGCCTCGACGCCGTCGCCAGCGGCGCCGTCGGCCTGCTGCTGACCTTCGGTGCGGGGCCGCTGGCCGATCTTCTGAAGCTCGATCCCGGCTTCACCCGGCCCGCCGGCCTGTTCCTCGTCGGCTGGGCCCTGGCCGTCGGCGCCCTCGCGCTGCGGCCGCGCCCGGCCCGTCAGCTGGTCATGGCGGTGATCGCCGTCAACGTCCTGTGGACGATCGAAAGCCTCCTGACCCTGGCGCTGGGATGGCTGCAGCCGGACGCCCTCGGCGTCGCCTTCGTCATCGTCCAGGCCGCCGCCGTGGCCGGGTTCGCCGGGCTGCAGCTGTTCGCCCTGAAACCGGCGCGACGCCTCGCCTAGACGTCGTAGCCGTCGACCCATGCCTGGAGCAGGGTCCGGGCGATGGCGATCCGGGCGGGCGCCTTGATCGAGGGATGGCGGCCGGCGAGAACGTCGGCCGCCTCCTGTCGCGTCAGCCAGGCCACGGCCTCCAGCTCGGTCTGGTCGGGCCGGGCGTCCATGCTGTCGACCTCGGCGATCAGGCCGATCATCAGCTGCGACGGGAAGGGCCAGGGCTGGCTGGAGTGGTAGCGAACGGCCGTCACCGTCAGCCCGGCCTCTTCCTCGATCTCGCGGGCGCAGGCCGCCTCGATGGTCTCCCCCGGTTCGAGGAATCCGGCCAGCGCCGACATCCGCCCCTCGGGCCAAGCCGCCTGACGGCCCAGCAGGCAGATGGGTTCCGGACCGCCCCGGTAGACCGGCAGCATGATGGTCACCGGATCGACGCGCGGGAAATGCTCGGTCTTGCAGGCCGGACAGATCCGCTTCCACCCGCCGCAGGCGTTTTCGCTCTCCACCCCGCAGGCCGCGCAGAAGCCGTGCCGCCGCCGCCAGTCGAACAGGGACTTGGCCGTCCCGGCCATTGCCGCGTCCGGCCCCGGCAGGATCGCCGCCGCCTCGCGCATCTCGTGGAAGGCGCCCAGCCCGGCCAGCGGCCCCGCCGCCGGATCCACCGAGCCCTCGATCTCCACCGCGAAACACGGCGCGCCCTTCCACAGGCCGAGGAACAGCTCCCGGTCCGGGGCCACGGCGCGGGCGTGGGTCAGGGCCAGCCAGGCCAGCCGCGGCTCCTTCGCCTCGACCAGCGGCTTCCCCTCCCACAGCACCATGGCCACGGCCTCGTCGCTGGCCGCCTGTTCGGCCAGCCATTCCGGATCGTTGCGAAGGTCGCCGGCGCGATCGAGCGGATTGCCGGCGAAGGTGTTCAGGACGGGGAGGGCCATGCCCCCATCTAGCAAGCCCCCGCTTGCATCCGCGAGCCGGAATCGTCATATCCCCTCTCGGAGATCGCGGGCGAAGGCTTCGCCAACCTGGTCAGGGCCGGAAGGCAGCAGCCACAACGAATTCCCCTTCGGGTCGCGGTCTCCACCTTCTCCCTGAATTCAGCGATCCGCCGCCTTCGCCTCCGGCCGCACCGCGCCGACGAACAGGCCGGCCAGTCCATCGGCGTCAAATACATAGACGGCGTACACGCTGCGCTGGCGGACGGCCGCCAGGAATTCCTCGTCTTCGGCATCGATCAGTCCCGCCTCGGATACGAAGCGATCGCCTTGTCGCGAATACAGCCAGACGGGCATGGTCCCGCCGTCCTCCGCTGAAGCCGGCAGGCCCAGATGATCCGTCAGCCGCTTGCCCATCCTCAGCGGATCCCCCTCGGGCGACATCACGCCGCAAACGTCCAGCACCACGCCCTTGATATCGAGTATGGCTTCGCCGTCCGCCCAGCCCGTCATCAGGACTTCCATGTCGCCTGGCGTAGAGTCTCCGGGGTTGGCCGGATCGAAATTGAGGAAGACGGTGGTGTTCTGGAACGCCTCGCCGCTGTCGGCGGGCATCAGCGACGTCGCATCCCGCCATCCGGCGCCCTTGGCGACGAGCTCGGCGCGGTGCGCGCTGGCGTCAGTCGACACGCACATGTCCGCGAAAGACTGGAACGGTTCCGCGGCGGCCGCGCCGGCCAGCGCCAGGGAGAACAGCGCTCCCATCATTCCAGACCTGACCATGACGTTCCCCGCGTTCAACCAGGAGTATGACTTAACCTGGCTTTCGCGCGCAACAAGGCTTCGTCGGCATGCACCGATGGATGCGCGACTGGCGTGGAACCGGGGCGCCGTCCGATCGCTCTGATGGCTCACCCCCTGCAGGAGCGGACATGAGCATTCTCGGCAACATCCTCGGCAAGATCTTCAAGCGACGCGAGACCGCGACCCCGACCGCCGCGCCGGCGCCCACGGCCCCGACCACGACCACCACGACGTTCGCTCCGACGCCCGCCGCCCAGCCGGTCGACGTCGACGGCATCCTCGACTTCATGAACGAGCAGCGGGACCAGAAGCTGAACTGGCGCACCTCCATCGTCGACCTGATGAAGCTGACCGGCATGGATTCGACCCTGGCCGAGCGCAAGGAACTGGCCGGCGAGCTCGGCTACACCGGCGACACCTCCGACACGGCCTCGATGAACATCTGGCTGCACAAGCAGGTCATCCAGCGCATCAGGGACAACGGCGGCCAGATCCGCGACATGACCGACTGATCCACACCGTCATCCCCGCGAAAGCGGGAAGCCTTGCGGCGAGGGGGTGCGCGACGCGGCCCTCTCGCTGTAAGACGGACGGATGAGCGACGCCGACCTGAGTCCCGATGGCCCTCCGTGGGAGGAGGACGCGCCCGAAGGCGAGGAGCGCGACCCCAATACCGAGGACATGTTCGGCGCGCCGGAACCCGCCGGCATGCGCGAGGCCGAAGCCGCCGCAGCGCCGGTCGAACCGGCCCCGAAGACCGAACCCGCCGCCAAATCCGCTCAGGCCCCTGCCGCCGCGAACGCCGGCCCGCCCGCCCATGTCGACGACGGCGAGACCTACACCGTTCTCGCCCGCAAATACCGGCCGCACACCTTCGAGGACCTGATCGGCCAGGAGGCCATGGTCCGCACCCTGACCAACGCCTTCGCCACCGGCCGCATCGCCCACGCCTTCATGCTCACCGGCGTCCGCGGGGTCGGCAAGACCACCACCGCCCGCCTGCTGGCCCGCGCGCTGAACAACGAGACCGACGTCATCGACCGCCCCTCGCTGGCCCTGACCGACCAGGGGCGGCACGACGCCGCCATCATGGCTGGCCAGCATATGGACGTGGTCGAGATGGACGCCGCCTCCCACACCGGGATCGACGGCATCCGCGACATCATCGAGAGCGTCCGCTACGCCCCGGTCGAGGCGCGCTACAAGGTCTACGTCCTCGACGAAGTGCACATGCTGTCCAACCAGGCCTTCAACGCCCTGCTGAAGACCCTGGAAGAGCCGCCGCCGCACGCCAAATTCATCTTCGCCACCACCGAGATCCGCAAGGTGCCGGTGACCATCCTGTCCCGCTGCCAGCGTTTCGACCTGCGCCGCGTCGAGCCGGAAATCCTCGTCGAACATCTCGGCCGCATCGCCGACCGCGAGGGGATGAAGATCGAACAGGACGCCCTGGCCCTGATCGCCCGCGCCGCAGAGGGCTCGGTCCGTGACGGCCTGTCCCTGCTGGATCAGGCCCTCGTTCAGGGCGAGCGCGGCGAGACGGTGAAGACCGAGGTCGTGCGCGACATGCTCGGTCTGGCCGACCGCAGCCAGACCATCGCCCTGTTCGAATCGATCATGGCCGGCCGGACCCCGGAAGCGCTCGAGCTGTTCCGCACCCTCTACGGCTACGGCGCCGATCCGGTGCAGGTGACCAACGACCTGCTGGAACACTGCCACGCCGCCTCGGTGGCCAAGATGCTGGGGCCGCAGGCGACCCGCCTGCCCAATGATCAGGCGCAGAAGCTGACCGCCCTCGGCGCCGTGATTTCGGCCGGGACCCTGGCCCGGGTCTGGCAGATGCTGCTCAGGGCCCTGGACGAGGTCCGCCGCGCGCCCAATCCCGCCGACGCGGTCGAGATGGCCATCGTCCGCCTCGCCTACGCCGCCGACCTGCCCGGGCCGGAAGAGGCGCTCAAGGCCCTGCGCGACGGCGAGCCCATGCCCGGCGGCGCCGCGCCGCGCGGCCCCTCGGGCGGCGGCGGGGGAGCCGGCGGCGCCCAGGCCGCGACGGGGGCCCAGCTGGCCGCCCGCCCGGCGGCCGCCCCGACCCTGCCCGACCCGCAGTCGTTCGAACAGGTCGTCGCCCTGATCGGCGAGAAGCGCGAGGTCGGCCTGCAGATGGACGTTCAGCGCTACGTCCGCCCCGTGGCCTTCAAGCCCGGCGCCATCACCTATGAAAGCCTCGACGGCGCGCCGATGGATCTTTCGCGCAAACTGGCCTCGCGCCTCAAGGACTGGACCGGCCGCACCTGGCTGATCGCCGCCAACGGCCAGGGCGGCGGCGAGACCATGATCGAGATCGACCGCCGCAAACGCCTGGAAGAGCGGGCGCAGATCGAGGCCGATCCCTTCATCGTCTCGGTGATGGAAGCCTTCCCGGGCGCGAAGATCGGCGAGATCAAGACGCTCGCCCCGGCGGTCGAGCTGCCGGCGATCCCGGACGAGGCGGTGGAAGAGGACTAGGGGCCGCCGCTCCCCGTTGGCCGAGGTGGATCCAGACAGACCTGGACCAGGCGGAGCGCGGGACCGGATGGTCGCGCGGGTCCGCTTCAAACCGCAAGATCGGGCGGGCGCACGACAGCCCGGCACGCCATACCCGGATCGCCACGACGGATGAGGACGATGACGGCGGCGCTGGACCACTATCATGCCCGGATGCAAAGGGTGCTGGATCACATCGACCGGCATCTGGACGGCGATCTGGACCTGGAGACGGTGGCGGGCGTCGCGGCGTTTTCCAAATTCCATTTCCACCGGCAGTTCAAGGCGACCTTCGGCCTGTCCCTGCATCGTTATGTCCAGCTGGCCCGGATGCGACAGGCCTCGAAACGGCTGGCCGACGGGCAGGGGCGGAGCGTTACCGATATCGCCCTGGACGCCGGTTACGAGACGCCGGACGCCTTCGCCCGCGCCTTTCGCCAGAGGTTCCGGCAGTCGCCGTCCGGTTTCCGGAAATCACCCGACTGGGTTTCGTGGCTCCAGGCCTTCGGGCCTCTCAATACAGCCAGGAGCAAGCTGATGCCGACGACCTTCACACCCGATCAGGTGACGATTCGCGACGTGGCCCCGACCCGCGTGGCGATCTTCGAACACCGGGGCGATCCCGCAACCTTCGACGTCACCCGCGACCGGTTCATCGCCTGGCGCAAGGCGGCCGGGCTTTCGCCGAAGACCAGCCCGACCTTCAACATCTGGTATTCCGAGCGAAGTCCCGCCGACCCGGCCGACTACAGCATGGACCTGTGCGTCGGCCTCAGCGCCGATCAGCCGGTGGAAACCGGCGACGGGATGGTCAAGGTCGGTGAAATCCCCGGCGGACGCTGCGCGGTGCTGCGCGTCAGCGGCGACACCCACAACCTCGAGCCCGCAGCCCTCTACCTGTACCGCGATTGGCTGCCCGCGAGCGGCGAGGAGATGCGCGACTTTCCCATCTACTGCCAGCGCTTCTTCCTCGACGAACCTGAACAGGGCACGGCGGCGGAGCTGTTCCTGCCGTTGAAATAGGCTCTTCGGCGCGTCCGCTCCGGACGCGCCGATCCTCCGTCCGGCCCTACAGAATCCGCGCCGCCTCCTCGAAGCTCAGCCGCGGCGACCGCGGGAACAGGTTCTCGTCCGTGCCATAGCCCAGGTTGACGATGAAGTTCGGCTCCACGGTCGTGCCGCCGAAGAACTCCGCCTTCACGCCTTCCGGGTCGAAGCCCGACATCGGGCCGACGTCCAGACCCAGGGCCCGCGCCGCGAGGAGGAAATAGCCGCCCTGCAGGGAGGCGTTGCGGAAGGCGCTCTCGCGCCGGCCGGCCTCGTCGGCGAACCAGTCCTTCGCCCCCGGCGCGTGCGGGAACAGCTTGGGCAGCTGCTCGTGGAACTCGATGTCCTGGCCGATGATGACATTGACCGGCGCCTGCAGCGTCTTGGCCCGGTTCTGCTCCGCCATCAGGGGCGCCAGCCGGGCCTTGGCCTCGGGCGAGGTGATGAACAGGAACCGCGCCGGCGTCGCATTGACCGCCGTCGGCCCGAACTTCGTCAGATCGTAGAGTTGGCGCAGCAGAGCCTCGGGCACGGCCCGGTCGCTCCAGGCGTTGCGGGTGCGGGCGCCGGTGAACAGTTGCGAAAGCGCGGCCTCGCTCAGGGGCGTGTCGCGAACGGGGGAAGCGTCGAAGGCCATAACCAGGCTCCAATCAGAAACAACAACGGTTGCTAATTGGGCGTCGCCCATATTTTCCGCAAGTGGATCGGAAACAAAAACTGTTACCAATTTTTCCGGTCTGTCGCTCGCCCCGCCGAACGCCTATCTTGGAGGCATGAAAGACCTCAACGCCCTCATGCAACAGGCCCAGGCGATGCAGCAGAAGCTGCAGGACGCCCAGGCGAAAATGGCTGAATCCACCGCCTCGGGAACCTCGGGCGGCGGGCTGGTGACCGTGGCTCTGAAAGGCCCCGGCGACATCACTTCGGTGGTCATCGACGACAGCCTTCTGGTCCCCGGCGAAGGCGAGATCCTCGCCGATCTGATCGTCGCCGCCCACGCCGACGCCAAGCGCCGGCTGGACGAGATCAACGGCGCCCTGATGCGCGAAGCCGCCGGACCCATGGCCGGAATGAACATCCCCGGCATGCCCAAACTGTTCTGAGCCCGCCCTTTCGAACGAGGTGACCATGCGCGCCGTGCTGACCGCCTGCCTTCTGCTGCTCGCGCCCGCCTCGGCCCTCGCCCAGGTCCCGGCCGACCTGGCGCGCGAGGCCGACGAATACGAACGCGCCCAGATCGAGGGCGACCGCGCCTCGCTCGAGCGGCTGATCGCCGACGACTATGTGCTGGTCGGCGGCGACGGTTCGCGCACCGGCAAGGCCGCCCACATCGCCGAATTCACCGCCCCGGAAATGGACCTTGAGCCCGTGGTCGTGCGCGACCCGGTCGAACATGTCTGGACCGACGGCGCGGCCCTGGGCGGCACGGTCGATGTGATCGGAACCTACGCCGGTTCGCCCTTCCGCCAGACCCTGCGCTACATCGACGTCTGGGCCCTGCGCGACGGCCGGTGGCGCGTGGTCTACGGCCAGGCCACCCGCGTCCCGGCGGCGAACTGAGCCCGCATGGCCGCCTCCGCCGGACCCGAGATCGAACGCCTGATCAGCCTCCTGGCCAAACTGCCGGGCATGGGTCCGCGTTCGGCCCGCCGCGCCGCCCTGGCCCTGCTCAAGAAGCGCGACCAGCTGCTGGTCCCGCTGGCGGCCTCGCTGGCCGAGACGGCCGAAAAGGTCTCGTCCTGCTCGGTCTGCGGCGCGCCCGACACGCGCAACCCCTGTTCGATCTGTTCCGACGGCTCGCGCGACAACGCCCTGATCTGCGTGGTCGAGGAGGCCGGCGCCCTGTGGGCCATGGAGCGGTCCGGCGCCTTCCGCGGCAAATACCATGTGCTCGGCGGCCTGCTGTCGGCGCTGGACGGCGTCGGCCCGGATGCGCTGCGGGTGGCCGAACTGGTCGGACGCGTGCGCGGCGGCGAGGCGAAGGAGGTCGTGCTGGCCCTGCCGGCCACGGTCGACGGCCAGACCACCGCCCACTACCTCGCCGAACGGCTGGCGGAATCCGGCGTCGCCGTCACCTCCCTGGCCCGCGGCGTCCCGGTGGGCGGCGAACTCGACTGGCTGGACGACGGCACGATCATCCAGGCATTGAGGCAGAGGCGGCCCGCCTGACGGCTACGACCGTTTTCGACGTAGGCAGGGTGCAGTGTGGTTGGATGAGACCTGACCGCGCCCGCCCTGTCCTCCGCACGCTGTGCACTCTTCGCACGCTTCGCACCGTGTTTTCGGTTCAGGCCTCCGGCGACTCCGGCTAAGGAACGGAGCATGAACGCCTCGCTCGTCGCCTTTTTCGCCGCCTCGGCGGTCGCCGTCATCGCCCTTTGCTGGGCCCTGATGGAGCGCCGCCGCGCCTCCGCCGCCGAGACCCGCGCATGGCAGATGCGCGAGCAGTACGCCGAGACCGAGGCCCGCATGCGCCTGTTCGAGGACCAGGCCGCGACCTCGACCGAACTGCTCCGCGCCCAGGCCGCCCAATCCGCCAACGCCGTCGCCGAGGAACTGCTGAAGCGCACCGACGAGACCTTCCGCACCCGCGAGCTGATGTCCCAGCAGCGGATGGAGGCCCAGCTCAAGCCGGTCGCCGACACCCTCAAACTGTTCCAGGAACACGTCGCCGCCCTCGAGAAGGTCCGCAGCGAGGAGACGGGCGGTCTCAAGGAGCAACTCGCCCAACTGATGAATGCCTCGACCGCCACCCGCGACGAGGCCCGCCGTCTCACCGAGGCCCTGCGCGGCAACACCGGCCGGCGCGGACGGTGGGGCGAACAGACCTGCCGCAATGTGCTCGAGGCGGCGGGCATGGCCGGCCGCTTCGATTTCGAGGAACAGACCTCCTCCGCAGACGACGACGGCCGTCAGCAGCGCCCCGACTTCGTCGTCCGTCTGCCCGGGGGCGGGATGTTCGTGATCGACGCCAAGGTGTCCCTGGCCTTCGGGGACGCGACCGACGGCGATGAGGAGGCGCAGGCGAAGGCCGCTTCCGTGCGCACCGCGGCCAGCATGAAGACCCACGTCCGCCAGCTGTCGTCCAAGGCCTATCAGGACCAGTTCAAGCCCAGCCCGGACTTCGTGGCCATGTTCGTGCCGGGCGACGCCTTCCTCGCCGCCGCCCTCGACCACGAACCCGATCTGATGACCACGGCCATGGCCTCGCGCGTCGTCATCGTCACCCCCACCACCCTGTTCGCCCTGTGCAAGGCCGTCGCCTACGGCTGGCGCGCCGAGCAGCAGGCGCGCAACGCCGAGGACGTCGCGAGGCTGGGCAAGGAGCTCTACAAGCGCCTGTCGGTCATGGGCGGCCACGCCGCCGCCGTGGGCCGGGCGCTCGACACCGCGGTCGGCAAATACAACCAGTTCGTCGGCTCGCTGGAGAGCCAGGTCATGGTCTCGGCCCGACGCTTCGAGGACCTTCAGGTCGACCACGAGGGCAAGGACCTGCCTGAACTCGCCCCCGTCGACCAGTCGCCCCGCGCGCTCAGCCGGCCCGAACTGGTCGTCGGAGGAAGCGCCGCGCCGGCCCTGCCCGACGCCTGAGTTGCTCGTGACAAGCACGCTTGACATCAGCGCAGGCCGATGTAAAACACCCTTGTCTTAGCGACGGGGGAACAGCCATGTCGAAACGCCTCTGGCCCGTGATCGGGAAATCCCTTCTCGGTCTGATCGCCATCATGGTTGCGACGCTCATCGTCGGAATCGGGGTCGGCTTCCTCGTCGCCCGCGGGGTCGTGGACGAGGACAATGCGATCCTCACCCTCATGACCATCTTCGCGGTGGTGCTGATGATCGGCGCCATGGTCGTGAGCGTCGCCTGGATGCGCGCCATCGACGAGGCGGCGCGCGAGGCCCACAAGGCGGCCTGGTTCTGGGGCGGTTGCAGCGGCATGGCCGTCGGAGGCGTGGGCATCGTCCTCGCCAGCCTGCCGCAGGCCGAGGCCCTCCAGTTCACCGCCTTCGACGGCCGCACCGATCCCGTCGCCTACATGGCCGCCGGCGCCTTCGCCATGATGATGCTCATGACGCTGGGCTACGTCATCGTCTGGGCCTGGTGGTGGCTGGCGCGGACGCGGGGCTGAGCATGAACAACCGCCTCAAGGTGCTGCGCGCCGAGCGGAACTGGAGCCAGGCCGACCTCGCCGACGCCCTCGGGGTCTCGCGCCAGACCGTCAACGCCCTCGAAACCGGCCGCTACGACCCCTCGCTGCCGCTGGCCTTCCGCATCGCGAAGGTCTTCGGCCATCCCATCGAATCCATCTTTTCCGAGGACTGAACCGTGATCGTTTCCACCCTGAAGACCCGCACCGCTCATCTGGCCCGCACCGCCCTGGGGGCCGTGCTCGGTCTCGGTCTCGCCGGCGCCGTGATCTTCCAGCCCGTTCAGGCCTTCGCCCAGGCGGTCGAGGCCGCGCCGGCTCCCGCCGCCCGCGTCGTGCCCCAGGCCTCCGGCGCCGGCCCGGCGCTGTGGGCCATCCGCGACGCCGATTCGACCATCTATCTGTTCGGCACAGTCCACGTGCTGCGGCCCACCACGGCCTGGGGCTCGGCGAAGGTCGACGCCGCCTTCGCCAGCGCCGACGACATCTGGTTCGAGATTTCCAACCCCGACGATCAGGCGTCCATTCTGCCCCTGATCCAGCAGCACGGCGTTTCGCCCGACCGCCCGCTGTCCAGCCTGCTGACGGCCGAGGAGCTGACCGACCTGAACGCCGCCGCCGCGGGCGCCGGCCTGACCGCAGCCCAGATCGATGTTTTCCGTCCCTGGCTGGCCGGGCTGACCCTGTCGGTCGCGCCCCTCGTCAAGGCCGGCTACGATCCCCAGTCGGGCGTCGAGATCATCCTCAAGGCCCGCGCCGACGACATCGGCATTCCGGTGCACGGCTTCGAGACCATCGACAAACAGGTCGGCATCCTCGCCGGCATGTCGGAAGCCGACCAGCTCTCCTTCCTGCGGTCCACGCTGGAAGCCTATGACGACGCCACCGTCGAGCTGGACGCCATGGTCGACGCCTGGGCCTCGGGCGATATCGCCGCCCTCGAGAAGATTTCGGTCGACGAGATGCGGGACGAATCCCCGGCCGTCTACGAGGCCCTGCTGGTCCAGCGGAACAAGGACTGGGCCGGCCAGATCCAGACGCTGCTGGCGGGTTCGGGCACGGCCTTCATCGCCGTCGGCGCGGCTCACCTCGTGGGCGAGGACAGCGTGCAGGAAATCCTCAAGGACCGCGGCGTCGCCGTCGCCCGCGAGGAGTAGGGCGACGGCTGGAGCGGGCGGCGGGAATCGAACCCGCACGAAAAGCTTGGGAAGCTTTCAGGCTACCACTACATCACGCCCGCGCAGCCGCCGCAGCCTTAGGGCCAACGGCGGACGGCATCAAGACGGGACGGCTCGCGAGGGCCGTCCCGCTCTGCGTCCGGGTCAGTCGGCGCGATAGACCACGACGCCGTCCACGACCGTAAGGGTGGCCTTGCCCCTGGGGATGTCGGCGAAGGGGGCGGTCATCAGATCGACGTCGAAGGCCGTCAGATCCGCCCGCTTGCCGACCTCGATCGTACCCAGCTCGGCCTCGCGGAAGCTGGCGTAGGCCGGCCAAAGGGTGAACATCTTCAGGGCCGTGGCGCGGTCCACCGCCTCGTCCGGACGCCAGTCGGGACCCTGATGGCCCTCCAGATCGGCGCGGGCGACGGCGGCGTAGAATTCGATCAGGGGCGCGCCGCGCTCCACCGGGGCGTCCGAGCCTCCGACCACGATCACGCCCAGATCGACCAGGCTATGCCAGGCGTAGGCCCCGTCCAGCCGCGCGTCGCCGAGACGGGCGGGGGCGAAATACAGGTCGCCGATGGCGTGGCTGGGCTGCATGGAGGCGATGATCGGCAGGTCCCTGAACCAGTGATAGTCGGCCGGCCGAAGGATCTGGGCGTGCTCGATCCGCCAGCGCACATCGGCCCCGTTGGGACGCTCGCCCGGCGCCACGCCGGCCAGGGCCTGCTGGTACCACTCCGCCACCGAGGCGTTGCCCCGGTCGCCGATGGCGTGGGTCGCGATCTGGATGCCGCCCCTCAGCGCTGCCTGATACAGCGGCACGATCTCCTGCTCCGTGATCTGCATCAGGCCCGTGGTGTCGGGCCGGTCGGCATAGGGCTCGAACAGGGCCGCCCCGCGCGAGCCGAGGGCGCCGTCGGCGTAGTATTTGATCGCCCGGGTGATGATCCGGCCGTCGGCGACGCTGCGCGGACCGCCGGCGATCAGCTCGGCCGCGCCGTCGGGCGTGACGCTGTTGTAGATGCGCAGGGGCGCCTCGCCGTCCTCGGCCATGTCCTCCAGCAGGGGGATGTCCTTCCACGGGGCGCTCATGAAGTGGACGCCGGTCCAGCCATAGGCGGCCTCGACGCGGAAGCCGGCGCGATAGGCGTCGCGCAGGGCGGCCGGATCGGCCTGGGGCATCAGGCCGGCGACCAGCTGTTCGGCGGCGTCGACCAGCAGCCCTGTTGGCTTGCCGTCCGGTCCCTTGAGGATTTCGCCGCCCGACGGAGCGAGGGTCGAGGCGTCGACGCCCGCGGCGGCGAGGGCCGCGCTCGAGGCGACCACGGCATGGCCGTCGGCCCGGCCCAGCAGGACGACGCGCCCCGGCGCGGCGGCGTCCAGATCGGCGGCGGTCAGGAAGCGCGCCTCGGGCCAGCGGGTCTCGATCCAGCCGCGGCCGACGATGGGGCCCTCGGGATGGGCGGCGGCCCAGGCCGTCAGACGGGCCATGGCGTCGGCGACCGAGGCCGACCCTTCGAGATTGAGGGTCAGTTCGCGCCAGCCGATGCCGTCCAGATGGGCATGGCCGTCCGTGAAGCCCGGAAACAGGAAGGCGCCCTTCAGGTCGAGCGTCTCGGCATAGTCGACCTCGGGCACGCCCGACTCCGGGCCGACATAGGCGATGCGGCCGTCCTGGACGAGGACGACTTCCGCCGTCGGCCGCTCGGCGACGCCGGTGTAGATCGTGCCGCCCCGGATGAGCAGTTCCTGCGCCTCCGCGCTCCAGGCGGCCGAGCCGATGAGCAGGGCGAGGGAGAGGGTGCGGATCATGCTGCGGCTCCGTTGAGGCGACCGGAGGGGTGGAGCCGAAAGCCGCTGGCGTCAAGCGCCCGCCGAACCCATGTGGGGAGGATGAAACTCTACACCATCGGATACGAGGGCGAGCCGCAGGCCGCCGTGATCGACAGGCTGAAGGGCGCCGGCGTGACGGTTCTGGCCGACGTCCGTGCGGTGGCGGCGTCGCGACGGGCTGGCTTTTCGAAGACCGTGCTCGGCGCAAGCCTGGCCGAGGCCGGGATCGAATACGTCCACCTGCGCGACCTCGGCACGCCCAAGGCCGGGCGGGACGCGGCGCGCAAGGGTCGGATCGGCGAGATGCACGACATCTTCGCCAGCCATATGGAAGAGCCGCCGTCGCAGCTGGCCTTCGAGCGGCTACGCGAGATCGCGAAGGACCGGCCGACGGCCCTGCTGTGCTTCGAGGCCGACCACGCGGGTTGCCACCGCGCCGTGCTGGCCGAGCGGCTGGCGAACGAGGACGGGTTCGAGGTGGTGAACCTCTAGACTTCCGGATGACGCTTCAGCAGCGTCTTCGGAGCCAGCACCCGCCAGGCGCCGCGCAGCAAGCCGTCCATCTCGGCCTCGTCCATGCGGTCGATGCGAGCCAGGACGGCGGGAAAGCCGCGGTAGTGGTCGTCGGTGAAGAAGCGATCCGGCGCCGCCTCCAGCAGCATGTCCCGCGTCTCCATGAGGCACCGGATGGCGACCACGCCGGGGACTTCTACCCGAGGCGTCTTCGGCTTTTCCCGCGCCATGTAAGCCCAGCACAGGCCCTTGCCGCCGATGGAGGCATAGGCCTGACCGGCTTCGTGAACCTCGACCTCCGGAAGGGTCCCGGCGAGGCGGCGGATGGCGACCAGATCGACCATCCGCCCAGTCTACATCAGGCCGCGGCCTTCTGCTTGCCTTCGAAATTGCCGTAGAAGGTCTCGCCCTTCGCCGCCATGTCGCGGAGCAGCTGCGGGACCTTGAAGCGGTCCCCGTGCTGGGCCGCCAGTTCATCGGCCTTGGCGACGAAGGCCTTGAGCCCGGTCTGGTCGATCAGGGTGATCGGACCCCCGGTCCAGGGCGCGAAGCCCCAGCCCAGAATGGCGCCCAGATCGGCCTCGCGCGGGTCGTCGATGACGCCCTCTTCCCAGCAGCGCGCGACCTCGACGGCCTGACGGTACAGCAGGCGGGTCTTCAGCTCGGCGACCCGGTCAAGCGCCTCCGGCGTCTCGTCGAAGCCTTCGGTCTTCGTGGTGGGGGCGAGCTCGGCCAGGCCCTTCCACAGCGTCTTGGGCGAGCCCTTTTCGGCCGGGTAGTCGTAGAAGCCCATGCCGTTCTTGCGGCCGAAACGTCCGCCCTCGACCATGGTCGCGACGATGTCCTCGCCCGGGTTGGGGACGTATTTGTCGCCGAGGTCGGCGCGGGTCTGTTTGCCGATCTTGTAGGAGAGGTCCAGGGCGACGTCGTCGTGCATCTCCAGCGGGCCGCGCGGCATGCCGGTCATGCGGCCGACGTTGTCGATCAGGGCCGGGGCGTAGCCTTCCTTCAGCATCGCCATGCCTTCGGTGAGGAAGGTGGAGAAGCAGCGGCTGGTGTAGAAGCCGCGGCTGTCGTTGACGACGATCGGGGTCTTCCTGATCTTGAGGACGTAGTCGAGCGACTTCGCCAGGGCCTCCTGCGAAGTCTTTTCGCCCATGATGATCTCGACCAGCATCATCTTGTCCACGGGGGAGAAGAAGTGGATGCCGATGAAGTCCTCGGGGCGCACCGAGGCCTCGGCCAGGCCGGTGATCGGCAGGGTCGAGGTGTTGGAGCCGAAGATGGCGCCGGGCGCCAGCTGGGCCTCGGCCCGCTTCGTCACGTCGGCCTTGATCTCGCGGCTTTCGAACACGGCCTCGACGACCAGATCCGAACCCTTCACATGGGCGTAGTCGGTGGTGGCGGTGACCAGGGCCAGGGTGGCGTCGAACTTCTCCTGGGTCATCTGGCCGCGCGACAGACGCTTCTTCAGCAGCTCCTCGACATGCGCCTTGCCCTTGTCGGCGGCTTCCTGGGTCTGGTCGATCAGGACGGTCTCGATGCCGGCCATGACCTGCACATAGGCGATGCCCGCGCCCATCATGCCGGCGCCGAGGACGGTGACCTTCTTCGGATCGGACTTCGGCACGCCGGCGGGGCGGACGGCGCCCTTGTCCAGCTCCTGCTTCGACAGGAACAGGCTGCGGATCATGGCCTGGGCCTGCGGCGTCATCAGGGTCTTGATGAAGTAGCGGGTCTCGATGCGCAGGGCCGCGTCCATCGGCACCTGCACGCCCTCATAGACCGCCTTCATCAGATTGGTTGCGGCCGGATAGTTGCCGTAGGTCTGCTTGCGGATCATCGCATTGCCGACGAGGAAATTCTGGATGCCGGCCGGATGGTAGGGGCCGCCGCCGGGCAGTTTGAAGGACTTGTCGTCCCATGGCTGGACGGCCTTGCCGCCGCCCTTGATCCACGCCTTGGCCGCCTCGACCTCTGAGCCTTTCGCCACGACCTCGTGGACGAAGCCGGCGCCTTTCGCGTCGTTCGGGCGGAAGGACTTGCCCTCGGTCATGGCCATCATGGCGGCCTGCACGCCGATCAGACGCGTCAGCCGCTGGGTGCCGCCACCGCCGGGGAAGAGGCCGACCTTGATCTCGGGCAGGCCGAGCTGGATCCTGTTGTCGTCGCCCACGACCCGGTAGTGGCAGGCCAGCGTCAGCTCGAGGCCGCCGCCCAGCGCCAGGCCGTTGATCGCCGCGGCGACGGGCTTGCCGCAGGTTTCCAGCGCCCGCAGGGCGCCGTTCAGCTTCCAGCCGGCGTCATAGGCCTCCTGCAGGCTTCCGCCGGCCAGCATGCCGCCGGCCATGTCGCCCAGATCGGCGCCGGCGCAGAAGCCGCTCGTCTTGCCCGAGGTCAGGACCGCGCCCTTGATGGCGTCGTCGGTCTTCACCCGTTCGACCCATTCGGGGATCTCGGCCATGACGCCCGAGGTCAGGGTGTTCATCGAACGCCCCGGCACGTCGAAGGTGATCAGGGCGATGCCGTCGGCGTCGACGTCGATCTTGAAGTTTT
>Ga0233425_10006359_pt1 | contig 17611 bp, 14 predicted proteins | sample Watercolumn_Towu_2_FD_181712 | JGI IMG/M metagenome (GOLD analysis project Ga0233425, IMG submission 181712) | Freshwater microbial communities from Lake Towuti, South Sulawesi, Indonesia - Watercolumn_Towuti2014_140_MG | ecosystem: Environmental > Aquatic > Freshwater > Lake | place... | reverse complement strand
CTTCGAGCGCGGGCACCCCGTCTCGATCGATGCGCGCGTTCTCGAGCTCGAGCAGCGCGGTCACGGCTTCACCGGCAGCATCTCCATTCGCGCCAGGGGCTTGTCCGGCGAGTGCACCGCGAAGGGCGCCAGCGCCTTGGCGAGGTCCATGATCTCGCCCGGGAGCACGCTCTCCGCGCCGCCCTTCGCGCCCACGCCCTCGACCCCGAGCAACTTGCCGATCAGCGACTGATCCGGCGGCGGGAGCTCCAGGATGGGAGCGTGCTCCGCCAGGCCTGCGAGCTTCCTCGCGTGGGCCAGGGCCTGGCGCAACCCGCCCAGCTCGTCGACGAGCTTCCTGGACAGAGCCTGCTCGCCGGTCCAGACGCGGCCCTGCCCGACCTTGTCGACCTCTTTCTTCTCGAGCTTCCTGCCCTGGGCAACCCGGGTCAAGAACACGTCGTAGAACTGCCCGACCTTCTTCTCGAGCTCCTTCTTCTCGTCTTCGGTGAAGGGGCGGTAGATGCTCTCGGCGTCCGCGCGCGGCGCGGTCTTGTAGGTCTCGACCGTGACGCCGATCTTCTTCAACAGCTCGGCCACGTCGGCCTTGCCGTAGAAGATGCCGATGCTGCCGGTGATGCTGAGCGGGTTGGCGAAGACGCGCGTCGCGGGTGACGCGATGTAGTAGCCGCCGCTGGCCGCCGACGCGCCCATGCTCACGACCACGGGCTTCACCTTCGCGGTGAGCTGCACCTCGCGCCAAATCACGTCGCTCGCCATGGCCGAGCCGCCGGGCGACTCGATGCGCAGGACCACCGCGCCGACCAGCGGGTTCTCGCGGGTCTCCTTCAGCGTCTTCGCGATGGTGTACGAGCCGGCGAGCTTCATGCCCACCAGGGGCACGGTCTTGCTCTTGCCGTCCACCATGTCGCCGTCCACGTAGACGATGGCGACGCGCTGCCCGACTCCGAAGCGACTCGGCGCGCGCTCCGCGCGCTCGTCGTCGATCAAGATCGTCGGGCGCCCGACCAGCCTGTCCACCGCGGCGTCCACCTCGTCGTCGAAGGCGTAGCCGTCGATGAAGCCCGCGGTCAGGGCCTCCGAGGCGATGTACGGGCCCCCGGCGATGCGCTTGCGCAGCTCGGGCACGCCGATGCGCCGACCCTGGGAGACTCCCTCGACCAGCTGTCGTTCGTGCTGCTGCAGGAGGTCGACCTTGTCCGCGCGCGAGACCTCCGTGGCGGAGTCGCGCGTGAAGCGCTCGGGCGCGCTCTTGTGCTGGCCGATGCGCACGAAGTCGGCGCGGATGCCCAGCTTCCCGAGCAGCGCGTTGAAGTACATCGCCTGGGACTTGAGGCCCGCGAAACGCAGTCCGCCGGCCGGGTTCATCAGCGTCTTGTTGGCGGCGGAGCACAGGTAGAGCTCGGCGCCTCCGGCGTCCTCCAGGTGGCAGAGCACGCGCTTGCCGTTCGCGCGCAGGAGCTGGACGGCGTCGCGGAGCTCCTGCACGTGGGCCATGGAGGAAGCGGGCGCAGTGCGCAGCTCGAGCACCACCGCGTCGACCTTTCTCTCGTCGGCGATGCTCCAGAGCTTCTTCAAGAGCGCGACGTGCCCGCGCGTGCCCGGCGTCTCCTCCAGCCGGATGCGCAGCGCGTAGCGCGGCCCCTCCATGCCGGAGGCCTCGCGGAAGCCACGGAACGCGACCTCGGCGTGCACGCCGAGCGTGTTCTTGTCGCCGAGCCCGTCTCCGGCCACGGCGCCGCCGGCGAGCTCGACGCTGCTGCCCGCTCCCGACATGTTGAACGCCATGTTGGCCGCCGCGGTCCAGGCGCGCCGGTCCTTGCTGTCGGGGCGGCTCACCGCGAATTCGCCGCGCAACCGTCCCAGGTAGGGCACGTCCACGCCCAGCGTGGCGCGCGGCACCCAGTAGCCGTCGCGTGTGTCGACGTACTTGCCCTCGAGGCCGAGCTCGAGCGCGCGGGAGCCCGTGGGGCGGATGGCCAGCGCGAGGTCGTACGAGCGTTCCAGGCCCATACCGAGCGCGTTGGTCGGGCCGTTGACGTCGTGCGCGACGAGCGAGAAGCCGAGCTGGTCGAAGGGGCGCGCGCTGTAGCCGATCGAGAAGGACGAGAGCCCGTCGAGCTCCGCGGCGTCCGAGTAGGTGCGCTGCACCGAGAGCCCCAGCGCGGCGAAGTCCGAGCCGCCGAAGGCCAAGCCCCAGGTCAGCCACTGGTAGTTGTACTGGCCGAAGGGGCCGCGGATGGCCGCGTACGGCGGGTCCACCAGGTCGAGGCGCACGCCCGTGGCGATGGGCAGAAAGCCGAACGGGAAGCCGAGGGCGAAGGCGTGACCCTGCCAAGGTACGCGGTGGTCGTCGTCGTCGAGGTAGATGGAGCTCCAGCGCAGCTCGAAGCCCGGCATGAAGGCCAGGTTCGCGGGGTTCTGGATCAGCGCCGTGGTGTCGTCCGTCGCGGCGACGCTGCGGCCCAGGGCCGGCAGCGGCGTGGGTCGCGTCAGGACCTCCTGCGCCGGCGCGGTCGCGGCGACGAGGGCGAGCGAGAGGGAGAAGCCGAGGGAGAGCGTACGGATCTTCATGCGAGCATTCCTCGAGCGCGCGCGACGAGCTCGATGGCCGAGCGCCGCGCCGCGAGCTCTTCGTTGTCCTTCACCGGCAAGAAGCGCGACTCGGCGCCGTCGCGCGGCAGGCGCACGAAGCGCGTCGGGAGGTGACTGGTGATCTCGCCGATCAGCCGCTCGAATTGCACCACGGGCGCTTCGCCGACCTTCTTCCGCGCCACGAAGAACGTCCACTCCATGTCCAGATCGAGCAGCGCGCGCGCCGAGAAGTGGAAGGTGTTGGTGTTGAACACCGGGACGCGGGCGGGGTCGAAGCCCTCGGGCAAGCGGAACTCCTCCAGCACGACGGGGCGTCCGTTCCAGCGCGCCGGGATGCCGCCGCGATCGCTCGGCAGCTTGTCGACGACCTCGCAGCTCACCGGCTGGCCATGCGCGAGGTGCCAGCCCACCAGCGCTGGGTCCAGCGTGCCGCCCAGGTTGTCGATGTTCGCCATCGTCACGACCTTGCCGCCACGCTCCACGAATCGCGCCAGAAGCCCGCTCGCGCAGAGCGCGTCCGGCAGGTCGCCGTGACCTGGGGCGTGCAGGCTCGGCTGCCCCTCGGCGTCCAGAAACAGGCTGCCGTCGGGGTTGAGCCGCAGCGAGAGCTGTTGGACGAAGGTGGCCACCTGCTCGCCGTCGAGGCGAGCCCCCAGGGCCTCGCGGAGGGCGTCGTCGGTGCCGTCGCTGGTCATGAGCCAGAGCGGCGGTGCGCGTCCGCTGAGCCTCTCGAGCTGCGCGATCTCGCCGAGGCGCAGCTCCAAGAACGAGTGCCCGGGGATCGCGTCGACCAGCGCCTTGACCACCCCGCCCATGCGCGTGGCCATGCCTCCGGCCAAGAGCACGAGGGCGCACTCGCCGCGAGCGAGCGCCTCGAGGCCGGCCTGGCGCAGCTTCTGGTGCTCGTCGGACCCCGGCGCGGGAAGGTCGGCGACGTCACCGAGCGCCGGGGGCTCCACGCTGCCGCTGACGCGGTTGTCGTCGCCGGCGCCGCTCCGCAGTCGCTCCGCCAGGCGCAAGAAACGCGCTCGGTCGAAGGCGTGCCGCTCGAGCAGCTCCCGGACGTCGCCGGGCAGGCGGTCCAGCTCCTCCGAGAGCGCCAGAGTCATGGCGCGCGAGCGTAACAGACTTCGGCCGCGGCCGAGGATGCACTACCTTCCGGCCGTGCGGCTGCTCAGCGTCTTCGTCGCGCTCGCGCTCGCCGGTTGCGTCACCGGCGTGGAGCGGCGGCCCACGAGCAGCGAGGCCGCGCGCGAGACCCCACCGCCGCCCGCGGACGAGCCCAGCGCCGGGCAGATCACCAGCGAGGTCCCCAAGGCCAAGCCCGACCCCACGCCCGACCAAGCGCTCGGCCCCGGCTGGGTCTGGGTCCGGGGCTACTGGCATTGGGACGGTGTCCGCCACGTCTGGGTCCGCGGGCGCTGGGAGCGCGCCGCGCCCGGCTACGTCCGCCCGCTGCCGCGTTGATCGCGGTCATTGGACGCGCCGCCGGCTCCGCGGCATGTCGCCGGCATGACGAAGGAGCTCTCTCTCTCCGGTCGAGCTGCGGTGGTCACGGGCGCGGCGCGCGGCATCGGGCGCTGCATTTCCGAGGTGCTCGTCGAGCACGGCGCGCGGGTCTTCGCCTTCGACCTCGAGCCCGGCGAGCCCCTCGCGGGGAGCGAGTTTCGCAAAGTGAACGTCGCCGACGCGGCGTCGGTGGCGGCGGCCGTCGAGTCGCTGCCGGGCGACGTGACGCTGCTCGTCAACAACGCCGGCATCACGCGCGACAAGAGCCTCGCCAAAATGAGCGACGACGAGTGGCAAGCCGTCATCGACGTGAACCTGACCGGGGCCTTCAACGTGTTGCGTGCGCTCTCGCCGCGCATGCGCGCCGCCGGGCACGGTCGCATCGTCAACGTGACCAGCATCAACGGGCTGCGCGGCAAGTTCGGTCAGACCAACTACTCCGCGGCGAAGGCAGGCCTCGTCGGCTTGACCAAGGCGGCGGCGCGCGAGCTCGGGCAGAAGGGCGTGACGGTCAACGCCGTGGCCCCGGGCATGGTGCTCACGGAGATGACCCTGGCCTTGCCGCAGGAGTTCCGCGACAAGGCCCAGGCCGAGGCGGTGCTGCCCCAGCTCCCGTCGCCGCGCGACGTGGCGAACGCCGTCGCGTTCCTGCTCTCGGACGCGGCGCGCTGCATCACCGGCGAGGTGATCCGCGTGGACTCCGGGCAGTACATCTAGACAGAAACTCGACTTCGGACAGTCAGGCGGTCGACGACGCTCCAGTGAGCTCTCAACACTTCGACCCGTCGATGCAGGCCCCCACGCGCGGCGTGGCGCTGTTCTTGCCGATCCCGCACCACTCCGGGAATGCGCTCGGGATGCCTTTGGTGATGTAGGGCGACTGGCCTTTCGTCAGCCAATACGGGTGGTCGAAGACGAACTCCCAGAGGGCTTCGTAATTCGAGGTCTTGCCGGCGGGGAACGGCGGCTCCGAGTGTCCGCAGTTGTGGATGCACTCGAGGAAGAAGTTGCCGCTCTTCGTCAGATCGCTCTCCAGCGTCTTCGACAACGCCTCGAAGCTGAAGAGCCCTGCGCAGTTGTCGGTGGGGCCACCCCAGAGCACCATGCCGGGGACCGCGCGTTTGGGTGTCGCCCAAGGCTTGATCACGAAGTTCCCCACGCCGCCCGACAGCGACATGAACGACGACAGGTATTCGCTGCGCCGGTGCGCGAGCTGATCGGTCCAGAGCGCACCGGCGCTGACCCCGGTGCTCGCGACGCAGCTCCGGTTGACCGGGAGCTGGGCGTCGGCGCAAGCGTACATGTCGTCGAAGAAGGTCAGCTCTTCGTTGATGCGCGTGTCCGGCTGGAAGATCTCCACCGGCCAGACGAAGAGGAGGTCGCCCTTCTGCTCGGGCACTACGGCGATGAAGCGCTGAGCGTCCACGGCCTTCTGCACCTCGGCCTTGTCGATGAAGTCCTGGGCTTTGCCCTTCAGCCAGTGCCAGAGGAAGATCAGCGGGAGCTTCTCGCCCGCCTGCGGCGCGGCGGGCATCACCAGCTTGAAGGAGCGCGTGCCGCCCTTGGTGGCGATGCTGTTCACGCCGGGCGCGAGCTTCGGACACGCGCTGCCAGAGTACTGGGGCGGCGGCGGGGGCTCGGCGGCGCCCGCCGGGGTCGGATCGGAGCAGCGACCTAGGGCGATCGTACCGCCGGCGCCGACTCCGCCGGTGCCGACCCCACCGGTCCCGGCTCCGGCCATGCCGCCGCCCGAGGGCGCTCCGCCCCCGGAGGAGGCGCCCCCTCCGCCGACCACGCCGCCGCTGCCCGCGGTCGCGCCCACGCCGGCATCGGACACGGCCCCCGCCGCCCCTCCGCTTGCCGGGCTCTCATCCGACGACGAAGAGCCCCCGCACGCCGCAGCGCCCCAGCCCAGCACCAGGGCCGCCGCGACCCATCCCGCGCACCTAGTCATGCCCATGCTCGGGGAGCTGGCCGCACAAAAGCGATCAACAACCACAGCCGCTGACGCTGCACGTCAAAGCGACCTTCAGGTTGTAGGTCCCGGAGTCGGTGGCGCCGGCACCGTCGACAATCACGTAGTGCCAGCCATCCTGGGTGGCCGTGTAGGTGTGGGTGACGGTCGCCTTGTTCGCGTTGCAGTAGACCGGGCCGCTGCACGCTGAGGTCGTGCACGTGCCGGTCATCACCTTCAGCGTGGCGAACCAAGTGCCCCCACCGCCGCACCCCGCCTGGGTGGTCAGGGTGATCGTGATCTTCTCCCCGGAGTAGAGGAACACCCGGAACGTGTGATCCGGCCCGGAGTCGGAGCAGCTCGCGCCGTCGGTCGCGTTGGTCGCGCTGCAGGTGAGCGGAGTCGTGGAAAACCCGGTACCCGTCGCCGCACCGGTGCGCCCGATGGTCCGAGCGTTGGCGCAACCCACCCGGCTCTCGGCGCCGTTCGCGCAGGCGTTGACAGGCAGCGCGCATCCGACGACCCCGCCGCTCCCGCCCAATCCGCCGAGCCCGCCGCCACCCGTCGCCACACCGCCGCTGCCGCCGGACCCGCCGCTGCCCCCGCTCCCGCCGCTGCCGCCGGAGCCGCCGCTCCCACCGCCGCCCGTGACACCGCCGCTACTGCCGCCGGCTCCTCCACCGCCGGTCGCGGTCCCGCCGCTGCCTCCGATCGCGCCGCCGCCGCTGCCGCCAGTGGCAGCGCCGCCACTGCCCCCGATCACGCTGCCGCCACTGCCGCCGGTGGCAACGCCGCCGCTGCCTCCGCTGGCTCCGCCGCTGCCGCAGCCGGGCCCGCCTTGGGCGTTGTCGACGAGCCCGTCGCAGTCGTCGTCCTTGCCGTTGCAGACCTCGGTCTTCGGGACCACCTCACCCTCGCAAGGACCCCAGCTCGCGCCGGCGCACTTGCGCACCCCGGGTACGCACTCGCCAACGCCGTCGGTCCCCGGCGCCCCGGTGTAGCAGGCGGCGGTCTGTCCCGGCGCGCAGGCGCCGGCGTCGGAAGTCGTCGCCCCGGTGCCGCCCGCGCCGCCGGCTACCGACCCCGCCGCACCTCCGCTGGCTCCGCCCGCGCCCCCGGCGGGGTCGGCTCCGGTCCCGCTGGTGGCGCTGCACGCCGCCAGAACCCCCAGGATCACACCCCAGCCCAAGACGCGCATGCTCGCCCTTGGAGATTGGGGGCTCTGCCCGCGCGAAGTGATCACCAGCTTGATCGATTTTCCTCGCTGGGGCCGCGGGCGTCCGCGGCCGACGGCTCGTCCGTCCACTTCACCTCGATCGGCACGAGCCGTTTGCCGAGATCCAGGACGAAGTCGACCTCGGCGCCGGCCTTTGGCGAAGGTGGCAACGAGGCGGCGAAGCGCTACCATGCGCCACGCGCGCGGGAGGCCGACACGATGCGAGTGCATCTCCATGGGGCTCTGCTGTTGTCCATCGCGGTCGCCGTCGCGGCCGCCTGCTCCGCTGCCGACGACGGTGGCAACAACGCCGGCGGCGCCGGCGGCAGCGGCGGCGCCGCGGGCAGCGACGCCTCGCTCGGTGGCGGCGCGGGCAGCGCGGGTGACGCCGGCACCGACGGCATTCAGCCCGCGACGACCGTGGTCGTGGTCGGCCCCGGCGCCGACGCTACTTCGAAGGACAAGTTCGGTGGACCGGACGATCCCTACGCGAAGCCGGAGATCGTCTACCCCGCCCCGGGCATCGTCACCCCGCCCAACATGCAGACCCTGGAGCTGCACTGGAAGCCCGGCGCGGGCCAGACGCTGTTCGAGATCCGGTTCGAGTCTGCGGCCATCGCCCTCGTGGTCTACACGGGCTGCAACCCCGTCGGTGGCGGCTGCGTCTACCAGACCGACAAGCAGTTCTGGGCGCAGCTCGTCGACCCGAACCGCGGTGGGCCGCCCGTCGGCTATCGCATCCGCGGCGTGAACGGCAGCTCGCCCTACGGCGTGGGCGTGAGCGAGACGCGCACGCTGGCGTTCTCCAAAGAGAACATCATCGGCGGGCTCTACTACTGGAACACCAGCGGCGTGATCCAGCGCTACGACTTCGGCCTGCCCGGTGCTCCGGCCGAGCAGTTCATGACTCCGGTCATGGCGGGCGCGCTGACCTGCGTCGGCTGCCACGCGCTCTCTCGCGACGGCAAGCGCATGGCCGTCGGCAACGACATCCCGGCGCCGGCCCCCTACAAGGTCTACGACGTCGCCACGCGCCTGCCGCTCAGCGGCGAGGCCGGCGTGGTGGGCGGCGCCGCCAACTTCTTCGCCTTCTCGCCCAAGGGCGATCGACTGCTCTACTCCGACGGCGTGAAGACGGGCCTTCAGGACGTGGAGACGGGCGCGCTCCTGAACCCCAACTTCCTGCCGGCGGGGACCATGCCGGACTGGTCGCCGAACGGCGAGCTCGTGGTGTACGCGAAGGGCAAGCCCCCGCCCTTCGGCTTCGGCAATCCCGGGTGTTTCGACGCGGGCCTCGAGGTCATCAAGCTGAGTGGCGGCTCGTGGAGCCAGCCCACGGTGTTGGTGCCCTTCGCAGGACAAAACAACTTCTACCCCTCCTTCGCGCCGGCGCAGAACTGGGTGGTCTTCAACCGCTCACCCAGCAACATGGACTCGTACTCGGCGGGGCCGCCCACCGGGGACGGCGAGCTCTGGGCGGTGCCCACCGCCGGCGGCAACCCCATCCGGCTCGAGGCCGCCAACAACGGAGGCAGCTGCTCCTGGGCGAAGTGGGCGCCCGACGTCGGGACCTACTACGGCGGCACGCTGATGTGGCTGACCTTCTCCAGCGCGCGCGCCTACGGCCTGCGCCTGCCCAAGGGCTCGAAGGTGCAGCTCTGGATGAGCGCCTTCAATCCGCAAAACGGCAGTCAGGGCAAGGACCCCAGCCTGCCGGCGTTCTGGCTTCCGTTCCAGGACGTCGCGGGCGGCAACCACATCGCGCAGTGGGTGACCAGCGTCGAGCGCCAGCCGTGCACCGACAAGGGTCAGTGTCAGGCTGGCGAGGAATGCGTGAACGGCAAGTGCGTGCCCGTGGTGAAGTGAGAGTCGGGGGGCACTACTTGCAGAGCTTCGCGACGTAGAGGTCGCGAGTGCCCACGGCCGTGACGACCGACGCCGCGCCGAGCCCGAAGTCGATGGCGCCCGCGAACGTCCCGGCCAGGACGGTTCGACCGTCCGGGCCCACAGCCAGCGAGGACACGGCCTGGCTCGCTTCGTCTCCAAACCGAGCGTTCCAGAGCAGCTTGCCGCTCGGGTCGAGCTTGGCGACGTAGATGTCCTCGGCGCCGACTGGGGCGAGAGGCGCAGCGTCGCCGAAGTCGATGCCGGTCGCCGAGTACCCGGCGAGCAGGACGTTGCCGTCGCCGTCCACGGCCAACCCGCCGATCTCCTGATAAAGCGCATCGCCGAAGGCGAGCGCCTGGGTCACCGAACCGGTGGTGTCGAGCCTGACCAGCGCGAGATCCGCGTCTCCGTGGCTGACCAGCGAGGTGCTCGTGCCGCCGCTCAGGAGCTCGACGCTGCCGAACACCGCGCCAGCGACCACCAGGCCGTTGCTCGCCGTGGCGCGCGCGTACCAGAGCGCGAGCGATCCGGTTCCACCCTCCACCGCGGGCTTCGCGTGGACTTGGTACATGCAGGTCCCCGACGAGCTCAGCTTGGCGATGGCCGACCCCGACCCGAGCAGCTGAGGGCAGTTGGCGGGTGAGCCGAAGTTGATGTCACCCGCGAAGCTCGCCATGAAAGCGGTCGCGCCGTCGCTGGGGAACGCAGCCCCGAGGCCGTAGACCGTCTGGTTCCCCAAACCCCCGTACTTGCGCGACCAAGCCACCGCGCCTGCGGCGTCGAAGCCCGCCGCGAAGGCGTCCGCATTGGAGGTGTTCGCCTTCGTGAGCTTGGTCGACGTGGCGCCACCGAAGTCGAGCTCGGCCGACATGAACTGCCCTTGCAACGACCAGGTGCCGTCGGAGTGGGGGACCACGCCACCCGACTCGTCCAGGGTCCCGCCGTAGCGCTTCGCCCATTGCAGGTCGCCAGTCGAAGACAGCTTCGCCACCGCGATGTCGACGCCGCCGCCGCTCTGCAGGGCAGCTCCGGCGATCTTCACCGCCGAGCTGAACTCGAAGGAGAGGTAGACGTTGTTCTGGGAGTCGGAGGCGACCCGGACCTTCTTGATGTTGGTGCTCGACGAGTCGGCGAACTGCTTGGCCCAGAGGTACTTGCCCGAAGCGTCTAGTTTGAGCAGGAAGCCGTCGTAGGACGAGTTGGACGGTGAGGTGAGCGGCCCGCCGCCGAAATCGACCTGGCCCTTGAACTGCCCACCCACCAGGATGGCGCCGGTGCCGTCGGTCACCATGTACGAGGTCTTGACCTCGGCGCCCGGGCCACCGAAGCGCTGGGCGAAACCCCCACACCCGGCGTCGACCCCAGCGTCACCACCGCTCCCGGCGCTCCCACCACCGCCGGAGACCGCTCCCCCCGAGCCGCTGGCGCCCGCGCTCCCGCCCGTCCCCCCGGCACCACCACTCGCCGCTTCGTTCGTCGACGACGAAGAGCAGGCGACGGGGATCGCGACCAAGACCACCAGCTTGGCGAAGCGCATACCCGCGGCTTATCACAAGAGCGCCTGACGGGCACAGGGCGGAGGCCGGTCGGGCCGCGCGCTTGACCCTCCGCGGCCGCGCGGGCATCTCGTCGTCATGTCTGCGAAGAGCTACGACGTCGTGCTGCTCCCCGGTGACGGCATCGGCCGCGAGATCGCCGTGCAAGCGCGGCGAGTCCTCGAGCGCGTCGAGCGCGGCGTGGGCGTGAAGTTCGCCGTCGACGAGATCCCCTGCGGTGGACAGTACTACCTGGAGCACAAGGCCGACTGGCCCGAGGGCTCCGCGGACAAGTGCAAGCGCGCGGACGTCATTCTGCTCGGCGCCGTGGGCTGGCCGTCGCCGGAGGGCAAGGGCCCGGTGATGATGCCGAACGGTCACATGGCGGGCTACAACGCGGTGCTCGGCAACCGCTCGCGGCTCGACCTCTACGCCAACATCCGCCCGGTGAAGCTCTTCGAGGGCGTGTCGCACCGCATCTCCGGACGGCATCAGCAGGTGTGGCGTCCGGGCGACGTCGACATGGTGTTCGTGCGCGAGAACACCGAGGGTCTCTACTCCGGCATGGGCGGCACGCTCAGCCCCGGCGGGCGCAGCGTGCTCGCCACCGACGTGCGCGTGATCACGCGCGCCGCCTCGGAGCGCGTGATCCGCCTGGCCTTCGAGCTCAGCAAGAAGCGCAACGGGGCGCCCAAGGACAAGAAGCGCCGCGTGACCGTGCTGGTGAAGAACAACGTGCTCGACGGCTGCAGGCTGTTCGCCGAGGTGTTCGACGAGGTGGGTCGCGACTACCCCGAGATCGAGAAGGACGTCGCCATCGTGGACGCCTTCACGCAGTGGCTGATCGGCCAGCCCGAGTACTACGACGTGGTCGTCTCGACGAACATGTTCGGCGACATCGTCACGGATCTCGCCTCCGTGCTCCAGGGCGGGATGGGCCTCGCCGTGGGCTGCAATGTGGGCGACCGCCACGCGATGTTCGAGCCCATCCACGGCTCCGCGCCCAAGCACGCGGGCCAGGACAAGGCGAACCCCATGGCGATGATCCTCGCCACCGCCGAGGCGCTGCGCTGGCTGGGCGACAAGAAGGCGGACCCGGCGCTCGTCCGCGGCGGAGACGCCGTCGAGATGTCGGTGCGCGCGGTGCTCGCGGCCGGCGCTCCGCTCACCTACGACCTGGTCGGGACCGAGCGCGCCGCCAAGATGAGCGAAGTGACGAGCGCCGTGCTGCGGGAGCTGGACGCGCGGTTCTGAGCCCAAGCCGGCGAGGCCGGGCGGTGCTCAGAAGCATTTCGTACCTGGGTTGGAACTTTCGGCGTGGGGCCGGCCACAATAGACGATGGCCGGGTCCCGTGCGGGGGCCAAGGAGGAGCAGATGACCGTCCTTGACGCGGCGCAGCGGGTCAAGCTGCGCAGGCTTTGCGGTGGGAGCACGCTCTCGAGTGAGGCGGAGGTCGGCGAGCTCAACGTCGTGCCGTTCCTCGACATCATCGTCAACGTCCTGATCTTCGTCCTGGCGACGCTGTCAGTCACGTTCACGGCGAGCTTCGATGTGAAAGCGCCGTCCTTGCCGGGGTTCAGCACGACCGGTCAGGGGCTCGACCTGACCGTGCTGGTCGTGAACGAAGGGTTCGCCGTCAAGACGGCGGGCGGAAACGTCGCGCCGGGCTGCGAGGCTCCCGGCCTCGGGATCGCCATTCCGAAGCGCGGCGGAGACTACGACCTGCCCGCCTTGGGCGCCTGCATTCGGAAGCTCAAGCAGTCGTCAGCGGAGGCGCAGCAAGAACGGCAGATCTTCCTGAGCGCCAACCCGGGCGTCGAGTACCACGTCATCATCGCCGTCATCGACGCGGTGCGCGTGACGCCGGAAGGTGACCCACTGTTCCCCGACGTGAGCTTCCGGGTGCCGCGATGACCCGAGCGTTGGCGCGCGCCGTGCGGCTCCGGCGCGCCGAAGGGGCCGCGCCGGAGCACCTGAACATCGTTCCGATGCTCGACATGATGGTCATCATTCTGGTGTTCCTGCTCAAGAGCGTGAGCGAGTCGAGCGCAGCCATTCCTCAGCACGACGACCTCCGCCTACCGCTCTCGCGCGCCCGGGCCGACCCGGCGGAGCGCGGCATCGTGGTGACAGTGTCGAAGAGCCAGATTCTGGTGGGCGATCAGCCGGTGCTCCAGCTCGCCGGGCGCGGCAGCGTGACTGCCGAGGGCGCAGGCGCATCGGCCAAGCGCGGTGGCGCCGCCGAGCTCTACATCGTGCCGTTGGGTGCAGCGCTCAGACGCGCGCGAGAGACCGACCGCGTGGTCCGCGCGGCCCAGGGGCTCGACCCCAGAGCGTCCGAGGCGGTGATCGTGGCCGATCGCACCACTCCGTATCGCCTGTTGGTCGAAGTGCTCCACACGCTGGGGCAGCACGAGGTCGGGCTGTTTCACCTGATGGTGGTCCGGAGCCGCGACTAGCTCGGCAGCCCTGCCGACCACTCCGGCGGCGCGTCCTCGAGCACGAGCTCGAACAGCGCGGTGTCGCGGATGGCGCCAGGCGCCTTGGACACCAGCTTCAGGCGCTCGCGCCGCCCCTCGCGCAGGAGCTCGAGCGCGCGGTGGTGGCAGTAGGGGTTGTTGCCGAGCTTGCCGAGCAGCGTCGAGCTGGTCCAGATGCAGCCGCCCTTGCAAGTCTCCGCGTAGTAGCAGGAGCGGCAGAAACCCCAGAGGTCGTCGAGCACGAAGTTGCGGGTGTATTGGAGCTCGGGTGCCTGGTCCCAGATCTCGCGGATGCTCTTGTCGCGCAGATTGCCGCCCACGAAGCCCTTCGACGCCATGGCGGAGCAGCCCTTGATGTCGCCGTTGGCCTCGATGCCCATGGTGCGGATGCCGCCGCCGCAGCCGCTCGAGAACCCGTGCCGGGTGCGGTCGGCGCGCAGCACGTGCTCGTAGGGGCCGAAGTAGCCCACGTTGTTCCCCGGCCAGAGCTTCACGCCGAGCTCGTCCGCGCGCTTTCGCGCGGCGCCGATGCGCGGCATCACCTCCAGGATGTCGTAGGGCTCGAGCCAGAGATCCTCGGCCTCCGCTGCGCGACCCATGGGCACCATGAGCTGCACCTGCCAGCCGTACGCTCCTCGAGCGGCCGCGAGCTCCAAGATGCCCTCGAGCTCGCGGTAGTTCCTGCGGTTGACCTGGGTGTTGCAGCCCACGGCCACGCCGCGCTCGTGCAACAGCTCCATGGCGCGCAGCGCGCCGCGATGACTGCCCTTCAGCCCGCGTAGCTCGTCGTGCGTCGCCTCGAGCCCGTCGAGCGACACGCTCACGGCGGTGACGCCGGCGTCGCGCAGGCCGTCGGCGAGCTCGGGTGTGAAGCCCCGCCCACCGGTGACCATGGTGCACTCCATGCCGCGAGCGCGGATGGCTCGCACGACCTGAAGGAAGTCGTCGCGCAGGTAGGCCTCGCCGCCGTGCACGGCGATCTCCGCAGTGCCCATGTCGTGCAGCTGCTCGACGACGTCGAGGCTCTCGGCGGTGGTGAGCTCGTTCGGGTGGCTCTTGCCCGCGCGCGTGCCGCAGAAGCGACAGTGCTGATCGCAACGCAGCGTCGTCTCCCAGACCACCAGGAGCGGGCGGTAGTCGTTCAGGACCTGGAGGCGGCGGGGCTCGGCGTCGGTCACGGGCGAAGGATAGCCCGTTCCGACGACGGCGGCGCCGCATCGTGTGCGGATGAAGACGGCCGGGGATGACAGGTGGGTCGCGCCGGCTCCGCCAGGCGTTGACCACGTCGCTCGGCTGCGCGATCGTGCCGGCCCATGGCTGAAGCAGAGCGGGGGCGGGGCGCTTCGCGGGATCGGGACGGTGAGCGCTACGCAGCGTGGGTGCCGCTGTTGGTGGTGGCGAGCATCCTCGGAGCGTGCGTCTCGATGATCCCCGCCGTCGGTCTGAAGAGCGACAACAACCTGCCCGTGTACTTCCTACTCGTGGGCCTGGCGGGCCTTGCCTGGCCCACCATTCGCAACCTGCGGTTCGGCAAAGACGGTCTCTCGCTCGAGAAGTTCGAGGAGATGCGCGGCGACGTGAAGACCATCGAGAAGTCCGTCGACACGCTCGCGGCGGCCGTGGCGCACGTGACTGCCAGCGCCGCGGAGCTCGACGCCCAAGCCAAGAAAGCGGCGGGCGTCTTGGAGCAGCTCGACAAGGGCAACCGTGAGCTTCGGGTCGCGCTGGACCAGGCGCAAGTGCACCTCGCGGAACGGATGGGCCCCAAGCCGACTGCCGTCGCGGCGGACGTCGTGAAGCCCCCGGCGCTCGATCGGCCGTCCAAGCACGCGGACGACCCGCAGAAGGGGCGCTGGGGCGGGCTCCCGGAGAGCAAGGAGCGCGGCTGGCGCCTGACGGCGAGGGTCGAAGCTTCGACCCTCGAAGACGAGTGGTTCGTGATCCGTGCCGAAGTCAGCTCCACCATGGCGAACCGACCGTTGCGCAAGCCGGTGAGCTTCTTCGTCCACCCCACGTTTCCCAAGAGTCGCTATGACATCGAGCCGGTGGCCGGGACTGCACGGCTCGAGTTGCGCGGATGGGGAGCCTTCACCATCGGCGCCTGGGTTCAGGACGACGGAACCGAGCTCGAGCTCGATCTCGCCGAGCTCGGCGACGAGGCGCCGAAGGCATTCAAGGCGCGTTGAGCGCTCAGTCCGTGCCCGAGTCCATCGGCGGCGGACCGTACGCCGGCATCGCGCCACCGCCGCCGGTCGCCGCGCCACCGGTGCCGCCGGCGCCACCCGTCGGAGGCGGACCGTAAGCGGGCATCGCACCGCCCATGCCGGCGCTGCCGCCGCCGGTTCCCGCCGCGCCGCCCATCGGAGGCGGACCGTATGCCGGCATGACGCCGCCCATGCCCGCCATGCCCGCGCTGCCCGCTGCGCCGCCGGTGGCCGTGCCTCCGCTCCCCCCGCCGCCGGTCGAGCTGCCGCCGCTGCCGCCACTGCCGCCGCCGTCGCTGTCGCCACCGCACGCGGCGAGCGACAAGCCGACGCCGATGACGAGCGCCGCCGCCACGCCTGCGCGATGGCGCGCGACGCGACAGAACGGGCAGCTGGTCTCGGTGGCCTTGACGTGACGCTGGCACGACTCGCAGACGACGAAGGAATCCATGATGGCCTCGCCGGCCATGCTCTCACGTGCCGCGGCCGAGCGAGTTGACGGTCGTCAAGTCAACAGCTGTCCGGCACGACCGTGACCGTGCCCGTGGGGCTGATCAGCGCCCAGCGCCAGGCGCCGTTGAAGCTGGTGTAGCTCAGCGTCTTCGTGCCGGCCGGGCCGCGTGCGAGCACGGTCTTGAGGGAGCACTTCGGCTCCGAGATGACCGGTTGCTGGCAGGCGTAGGTGGCGTCTTCGAAGGTCGACGCGAAGGTGCCGTACATGGACATGCTGACCGACACCAGGCACTTCTTGCTGGTCTTCGAGGCCGCGGGAGAGCGGAAGACGTAGGCGACGGAGTGGGTCGGCTCCTTCATCTCGAACGAGCCGTCGGGCTTGAGGCCGGAGATCGCGATCGACCCGAGCTCGGCGTCGGGGAAGTGCGCCCGCGCTTGCTTGCGCGCGTCCGCCAAGCTGGGAAGCCCAGGGATCTCGCTCGCGCCACCCGACCCCGACCCGGACTCGAAGGTCACGTTGACGGTGTCGCGCCCCATGACGAAGTAGAAGATGCCGGCGGCCGCCACGGCCACGAGCCCCGTGAGCAAGCCGACGGCGCCGATCACGATCCCCAGCTTCGACGAGCGCGGCGCGGGCGGCGCGCTGAGCCCGCGGGCCACGCCGCCGATGCTGGTGTTGGCGGGGGCCGTGGGCGCCAGCGGCGCCGCAGAAGGCGAGTAGGGCTGCGGCATCGGGGGCGGCGGGGCGCTCGTTCCAGCGTCCGGCAGCAGCGGCAGCAACGCGGAGAGCGCCTGAGCCATCTCGCCGGCGGACTGGAAGCGGTGGTTCCTGTCCTTCTCCATCGCGCGCCAGATGACCTGCTCCAACGCCGGCGGCAGATCCGGTCGCAGCGAGGAGGGGCGAGGCGGTGTCGCCTCGATGTGTTGCCTCAGGAGCTCGAACAGCGACTCCGCCTCGAAGGGGCGGCGGCCCGTCGCGCCCTCGAACAGCACCACGCCGAGCGAGTAGATGTCGGCGCGCGCGTCTGCGACCTGGCCCAGCGCCTGCTCCGGCGACATGTACTGGGGTGTCCCGAGCAGCGCGCCGGTGCGCGTGGCGTCGCCCTTGCCCCCGTACTCGGGGAGCAGCTTCGCGATGCCGAAGTCCAGCACCTTCACCCGCCCGAGCGTGGTCAGCCAGAGGTTGTCCGGCTTCAGATCACGGTGCGCGATGCCCCGCGCGTGAGCCGCGCCGAGCGCGCCCAGCGTCTCGAGGCCGATGCGCGCCAAGAGGCCCAAGGGGAACGGCCGCAGCGACTCGAAGTGCTTCGCGAGCGGGGCGCCCTCCAAGTACTCCATCACGATGTAGGGGCGCTGGTCCGGCAGCTCGCCCATGTTGATGACGTTGACGATGCTCTCGTGACGGATGGTGTTGACCGCGCGCGCCTCCGCGAAGAAACGCTCGACCATCCCGCCCGTCGCGCTCGCCGACGGGGACAGGACCTTCACGGCCACGCGCGAGCCGATGCTGGGCTGCACCCCGAGGTAGACCGCGCCCATGCCGCCCTGCCCGATCAAGCGCGCCAGGCGGAAGCTCTCCACGGTCTGCCCGAGCAGCGGGTCGCAGCCGGTCGGCGCGAGCGCGGTCCCGTCCTCCGTGCAGTAGCCCGGGGCTCCTGCCGGCAAGCCGCAGCTCGGGCACACGTACGCCACCGATGAAGGGTCGCAGGCGACGCCGACTCTGGCAAGGGTGGCCGGGCGCGTGGCACGCTGGCGCGCATGCGCCGCTTCCTGCTCG
>Ga0233425_10006358_pt1 | contig 17614 bp, 16 predicted proteins | sample Watercolumn_Towu_2_FD_181712 | JGI IMG/M metagenome (GOLD analysis project Ga0233425, IMG submission 181712) | Freshwater microbial communities from Lake Towuti, South Sulawesi, Indonesia - Watercolumn_Towuti2014_140_MG | ecosystem: Environmental > Aquatic > Freshwater > Lake | place... | reverse complement strand
ATCCCTTTAAATTCCGTGCGATACGGCTTGCCAAGAAAATTACTGCCGGAGCCGATTTCATACAAACCCAGATTATTTACAATATCCCGAAATTTAAGGAATGGATGAAGATGGTTACCGATATGGAACTCCACGAAAAGGCGTTCATTCTGGCCGGAGTAGCCCCGCTCAAATCCCTGGGAATGGCAAAACACATGAAACACAACGTCCCCGGCATGGACATCCCCGATGAAATCATAAATCGCATGACCGCTGCCGCCGCTGCAAAAAAAGGGAAAGAAGAAGGCACAAAAATATGCCTTGAGGTTATAGAACAGGTAAGAGAAATCAAAGGCATTTCCGGCGTGCATATCATGGCAGTTGAATGGGAAGAGGCCGTCCCCGAAATCGTCAGACAAGCTCGCTTACACCCCAGACCGGCTGTATAACCATCATACACGGAAGTTGCTAAGAAAAAATGCATGCTAGACAACAATTTATGGTAAAATTAAATATATGCAATTCGAATGGGACAGGAAAAAAGCAAAAAAGAATGACAAAAAACACACAGTCCCATTTGATGAAGCCATGACGGTATTTTATGATCCCTTATCGGCAACTTTTGATGATCCTGACCACTCGGTTGGTGAGCAAAGATTAATAACCGTAGGATACTCTTCTCATGGGCGTTTGCTTGTGGTCTCACATACAGAGAGAGGCAAAGCGGTTCGAGTTATCAGTGCCCGTCTCGCAACTACTCAGGAAAGGAAACGACATGAAAACTAAGGCAAAAAAAATGAGTGATGAATTACGCCCTGAATACAACTTTGACTATTCAAAAGCTGTTCGTGGCAAGTATTACAAACGCATTTTAGACGAAGGCACCAACGTTGTCATGCTTGAGCCGGATGTGGCCAAGGCATTTGCTGATTCAGCCGCAGTAAATGATGCGTTGAGGTCATTGCTTGATTTAACACGAACAACTCAACGTCTGACAAAACACCCCAGAGGGCGGGCAATTGCCCGCCGTTGAATGGGAAGAGGCCGTCCCCGAAATCGTCAGACAAGCTCGCTTACACCCCAGACCGGCTGTATAATCGCTGACACTGAGAAAAAACACGTTATACGCTTCGCCGGGAATGACACATTTTCATCCTAAACCCTTCACCCTTTGCCATTCTGAGCACATTCATTGCGTTCAGTGTAAACTCTGCAAAGGGTCTCGTCCTTAGTAAATAATCTCATCCCCACTGTAAGTCCGCCTATTTTTGTTTGACATCCTCCGTACTATGAAATACGATGCGGACAATTATAGAGAAAAATACATTTTTACATTTTCAGCAAAGTGGCGTCTTTATGTGAGAAACAGAAAACACTCCCTTCCAACCCGAACGAGTTGGGTATAAAAGATATTGAAATTTTTATCTCAAACATTTAGACTATTTACGGTTATATCATGGAAACAGTCGTACTAAATTTAAAAATAAGGGAATCCTACCAGGATTATATAAAAACTGCAGCAGAGGCTTTAAGAAGAGGCGAACTGGTGGCTTTTCCCACAGAGACCGTATATGGACTGGGTGTGCATAGGGATAATGCAGATGCGGTAAAACGCCTTTTCGAGGCGAAGAAAAGGCCGGAAGAGAAAAGACTCACCCTCATGATCGCCGACCCGCATGATGTAACGAAATATGTTAACCGTTTTTCAGATACAGAAAAAAGGTTGATGGATTTCTTCTGGCCTGGTGCGCTTGCCATAGTTTTTACTGCAAAGAATAGTGACGGCATCTGTATACGACTCCCCGACAATGCGATAGCGAGGGATTTGATCCGTATGGCGCAGGTGCCTGTTGTCACTACAAGCGCCAACATTTCAGGCCAGCCTCCGGCGACAGACGCCCAACAGGTACTGATGGACCTGAAAGGAAGGATTCATGTTATTCTCGACGGCGGCTCAACACGACTCCGTTCTCCTTCAACCATAATAAGGGTGAATAATGGTGCGGTTGAGGTTCTCCGTCATGGTGTTATTACAGAGACCAGTATAAAAAATTGTCTCCAGACCGGTCTTATGAGACTGTAGCATTTCTGCAACTTGCGTAACTGAGGGGGAAAAACTATGAGTGTCCGGAACGTTTTGATTGTACATGATTCCAAAGTAATTCGGAATCGTTTGAAATACTATGTTTTGACGGAATTTGATAGTGTCGCTGTTTCTGAGGGGGCATCTGGCGAAGAGGCGGTACAGAAATGCAAGGAACAAAGGTTTGAGGTCGTGCTTTGTGGTAAGGAGATTTCAGGTGTGAGCGGAATAGCGCTCTATAAAAAGATGCAAGCATTGGCAATTATTCCTGAAGGTTCTTTTATCTTTTTAACGGCAACCGGAACTCCTGAAAATATAAAAGAATTTATAGAACAGGGCATCGCCCATTATATGGTATTTCCCTTTACAGCGAGGGAGTTGCGGGATAAAATTAACCTCGTATGTGACCCGAGGCGGCTGCGCATTTATGAACGAACATATATCCCCGATACGAAAGTTATCATTCATTCGAAGTATGAGGATATTGACGCTGACGTAGTCAACCTTAGCGCAAATGGAGTATCATGCGACGTTGTCTATTCAAATGACCAACACCATTTTTTCGGAAGCACCCGCATTACGATACAGTTTCCGGCGGAATACAATAGTGTCAGGGTGGAGAATGTGGCATGCAAAATTTTGCGTTTGCATATTATGACATGGAAAAATGACGGTACTCCGGAACATGTTCATGCCGCCTGGCAATTGTTGGGGCTTTCTGCTCAAAACAGAAAGGTTATAGAAGAGGTCTTGGAAGAATCAAGGAAAGGATTTGGCTGATACAACAATGAAAATTGCACTTGCATCTGATCACCGAGGTTTCGAGTTTAAGAAGCGCATAGCCGCTATGCTGTCCAAGATGGGGCATACCGTTGAGGATTTTGGGACGACATCAAGCAGCGAGTCCGTAGATTATCCCGACTACGGCTTAAAAGCAGCCAAGGCTGTCGGATCGAAGAAATGCGACAGGGGAATCCTGATCTGCGGTACAGGAATTGGGATGTCTCTTATTGCAAACAAGATAAAGGGTGTGCGCGCGGCGTTATGCCACAATCTCTATACAGTGGAAATGAGCCGCAGGCATAATGATTCCAATGTATTATGCATCGGAGCCGATATAGTAGGAGAAGATGTTCTGGAACAAAAAATCAAGCTATGGATGGAAACTCCTTTTGAAGGAGGAAGACATGCGCGCAGACTTGAAAAGATATCAGACGTTGAAAACGGAAGCGGGATTTAGTCCAGCACGATTGTGTGCGCCTCTTTGGGTATGGTAAGATTGAAAACCTTCGGATCGAGAGTTTCATTTGCCCGGATATTTGAAAAGGTCATAGAGAGTGAGGTCTTGTGCTCAGGCCAGCGGACGTCGATTTTCTGAGGTATACGGCATCCGTTGTAGGCGGCATAGTTCGTAAATATGGCCTGAAACCTGACAGAACCGTCCGGGTTAAATATTTCAAACCGAAATGCCTCTCCATACACCCTGTCAATAAACAGATTTCCTTTTAATTGCACATTCTTTTCGCTTGCCTCCAGCGCATGGAGCAGCCAAAAGGCAGGCCAGACTTCCAGGACGGGATTTATTCCTTCCAAAACATCGCGGTAGTTAAACAGATTTATCATATCTCCGGGAAAGATGTTGATGCCAAGATCTTCAATTTTGTGGAAGGTATTACAATTGCCGGTATACACATTTTTTTCCCTGGGAACGTAGAGCCGGAATGTGTCGCCGTTGGAAGCCAGATCAAACACCGTTGTGGCGAACCTGGATCCCATTGCCCGGAAATTTTTTGGATGTTGATACAGTATGAGTCCGTTACAGCGTATGGGACCTTTAAGGTCGGGAGTCATGAGAACCATTTCTACGTCTGCTCGGAGGGTGGTGAGCTTTGAACTGTTGGAGAGCAGGGCATCACGTATTTGCTGGACGGAAAGGTTCTGTGTTTCTCCCTGTATGTCTTTTAGAATAATGGCGGTATCTTCCCACGCCGGCATCTGTGTGGTTGGAGTTTTATAAGTTGCGCAACCGGACGCAAGGATTATACACAATGAAAAAATGAGGGCGACCTTGTTTGTTGTCATGAAAAGTTACCTTAGGTGCCTGAACTTGCCGGCAGTGTCTGATTCGTTATTTCTGTAATGTCCATTCTCCGGAAAACACTTCTGTTGCCGGACCTGTCATGTAAACGTTGCCGTCTGCTGCCCATTCCAGTTCCAGATCACCACCTGGCAAATGAGCAAGGATTCTCTGCCCCGTTTTCTTGTTAAGAATCCCTGCAACGCATACCGCAGATGCCCCGGTTCCGCAGGCGAGGGTTATCCCGGATCCCCGCTCCCATGTTTTCATGGTAACCTCCTGCGGATTGTGCACAAGCACAAAATGAACATTTGTTCTTTCAGGGAATGAAGGATGAAGTTCAATTTTTCTCCCCCATTTTACAAGATCAATGGTATCAAAATCGTCAACGAAGATGACACAGTGGGGGTTCCCCATAGAAACGCAGGTAATTCTGAATGGCGTTTCATCGTTAACGGTCAATACTTCATCAACAACCTGGGTTTCTTTTCCCCTCATGGGAATTTCAGACCGCATAAGACCCGGCTTTCCCATATTGACCTTTGCGCCGGATACTTTCCCGCTCTCAGTAAAAAGATGAATCGTTTTAATACCTGACCTGGTTTCAACGGTAAGCGGGTTCTTTGCGGTGATTTTATGATCGTATGCATACTTTGCGACACAGCGGACGCCATTTCCGCACATCTGCGCCTCGCTGCCGTCGGAATTAAAGATACGCATCCTGCAATCCGCAGATTTTGAAGGCATGATGAGTATCAGCCCGTCAGACCCCACTCCAAAATGTCTGTCACTTATAACCCGGGCAATCTTCTCCGGTTCTTTCACTTCTTCTTCGAAACAATTGACATAGATGTAGTCGTTGCCAATGCCGTGCATTTTGGTAAATTTCATAAAACAATCCCGATAATGGTGGTTCTTACGTGATTTTACAGTATTAACAGAAAATGTCCTGAATATATTAAGTAATAATTATGAAAAAGGAAAAGTTCAAAAGCAAGCGCTAAATGTTTCATTATGTTTAGGGTACGATTTTAGCTGTTTTTTCTCATAAAAGCCGCAAAATTTCTTTGATATCCACACTCCCGTTGGTCTCATTCAATGATTTTTAATGTTCAGGAATTTCAAAGTATTTTGTTCTTAGCATGTCATTCCCACGAAAGTGGGGAAAGGCAAAGTCGCTGCCGAAGGCAGCCTAATTCAACCCATAATTATTAAATTTCTTATTTTTCCTATTGACATCTTTGTTCTATTTAAATACTATTGTTCTTTAAATAACAATTGTTTCTATTTACTTTTTTAAACCTATGAAAACTGTAGAAAGCTTAACCAATACGTTGAAAGCAAATGGGATGAAGATCACACCGCAACGTCTGATGATCTTCAGGTGCCTTGAAGGCAATACCTCCCATCCGTCAGCAGAAGAAATTTACAAGAAGGTGAAAGAGGTGTATCCTACCGTTTCCTTTACCACTATTTACAAGACTTTGGAAACCTTAAGGGATCTTGGGGAAATTGCGGAACTCACCCTTGACGAAGAGCGTAAACATTACGACCCCAACACCGAGACACACCACCATATCATCTGCTCCGTTTGTAAAAAAATACTGGATATCTTCGATGATTTCTCTTCTCTGATTAAAGTTCCCAATGCAGTGAAAAAAGATTACACCGTTGATGGGTTTCAAATATCATTCTACGGTACCTGCAAGGAGTGCGGATAGAGCGTTTGCCGCTTCTTGTAAGTTTGTCTGCTTCTCTCCCGCCCACAGAACATATCAGGATTTAAGCAGAGGCTTTTATCAGCAACCTGAATAATGCTGCATGACTTGCATGGTCAATCATGCATTCAGGATGCCACTGAACGCCAATAAGAAAAGGGTACTCCCTGCATTCGATTGCTTCTATAATCCCATCGGCTGTATGCGCCGTCGCCAAAATCCCCTTGCCTAAATTCTTTATTGCCTGATGATGTGTGCTGTTTGCTTCGACAACGCCAGTCCCGACAATTTTATAAAGAAGAGAGTCTTTTTGTATCGTAACCGGGTGAGTATACCGTTTATTATGCACATCCTTGTGAACGATTGCGCTTGTGCATTCAGACGGAATGTCCTGAATGAGAGAGCCTCCTAATGCTACGTTTATCAGTTGAGTGCCGTAGCATATTGCCAAAACAGGTTTTTTCTTCTGCATAGCCGCCTGCAATATGGCGAAGTCAGAAATGTCCTTGTCAGGATGAATGCATACGGTTTTTTCTTTTTTCCCTTCGCCGTACCGTTGGGGAGGAATATCATCCCCGCCGGAAAGGAGAAGCCCGTCAATTTTTTGCACACAGAGTTCCGCATCCTCCTTTTCCCTGATAATGGGCAATAATACCGGTATGCCTCCAGCAGTAATAACAGCCTCACTGTAATCTCTGTAGAGAAAGGAATAAGGACGTTTTCCCTTCTCCTCGTAATCACAATTAATGCCAATAATCGGTTTCATATAAATATTATGCCAAAATCTTTTTCACGGCATTGATAACGTCATCGGTATCTTCTTCTGTCAACTTTGCCGAAAGCGGCAGTGAAATAGTCCTGTCAGACACAAACTCAGCATTGGGGAAATCTCCGCGCTTGTATCCGAACGTATTTGCATAGTATGGATGCAGATGCAGTGCAACGAAATGAATGCCCGTGCCGATATTTTCCTCGTAAAGCGCTTGTTGAAAAACATCCCGTGTCATTCCCGCCTTCTTGATGTCCAGAAGAGGCGTGTAGAGATGCCGCGCATGAACGGTATCTTTTTCTGCCGGCACAGGAAGGATAAAGGGCAATTCTTCAAAAGCCCCATCGTATTTTTGCCATATTTTTTCCCTGATCTTGTGGTATTTATTGATGCGTTTCAATTGGTGAATACCCAGAGATGCCTGGATATCCATCATGTTATATTTATAGCCCGGGAAAATTACCTGGTAGTGCTTAAAACCTTTGTCGGAATATCGATGCCACGCCCCCTTGCTCATGCCATGCAGTCCGTACATCTGTATTTTTTCCGCCCACTCCTTGTTGTTTGTGGTAACCATTCCTCCTTCGCCGGTGCATACATTTTTCGTAACATAGAAGCTAAAGACGGTAATGTCGCCAATTGCTCCGACCTTTTTCTTTTTGTATATGGCTTCGATGGCATGAGCGGCATCACTAATGACAAGCAAACGATGCTTCTTTGCTATCGACATGATTGCGTCCATGTTACAAGGCCTGCCTGCAAAATGTACGGGAATTATAGCCTTTGTCCTTTTGGTAATGCTTTTTTCTATCAGGGCGGGATCGATATTCATAGTATGTTTGTCAATATCCACGAATACGGGTCTGGCTCCGATATGTATAATGACGTTCGCCGTGGCAGCAAATGTCATGGGAGTTGTAATAATCTCATCACCCGGTCCGAGTCCGGACACGATCATGGCAAGGTGAAGCCCGGCCGTGCAGGAATGAAGGGCCATTGCATATTTTGACCCTATGTATTCCCTGAAGGACTTTTCAAAACCGGCGACCTTCGGCCCGGTCGAGAGCCAGCCGGAACGCAGGGTGTCCACGACTTCTCCGATTTCCGGTTCTTCTATCCTGGGACTGCCGAAAACGAGGAAGTCTTTTCTTGTCGGATTGGTTTTCGCTTTTTTCATAATGTCGTACCGTTTTTCCCCATTAATTTTTTGAAATCAGGGCGCCGTAAATATTTTCCAGGTGGTTTACTTCCTTATCAATATTATAATGAGCTTCGATATGTTGCCTCCCTGCTTTTCCCATAATTGGCCATTTATCAGGGTGATTGATGAGATGTTCAAGCCGGTCTGCAATCGCATCTGCGTTCCGTTCAGGCACAAGGAATCCGCTTTTTTCATTTATTACAACTTCGGGTATATCGGCGTGGTACGTTGCAACCACGGGAACACCGGCCGCCTGCGCCTCTAAAAGCGTTGTCGGAGCACCGCCTTCGCTGTCGCCATCCTGGGCGCTTACACTGGGCTGAAGGTAAAGGTGTGCGTTTCTTAATTCTTCCAGAAATACCCGGTGCGGCTGGTAGCCAAGCAAGCGCACAGATTGATCGAGATTGTTTTCCCGGATAAACGACTCAGCACTGTCCCTTAATGTACCGTCCCCGATAATTCGAAATTCAACAGGAATATGTTTCGATATCAAGTGCTTTACCGCCTTCAGGGCAAAAAGAAGCCCCTTTTTTTCCACAAATCTTCCACAAAATAAAATTACAATTTTACCATTTGCAGGAAAACTCCGTTCTTTGAAAAGAATATTTTTTGTGTCAATTCCGATATGCTGTATCGTGATTTTCTCGCCGGGGCACCCGATCCCCACAAGCAGCTTTTTCATGGCATTCCCTTCAACCAGAAACAGCGTCCCTTCCCGAAAAAGTATCTGATATGCTTCCTGCCATATTTTGATGCGTGGTAATTGGGATACATCGTAGCCGTAAAAAGTGGTAACAAGCGCCACGTTCAGCCATCGTTTTATGGGTATCATTGCAGCGCCCTGAGGTCCGAAGTGCGCGTGTATAAGACGCACCTTTTCTCTTTTTAAGATGTTTTTAAAGTAGAAGATATGTTCGAAATATTCTTTCTTGTTCAGATAGAAATAATATCCGAGCCGATCTCTCCACCACCACCATGAATACCGGTTAATTTTGGAACAGTCGTATATGGAGCGAAAAGGAAACTGTTCCAAATTAGTTGTCTGTGTTGCGAGAACAATTGGCTTATATCTCTTTAAATTTGTGAGGTATGAATATATAAAGGTCTCGGATAGTCCAAGATAGTTATGGATGGCATGGGCAATGGTTGGTTTCATGAAACAGGGGGAGAATCGTGAATCGTTTAAATTTGTAAATACCGCCGTTCAGGTCAAGTGAATCATGGATATTCGTAACCGTTTCGTTTTTTGAAAAATGTAGCAATGTAGCTTTATGAAAATAAGACGAAAGAATAAACCACAAAGCACACAAAGGTTTTTCTTTGTGAACTTTGTGGTTGGTTATTAGCGTTACATTTTCAAAAAACTAAAGTGTTACGAATATTTTTTAAGGAAAATACCGGGCTGTTTTCACAAAATATAACGGCTCAGATCTTCGTCTTTTGCTATAGCCTGTAGTTTTTCCTGAACATATTTTGCATTTATAACAATTTCAGCGTCGCCCATATCGGGAGAATCGAAAGAAATCTCTTCCAGGAGCTTTTCCATAACGGTATGCAACCTTCGCGCCCCGATGTTTTGTGTCTTTCTGTTTACCTGAACGGCGATCTCTGCAATTGTCTCCACGGCGTCTTTTTCGAATCGGATTTTAATCCCCTCCGTTTCCAGAAGCGCCTTATATTGTTTAACGAGTGCATTTTTCGGTTCCGTCAGTATGCGCAAAAACTCCTCTTTCCCAAGATCCTCCAATTCCACGCGGATGGGAAACCTTCCCTGAAGTTCGGGTATCAAATCCGACGGTTTTGATACATGAAATGCCCCTGCGGCAACAAAAAGGATACGGTCTGTCTTGACCATTCCGTATCTTGTATTCACGGTCGTCCCGTCCACAATAGGCAGCAAATCTCTCTGTACACCCTGTCGCGAGACATCAGGGCCGTGAGTAGACTCCCGGCTGGCAATCTTGTCGATTTCATCCACAAATATAATTCCAAACTGTTCGACTCTGTGGATTGCTTCCTGAATAACCTTTTCTTTGTCAATAAGCTTTTCAGCCTCTTCCTGCGCCAGGATTCTTTTTGCTTCGGCTACGGACACCTTTTTTGTTTGTGAACGCGGCGGCACCATCTTTTCCAGCATGTTCTGGAAGTCCATCCCAATTTCTTCAACTCCCGCCACAAAGCCCTGGAGGACGTAAGGTTTTTCGTGTATCGTGAGTTCCACGATGCGGTTGGAAAGTTCTCCGTCTCTCAGTTTTATGCGAAACTTTTCGCGTGTGCTTAGCCGCTGTTGTTCGGCTTCATCTGTTGGCGGTTCCGAGCTCTTTGGCACGGGCGGCAGCAATAAGTCCAGCACCCTCTCTTCGGCCATTTTTTCAGCCTTTTCCTGGACTTCCTGTATTTTTTCGGACTTAACCATATTTACGGCAATTTCCGTTATGTCCCGCACCATAGACTCGACGTCGCGTCCATGATAACCGACTTCGGTATATTTTGTCGCCTCTACCTTGAGAAACGGAGCCTTGACAAGGGCTGCGATGCGTCGTGCAATTTCGGTTTTGCCGACCCCCGTAGGACCGATCATGATAATATTTTTAGGGAGTACTTCCTCTTTCAATTCCGTTGACAGCTGATGCCTCCGCCAGCGATTCCGTATGGCGATTGCCACAGCGCGTTTGGCATTTTTTTGACCAACGATATATTTGTCAAGTTCTTCTACGACTTTCCTCGGCGTGAGCTCCTTCAAAGTTAAATCTCCTCTACCTTGATGTTTTTATTTGTGTATACGCAGATATCAGCGGCGATAAGGAGAGACTCTTCCACAATCTGTCTTGCGCTCAGTGAGGTGTGCTTCATTAAAGCCCGTGCGGCTGCAATGGCATAAGAGCCGCCGGAGCCGACGCCGATAATGCCGTCATCCGGCTCGATAACGTCTCCCGAACCGGAGATCAGAAAGGAATACTGTTTGTCAACTACCACCAGCAGGGATTCCAACCTTCTCAGTACTTTATCTGTGCGCCATTCTTTCGCCAATTCGTGAGCGCTGCGCAGGATATTTCCCTGGTATTGCTCAAGCTTGGCGTCAAACCTCTCCATGAGAGAAAAAGAGTCGGCAGACGAGCCGGCAAACCCCACGATAATTTTATCGTGATAAAGCCTTCTTATTTTTTTTGCATCCTTTTTCACAACAGATGCATTCATGGTAACCTGGCCATCGCCGCCGATAGCAACATGCCCATCCTTGCGAACGGCCAGAATTGTTGTAGACCTGATTTCTTGTTTCACTAGTGCTCCTCAGGGGTAAAAAAGGCAAAAACTAGGGAATTGTGTGCCAATAATTGTTTCATTAATTCTCCAGTGAGATGTTATCAATTTGCAGAAAAGTTATCAAGGGATTTCTCTTTCTATAATCGTTTGACAAAGACTAAATTGGGCGTATAATCTGGATAGGGTCGTATGATACTATACTCAAAAAGCTCATAAAATGTAAATTTTAACCTGATAGGGCTGCACGGATAGACTTTTTTTGCCCGTGCTGAACAACCTGCACAACGTTTTTTATACATCACAGATTGTAACCCCAACAATTGGACCAGTATTTCAGAGGAGGATATGGCATGATCGCTAAAGATATAATGAACAGGATTGTTACCGCGGCAAAACCGAATACCATTGGCAGGGATTTGGCAGTAAAACTATTGTCAGGCATGTACAGCGGCTTGCCCGTTGTAGACAACAAGGGGAAGGTTATCGGTGTGGTAAGCGAGTTCGATCTCTTAAAAGCCTTGCGGGATGGAAAGTCTTTGGAGCAGGTAAAGGCAGAGGATATTATGTCAAAGAACCCTGTCTGTGTAAAAGAGGAGACGCCTGTCGAAGAAATTATAAAGCTGATGACAGACCGGAATATTATTCGGGTTCCCGTGATAAGAAATGATATGCTCGTAGGAATCATATCCAGGTGCGACATTCTTAATAGTTTTGTAGAGCCTGAGTTTGTGACTGTATGCGCCGATTAAAGGAAACGCAATCCATTTTGTTTTCTCCATGGAAAGGAAAGATAAAGCAGACCCGTTAAGTTATTGAAATAATCCTGCTCAAAAGCACTTCGTTTTATCAGTAAAGAGCGCCGTTAACAAAGCAGAACATGTACATTCTCAGTTGCCTTAGTCAGTGAAATTAAATTGTCCCCGGGAGGTGATGATCATGAATAAAAGACCAAGGCCCCTTATCCGAATGGCAATTGCATGTTTCTTCTTTTTTATCGCAGTTGCCCTTAACATTTTGTTGCCGCGTTATTGGCATAACATACCGGAGATAGTAAAACACCTTCTTCTTCTCTTTAGCGCTATAATGTGCGTTCACCTGATTGAGTATGCATACCTGTGGTGGGAAATTTTTGGGCATATACAAAGCATCTTAAAAGAAACTCTCCAGGCCACGCATCGGCTCATCGATGATAACAGAAGCTCTCTGGAAAAATCTTTACAAACCACCAACCGACTCATCGGATCGGCAACAACCTGCGGACTAACAAATATCTATTGTTCCCGCAAGGACGTGAAGGGCGATATATATAATGCCATAGAAAACGCCGAGAAACGTGTGTGGCTTCTCGGTGTAACATTCTCGGAGAATGTCCATCTCGACGAATTACTTCCCACATTGAACGAAAAGATAGCAACGGGGGTTGACACGAAGATACTTCTCCTTGATGTATTCCAAAGCGCAGCGGTTTCCCGGACATTTCTTGAAAGTCCCGCTTCCGAGATCGAGAAGATTATCAATACCGATAGGGCAAGAACGCTGTCATCTGACGATCCTCTCTTCCATCAACGATTATACAGCGACTTTTCTCACACTTTTGACAGACTTCGAAACTATCCCACTGTTGGGCCTGCCGTCAGGTTTTATGCACACCATCCGGCCTGCTGGATGATGATTGTAGACAACACAGCCCATTTTCAACCCTATACGTTTGGACGAAGCGCAAACCAGCATTCGTCGAATTTGTGCATCGGCGCTGGTATGCCGGTGTTTAAATTTCAGATGCAGCCAAACGGGAAACCCTTTGAGATACTCGAGGACCATTTCCTGAAGTTGTGGCTGACGTCCAACATGGACTTATTCCACATAGAGGCTCGAATAGCAGACCGCAATCGCATCGTTAAAGAGATATTCGATACTCACGCTTCGTGGTTTAGACATGTCTCCGAGTCGCTTCATTTGCCTAAGGGCAATACGCCATTTACCATTGACCGACGCAAATTCCCGCGTCAAACCTGGGTGTGGAGCCAACCGCCGCTGAATGTCTGTTTGCATGACCGTAAAACTACAATAAGAGCCGCCATTTGCAATTGTTCCTGTGAAGGCATGTCTTTAAAATTAGAGGCTACGAATCTTCCCCTGAACGAGGGACAGATTATTGCTTTACAAGGGACGTCTCCGGATGAACCGCCGGCAGCCAACTTCATGGCAGGTCATTTCCTGGGAAAAAAGAGGTTTGTGGTCAGGCAGATAGTGAATGGTTTACAGCCTGTTGTCGGATTGCAGATGGTTCCAACTGGAGAGGAATATAATGACTAAATCAAAGCGGGGGATAACTCAAAAATCTCATACAATGTTTATTCCCGTGCAGTCAGGAGTTTCCTCCTGCCACCACACAAACTATCCACCCTCTTCACCCCCGCCAGCGGGGGACAAACATCTGTCCCCCTCAATCTAGGGGGATTAAGGGGGGAGAAGCATTTGTTTGAAATTCCTGAACATTAAATTAATAAGAGGGTGGCATGGACAAACTCCGTTTGTCCATGCTGAACTTGCGCAACATTGTTTACAAATCACACATTGTAAGCCTCTTGAGTATAACTGCTTCTTCCCTGTTGGCGCAACACTATTGCCAGTTGAGGATGCTTCCTATGGAAAATGTACAAATAACCATTAATCACGTCTGGGTTATGGCATCTGCGTGCATGGTGTTTTTCATGCAACTGGGATTTACCTCCTATGAAGCCGGTTTTTCGCAGTCGAAAAACGCTATTAGCATTTCGATAAGAAACCTGGTGGAATTTCTTGTTTCCTCCCTGATGTTTTATGCCGCAGGATTCGGGCTGATGTTTGGGATAAGCTGCACGGGCTGGATTGGGACAAACCATTTCTTTACCAGCGGGGTATTGGCGCATCCCGATAATTTGGGCTATACCTTTTTCTTTTTTCAATTGGTCTTTGCTGCCACCGCCTCGACCATATTATCCGGCGCCATAGCAGAACGTTCGTCTTTCATTCCGAATGTCGTTGGCCCGGCATTCATGGTAAGCGTCATCTACCCGATTTTTGGGCATTGGGCATGGGGAAACCTTTTTTATCCGGAACAGGCTGGCTGGCTGGAGAGGCTGGGGTTTATTGATTTTGCAGGCTCAACGGTAGTGCACTCGATTGGGGGATGGTTTGCCCTGGCAGGAGCCGTAGTTTTAGGCCCGCGCGTGGGCAAATATAACCCTGACGGTTCTTCAAATCCCATGGGGCTGCATAACGTTCCGCTGGCCACGCTGGGCACTTTTTTCCTCTGGTTTGGTTGGTTTGGCTTTAATGGTGGGAGTCTTCTGCGGGCGAGCGGAAATATTGGCCTCGTTATTGTCAATACGAATATGGCATCTGCGGCATCCGGGGTTTCGGCGCTAATGATGAATTACGCTATGGAAAGGCGGCTGGATGCAGGAAAACTCTTTACGGCAGTACTTGCCGGCCTGGTGGCTATAACGGCGGGTTCGAGCAGGGTAAGCCCAGACGGAGCCATATATATCGGCCTCATCACCGGCATTGTGGCGATCCTGGCACAGGACTTTATTGAAAAGAAGCTAAAGGTAGACGACCCCGTCGCAGCCGTTGCAGTTCACGGCGTAGGCGGTGTTATTGGCACCCTCTGCGTTGCACTCTTTGCCGAAAAATCAACCCTTCTGGTAGAAGGCGGCAATCGATTGCATCAACTCGGAGTACAGGCAATAGGCGTTGGGGTCGCCTTTGCGTGGTCGTTCGGGCTGGGGATGTTTTTTTTCTGGTGTCTTAAGAAGATCGTACGTATCCGTGTAAGCCCTGAGGAAGAGAAGAGAGGGCTTAATGTCGCTGAATACGAAGACGTAGCTTCATGGCTTGATTTTATGCGTATTACACGGCTGCAAGACCTGAACGTCCTGCTGGAAAAACGGGTTGCGGAAAGGACCAATGAGTTGCAAAAGACAAACATCGCCCTCGGAAAAGCGAACCGGCTTAAATCGGAATTTCTGGCAACCATGTCACATGAGCTTCGCACACCGCTGAACGCCATTATCGGTTTTGCGGAAGTTTTACGGGATGAAATCGTTGGAACCATCAACGCCGAACAGAAAGAATACCTGAACGACATTCACGGCAGCGGACAACACCTGCTCGATATGATTAACAGCATACTCGACCTTTCGAAGATCGAGGCCGGAAAATTAGAGCTTCAGTATGAAGAGTTTCCCGTAAAAGAGGCTATCAGCGCGGCGCTGAATACGGTTATGGGGGTTGCCCGCAAAAAAAACATCGATATAATTACTCACATTGACGAAGACCTGCCTGCAGTAACGGCGGACAAGGTAAAATTGAAACAAATCCTGTTTAACCTGTTATCCAATGCGGTGAAGTTTACACCTGAAAACGGCAGGATTACCATCCATGCAAACCTCACGGGACAATTAATCCAGATTGCCGTGAGTGATACGGGCATCGGCATCAAATCCGAGAATATGGACAAAATATTCGAGGCGTTCCGCCAGGTAGATGGTTCGTATGCACGCCGGTATGAAGGAACGGGGCTTGGCCTGACGCTCACCAAACGTCTGGTAGAATTACACAACGGCAGGATATGGGTAAAGAGCGAATATGGTAAGGGGAGCACATTTACTTTCACAGTGCCCATAAAATCGCCCAAAAGTCCTCCCTAATGTAATGTTCAGGAAATTCAAAGTTGCGTTTGTAGAGCGAAGAGCCTCTTCGCTCTACACTTGACATATAGGAATTTCAATGTAGGGGGTGAAAATCTTCAACCCCTACGAGTTGTTGTCAAAGGTAGCCTGATTCAATCGGGAAGCATAGTTACACTGCGACGGGCTGTGCGAGAATATATCAAAATCAACAAACATGGGCAAGGAATAAATTCCCTTGAAAGCCCTGAGAAAGACAAATAAAATATGACGTTTATTAAAGCAAGAAAAGAGGCAAATGATTACCGGCAATAATTGCCTACAACCCGCATATAAGCTTGTCTTCAAAGTATTTTAGCCCTCTCTCATAAACATCCGGAAATATAACTGCAAAAAATGGCTGAACAGACAATAAAGTACGATATCCAGGGGATGCATTGTGTAAATTGTGCAATGACCATTGAGCGCAGGCTGAAAGACATCGCAGGGATTAAATCGGTCCGTATTAATTTCTCCAGCGCAACAGGTATTGTCACCTTCGATACCGGCTTCGTAAATAAGAATGCTATTATACACCATATCAGAGACATCGGTTATTCTGCAAAAGAGCGTATCCGTCTCGACCAAACCCCGAAGACAACGGTTCAAACGGTGTGGCTTATTTTCAGTGTAGTGGCGTCCATTTTCGTGATGCTGCTCATGTATGTACCGTTGCCGGGATCCATGAACAGTTATCGGTCTTATTTGATGATGGCTGTTGCCACGATAACGATAGCGGGACCCGGAATGGATTTTTTAATCAGCGCCTATAAGTCTGTCAGGAATTATTCGGCGAACATGGACGTCCTTGTTTCCATCGGTATATTAGCTGCCTATCTCTATAGCGCCCTCCTGGTTTGGAACGTGTTTGGCATGTCGGGGCATGCATTTTTCGAGACGTCTGTGATGCTGATTGCTTTTATACGGATTGGGAAATATCTGGAAGATCGGGCACGGGGGAGGGCAAGCCAGGCGCTCCAGAAATTAATGAAACTTCAGTCAGACAAGGCACGGCTGCTATTGCCGGACGGGAAGGAATCGGAGGTCAATGCCTCATCTCTTTGCGCAGGAGACAAAGTCATCGTCAGGCCGGGAGAAATCATTCCTGTTGACGGTGAAGTTACAGAAGGTATGTCGTCTGTGGACGAATCTGTAGTTACGGGAGAGTCGGTGCCTGTCGTCAAACAAACGGGGGATGCAGTGGTAGGCGCAACCACAAACAAAACAGGTGTTTTAATCATTAAGGCAACGAAAATAGGCGAAGAAACAGTGCTGTCTCAGATAATTACTATGGTGGAAGATGCACAGATGGATAAGGCCCCTGTCCAAAGGTTTGCAGACAGGGTGTCGAATGTATTTGTTCCCGTAGTGGTGGGAATATCCGTTGCAACGTTCCTTTGCTGGTATTTGTTATTTTATAATTTTATTCTCGGTCAGCCTCCTTTTGCTTGGGCACTGAAAACAGCGATTGCAGTTCTGGTTATTGCGTGTCCATGTGCTATGGGGCTTGCCACTCCCACAGCCATCATGGTGGGAAGCGGTGTGGGGCTTGCCCGTGCTATACTTATCAAACGGGCAAGTTCTCTGGAAGAAATTGCCCGGATTAATATCATTGCATTTGATAAAACGGGGACTATTACAGAGGGGCGTTTTGTGGTAACGGACATTATCCCTTTCCGCACGGCCAGTGAATCTGAATTGCTCGGACTGGCTGCGGCAGGATGTTCTTATTCCAATCACCCGTTATCGCAGTCGGTTGTTGAAGAGGCAAAAGGGAGAAAGCTGGTATGGGATACAGCGCTGGATTACAG
>Ga0233425_10006357_pt1 | contig 17614 bp, 12 predicted proteins | sample Watercolumn_Towu_2_FD_181712 | JGI IMG/M metagenome (GOLD analysis project Ga0233425, IMG submission 181712) | Freshwater microbial communities from Lake Towuti, South Sulawesi, Indonesia - Watercolumn_Towuti2014_140_MG | ecosystem: Environmental > Aquatic > Freshwater > Lake | place... | reverse complement strand
TATATCATGAGGTTTAAATTAATTGTCGTCTTTGCATTTCTCTGTTGCGTTGCTGTTTCGCAAGACACCCTGAGAATCATGCAGTACAATCTGATGATGTTCGGTAACAACTTTTCATCATGTAACCAAACGACTAACAGTTATATTACCAAAACCGACAATCTCAGGACAATCGTCGGGTATGTTAAGCCTGACATCATTTGCGTAAACGAAGTGAATGAATCTTCGCTGTACCATGATTATATTCTCACTCATGCCCTGAATGTGGATGGTATCAACTACTGGGAACGTGGAAATCCGCCAAATTATTCGAACTCGGATATCATTAACGAGATTTTTTATAACACCGATAAGCTGAGCCTTGAATCAAGCGTTGCTATCGAAACCAATGTCAGGGATATCGATATTTTTAAATTGAAATATTTTCTTGACGGTCAGCCTGATTATGCTGAAATCAACTGCGTTGTCGCTCACTTTAAAGCGGGAAGTGATCCGGAAGATGAAGATGAGCGGGCAAATGAAACCATCAAGCTTATGAATTATCTTCACAATGCTGGTGCGACGGGTAATTATACCGCATCGGGTTATTTCAATGTTTACACAGCCTCTGAACAATCATTCCAGAATCTTTTGTTCTATTCCAACCAGGAGGTTCGCTTTTATGACCCCATTGATCAGGTCGGCTCATGGAATAACAACTCCTATTATGCAGATGTCCACACTCAATCCACCCATACCTCGGGCGATTGTTTCTCAAGCGGCGGACTCGACGACCGGTTCGACTTTATCCTGGTTTCGGACGAACTCCTGAACGGATCGAATTTCATGAAATACCTGAACGGATCTTACCATGCTGTAGGTCAGGATGGACTTCACTTCAACAGCAGCCTGAATTCTTCGCCGCAGAACACATCAGTGCCGGAAGATGTGCTGCAGGCATTATATGATATGTCTGATCATTTGCCGGTTGTCATCGAAATGCTTGTAGGCAATGACCTTGGGACAGAAAGCATTGCCGCAGGGGATATTTCTATGGCTTTCCAGAATCCGGTGCGGGATCAATTAGATATTCGTTTAACGATAAAAGAACCTGAAATTTTTTATATTCAAATCCATGATTTGCAAGGGAAAACATTGGGTTCAGAACAATTCAAAGCCATTGATGCATCTTCTTTTTTCACCCTTCCGGTGAACCATTTGAAACCCGGTATTTATTTTCTCACCCTGTGTAACAGCCGGAATTTTATTACCACGAAAAAGATGATCAAGCAATAATTCAAATATCCTTTCTTGCCTTATTGTCTTAGTATCCCAATCAAATCTTTGTTTATATAAAGAGTTTCACGTCCGACCTTTTGGGGTACAACAATATCAATTTCTGTCAATTCTTTTAAATAGCGTGAAGCTGCTTTTCTCTCAACTCCAAGTTTATTTACCACAAATTCAATCTTTGAATAAGGTTGTTCAAATAATAATTCCACAAGTTCTTTTCGATAAACTTTTGGAGCTTTTTGCTGTACCTTTTCTATCATTGAATCAAGCAGGTTTTTGATATTTGTAATTCGTATAATCGTATCTCTTGATGTAGTTTCAACCGCTTTGAGCATAAAAATTATCCATTCTTCCCAATTACCGGTTTTGTTTGTTTGGTTTAGAAGTCTGTAATATTCGGTTTTATGGTCAATTATGTATGAACTCAAATACAAAATCGGTACATCGATCAGACCCTTAAGTATAAGATATAAAATATTTAAAATCCTTCCTGTTCTCCCATTTCCATCATAAAAGGGGTGAATACTTTCGAATTGATAATGTAAAATTGCTAAGTTAATCAAGGGCGATAAATCATTCTGCCCGTTAAAATGATTTATGAAATTGGTTAACAAATCAAGTATTTCTGCTTTGTCCTGTGGTGGAGTATAGACAATTTCTCCTGTTTTATCATTTTTCAACACAGTCCCGGGTGTACTCCTGACTCCAGCAGTATTATCGACTAATTTCTGTTGTATTTTTACAATGTCATTAACTTTTAAAAATCCTTGTTTTTTTGAAAGGTCATATCCATAAAATATTGCTTTTCGGTAATTTACAACTTCTTTTGTCGCCGCAGTTATATTTGCTTTGTTCACTGTCAATGCTTTGTAAAGCTCATCCTGAGTTGTAATAATATTTTCAATTTCAGAACTATCCTTAGCTTCCTTTAGCACTACAGCATTAAGCAACATAACCTGGTTAGGAATCGTTTTTGCAATCCCTTTCAGTTCAGCCAATGCAGCTATCGATTTATTTGATTGCCTAAGTATCTCAATAGTTTCAACCTTTTCTCTTAATGGAGGAAGTTTATCAAATTTGTAATGTGGTGCATTTTGTCCCATATCTGTTTTATTTGTCCCAAAAATACAAATTTTAGTACAAAAGCCAATTTTTAAGGTGTCACAAGGACTCTAGATCTCTGCTTACAGCCTGCATATTAGCGTCTCTTTTGAACAAATCAGCATCATTTCCCTTATATACACGCGCAATAAGTAAAACTGTAACTTTGCGTTACTTTAAGAGATGGAAACTATGGATAAATATTCATGGCTGAATGGCGCCGATCCGGATTATATAGATCAGTTGTTTCAGAGCTATAAAAGGGATCCGCAATCGGTGGATGAAAGCCTGAGGAAGTTTTTTGAGGGTTTTGAATTTGCAAGGACCGACTTCCTCAAAAAGCCACAGGAAGGAGCGCTTTACCCGGCGGAGTTTAAGGTTATCAACCTGATTAACGGGTACAGGCAGCGCGGACATTTGTTCACCAAAACCAACCCTGTGCGAACCAGGAGAAAATACGTACCGACCCTTTCCATCGAAAATTTCGGGCTTACACCTGACGACCTGGACAAAGAATTTCAGGCAGGAAATGAAATCGGCATCGGTACAGCAAAGCTAAAGGACATCATCACACACCTCGAAGCAACCTACTGCGCTTCGGTAGGTGTTGAATTCCTGTATATCAGGCAGCCCGAAATTCTTACCTGGATGAAAACCAGGATGGAATCCACGCAAAACTCCTACCCTTTCAGCACCGATGAAAGAAAATATATTTTCCGACACCTGTGCAGGGCAGTTCTTTTCGAAAAATTCATTCATAAAAAATTTCCAGGACAGAAGCGGTTTTCGCTCGAGGGAGCCGAAACTTTGATCCCTGCTATCGATACCATTATCGAAAAAGGCGCGTTGTTGGGAACCAAAGAATTTGTCATCGGTATGCCTCACCGGGGCAGATTGAACGTGCTGGCAAATATCCTGAAAAAGCCGTTTCATAACATTTTCAGCGAATTCGAGGGCAAGGAATATGAGGATGAGGGCTTGCTCGGCGATGTAAAGTACCATTTGGGTTATGTTGCCGAAAGAGTAACAGCATCCGGACACAGGATCAAACTGACCATTGCTCCCAATCCTTCTCACCTTGAAGCAGTGAGCCCTGTGGTCGAGGGCATGGCAAGAGCCAAAATTGACAGGGAATATGAAGGGGATTTCAGCAGGCTCTGTCCGATCTTAATTCATGGAGATTCTTCGATTGCAGGACAGGGAGTGGTTTACGAGGTTCTTCAGATGTCTGGACTGAAAGGATATAAAACCGGCGGTACGGTTCACCTCGTAGTCAATAACCAGGTCGGATTCACCACCAACTATCTCGATGCACGGACAAGTACCTACTGCACGGATGTCGGCAAGACGGTTCTGGCACCGGTTTTTCATATCAACGGCGACGATGTTGAAGCGCTTGGATATGCCATCCAGTTTGCAATGGAATACCGGGCGAAATTTCATAACGATGTTTTCATCGATCTCCTGTGCTACCGAAAATATGGTCACAACGAAGGCGATGAACCGCGATTCACCCAGCCGTTGCTGTATAAAACAATCGAGCAGCATCCCGATCCTATGCAGATTTATCAACAAAAGCTGATCGATCAAGCTGTTTTAACCGGGCAGGAAGCAGGTGACATCCAAAAACATATTAACGAAGTTTTTGAAATCAACCTGGCTGAAGCTAAACAAACAGAAAAGGTGAATATTTCCTTTCTGCAGGAAGGGTGGAAAGGGATCAGGAAATCCAGACCGGGTGATTTTGATTCTTCCCCCCAAACCGGCGTCAGTAAACAGAAACTTTTGGAAATCGGGAAGAAGATATCTCATATCCCCGAAAACTTGAAGCTTTTCAAAAAAACAATCAGGCTGCAGGAATCAAGGCAGGAAATGATTGGCGAAAATAGCGGGCTCGACTGGGCGATGGCTGAACTGCTTGCTTATGGAACCATTCTTGAAGAAGGTCATCCCATACGGCTGAGCGGACAGGATACGGAACGCGGAACGTTTTCGCACAGGCATTCTGTTCTCAGAGTCGAAGATTCCGAAGAGGAGTATATCCCACTTAACAATTTGAGTTCTTCACAAGCCCGCTTCCAGGTGTATAACTCACTTTTATCGGAGTTTGGCGTTCTTGGATTTGAATATGGATACGCCTGCCTTTCTCCTGAAAGTCTTGTAATTTGGGAAGCACAGTTCGGCGACTTCAGTAACGAGGCTCAGGTCATCATCGATCAGTATATCAGCAGTGCTGAGGACAAATGGAATGTTATGAACCACCTGGTTCTTCTTCTGCCACACGGTTATGAGGGTCAGGGTCCGGAACACTCGAGTGCAAGAGTGGAAAGGTTCCTCACGCTGAGTGCCGAAATGAATATGCAGGTAGTTAACTGCACGACGCCGGCTAATTTTTTCCATGTACTCAGGCGTCAAATCTATCGTCCTTTCCGTAAACCGCTGATCGTTTTCACACCCAAGAGCCTGCTCCGGCATCCCCGCTGCGTATCAGGCTTGGATGAATTGGTATCGGGCGGTTTCAGGGAAGTAATCGACGACGAGGTTGCCAATCCCCATGAAGTCACCAAAGTGGTGTTCTGCACCGGCAAGCTTTATTATGAGTTGCTCGAAGAAAAGGAGAAATTGAGGAATGAAAACATTGCACTGGTCAGGATAGAACAGATTGCCCCGCTGCCAAGGAAACAGCTTCTGACTATCATCAATAAATACAAGAATGCGAGGACCTGGCTTTGGGTACAGGAAGAACCCTATAATATGGGCGCCTGGCCTTATATTTACCTTGAATTCAATGAAATTGAACTGAAGTTGATTGCTCGCCCTGCCAGCGGCAGTCCGGCGACCGGATCGAGTAAGTTCCATTACCTGCGACAAAGGAAGATTATTGAAAAGACTTTTGAAGAATGTATCTGCCCGAACCTCGAAAAGGATTGCAAAATGGTTTGTATCGGCAATCGCTGGAAGTCATTCGAGGAAGAGCTAAAAGCACTTCATGCCGATACAATCGAGAGCAAATCGATTTCGGTGCTGAAGAAGATAAAATAAAAAACTGTTGTGAAATTTAATACTTTCGTTAAAAAAACACATGCTGAAAGTAAATGAATATTTTGGCGGCAATGTGAAGTCCATTGCATTCGAAACAAAGGAATGTCCGGCAACTGTCGGTGTAATGAAACCGGGAGAATATGAATTCGGAACCTCGTCCATGGAATTAGTTACAGTTGTTTCAGGTTTAATGGAGGTACTGCTTCCGGGTGAAACCAACTGGAGAAGTTTTATGCCCCAGGAAACCTTTGTTGTAGAAAAAGACAAAAAATTCAACCTGAGAATTAAGACTGATACCGCTTACATTTGCCTTTACAAATAATCCAAGTTTGGTATAGTTTCCGCGGTCCATGCAAAATCTGCGAGAGACAATGGCAAGCAAATTAATGCTGCAATTTAGGTATCTTTGAGCCGTTCAATTCACAAGCAAATAAACAATGATTGAAATTAAAGTTCCCAGTCCCGGTGAATCCATAACCCAGGTACAGCTTGCCAAATGGCTTGTCGGTAATGGTGAGGTTGTCGAAAAGGATCAGGAAATAGCTGAGATCGACTCCGATAAAGCCACCTTCAGTATCAGCGCTGAAGAAGATGGTCGGATCAAGCTCATGGTGAATGAAGGCGACACCATCGATGTCGGTGCAGTTATAGCCACACTCGATACAACAGTTACAGGGAATAAAAAGGAAGGCAGGATTAAGAGTTCACCGACAGAAGAAGGTGTTCGAGCCGAATCTAAACCATCTGTGATTATCCAGCCTGAAATCGAAACGGCAGAGGGAACAAACAAACCAATAAAGGAAGCTGAGAAATCAGAAATCCCAGCTGGTGATCAAAAGATCCTTAACATCTCTCCGCTCGCTCGAAAGCTTCTTCACCAAAACGACCTTTCCGAAGCGGAACTTATAAAATTGATCAGAGATTACCGGATCGGGAAAAAAGATGTTGAATTTTTCCTGGCACAAAAGGATAAACAATCCATACAACAGGGATCAGGAGTGGACGCTGATAAACAAGTCCTGTCAGGATCAAGGGATACGGAACGTAAAAAAATGTCCACTCTGCGTTTAAAATTGTCCGAAAGGCTTGTGGCTGTAAAAAACCAGACAGCTATGCTAACGACTTTCAATGAAGTCAACATGACGCCTGTCATGGAAATCAGGAAAAAGTACAAGGATATTTTTAAAGAAAAGCACGGAGTCGGGCTTGGATTTATGTCCTTCTTTACCAAAGCAGTGATCGAAGCAATGAAGATTGTTCCTGAAGTGAATGCACAGATCGACAAGGACGAAATCATTTATTTCAGGTATGCCGATATCGGAATTGCGGTCAGTTCGCCGAAGGGTTTAATGGTGCCGGTGTTAAGAAATGCCGAAAGCATGTCGTTTGCAGAGATAGAGCTGAAGATCAAGGAACTGGCTGACAAGGCACGCACCAATAAAATTACGATCGATGAAATGTCGGGAGGAACCTTTACTATCACCAATGGAGGCGTTTTCGGCTCCATGCTTTCAACCCCAATACTTAATCCTCCGCAGAGCGCAATACTTGGAATGCACAATATTGTTGAACGCCCGGTAGCTATAGATGGAAAGGTCGAAATCCATCCTGTAATGTTTGTGGCTTTATCCTATGACCACCGGATAATTGACGGAAGGGAATCGGTCACTTTTCTGGTAAAAATAAAAGAAATGCTTGAAAATCCGGCGACGATGATGTTTGGAGGGAAAGAGCCTGTGGAAGGGTTGCTGGGAATATAAATTTATCGAAATGAGAAAACAAGTAGATTTCCTTGTTATCGGTTCGGGCATTGCGGGTTTGAGTTTTGCGCTGAAAGTTGCTGATAAAGGAAAAGTCTGTGTGGTTACAAAAGACCGTGTGGATGAAACCGCCACCAAATATGCACAGGGTGGAATAGCAGCGGTGATGTATCCGCCGGACACACACGAAAAGCACATCAAGGACACGTTGATTGCCGGCGACGATCTTTGCAATGAAGAGATCGTACGGATCACAATTACCGAATCGACCGACCGGGTTAAAGAGTTGATTGACTGGGGTACTGAATTCGATAAGGAAGCCTCGGGGAAGTTCGAGCTTGCCAAAGAAGGAGGGCATTCCGAATTCCGCGTGCTGCACCACAAGGACAGTACGGGTGCTGAAATCGTCCGTGCATTGGTTAACAAAGCGAAAAATCACCCCAATATCGAAATCTATGAGAATCATTTTGCTGTTGATATTCTTACACAGCACCACCTGGGTGTCGGCGTGTCGCGCGGAACACCGGGAATTAAATGTTACGGAGCCTATATTCTGAATCCTGAAACCGGAGACGTGATAACGGTTTTGTCAAAAATCACATTGCTGGCAACCGGAGGCGCTGGAACGGTTTACAACACGACCACCAATCCCGATATTGCCACCGGTGATGGAGTTGCTATGGCTTTCAGGGCAAAAGCGATCATCGAGAATATGGAGTTCGTACAGTTTCACCCCACTTCGCTTTACAATCCAAAGGAACGACCCTCTTTTCTTATCACGGAGGCTTTAAGGGGATTTGGAGCCATCCTGAAAACCCGGAAAGAAAAGGAGTTCATGCAGAAATATGATCCTCGTGGATCACTGGCTCCACGCGACATTGTTGCCCGCGCTATTGACACGGAAATGAAACTCAGCGGCGATGAGCACGTTTATCTCGATGCCCGCCACCTGAATAAACACGATCTGATCGAACATTTCCCTACGGTTTATGCCAAGTGCCTGACTATCGGTATTGACATTACCAAAGATATGATCCCGGTTGTACCAGCGGCACATTACAGTTGCGGCGGAGTAAAAGTGGATAAATTTGCAAGGACATCAATTGAAAATCTATATGCTTCCGGTGAGTGTGCATCGACCGGGTTGCATGGCGCCAACCGGCTGGCTTCGAATTCACTTCTCGAGTCGGCTGTATTTTCACACCGGGCAGCTATGGATGCCTTGGAAAAATTTACTAAAGTAGAATACATGGATGCCATCCCCGACTGGAATGCCGAGGGAATGGTTCTGAATGAAGAAATGATCCTGATCCTCCAATCCAAACGCGAGCTTCAATCCATCATGTCGAGTTATGTGGGCATTGTCCGGTCCGATCTCCGCCTGAAACGTGCTCTCGACCGGCTCGAAATCATTTATAAGGAAACCGAAGACCTTTACAATAAATCGATCATCAATATCGACATCTGTGAGCTTCGCAATCTTATCAATGTCGGTTACCTGATTATCAAAATGGCACAACTGCGAAAGGAAAGCCGCGGGCTGCACTATTCCATCGATTACCCGGAAAAAACTTCGATCAAGATAAATTCCAGGAAATAGTTTCCCTGCAAGCCATAATAAAGTCTTTATCTGTCCACCTCACAGATTTCAAGATCTTTTATCCGATCGCTATCGATCACAAACCTTACAGCTGTGATGATATTGTGCAATCCGTATTTTCCTGCCGAGCCTGGATTGATGTGCAGCAACCGGTTCTTGTCATCATAAATTACTTTGAGTATGTGGGAATGACCGGATATAAAAAGCTTCGGTTTTTCTGCTCTGATCAAATCAAGGGCTTTCTTTTCGTAACGACCGGGGTAGCCTCCGATATGGATCATCAGTACCTTGACCTGTTCGCAGGAAAAAATCTGAATTTCAGGAAATGACAATCGGACGGACTGCCCATCAATATTTCCATAAACGGCTTTCAGCGGTTTTATCTTTTCCAGTTCATTAGCGGTTTCGAGGTTTCCAATGTCCCCTGCATGCCAGATTTCATCGCAGTCCCGGATAAAATCCAGAATTTTCGGATGAAGGTAAGCATGCGTATCAGACATTAAACCAATGCGGGTCATGAATAAAGGATAACTTGAACAACGCCTCAAAAATAGTATGTTATTGAATTCTTACTCCGGTCTTTCTTACTATCTGTTTTGATTAACTGACGGAATTCTTATGATTTCCGTCAAACTTATGACGGAATTTAGCTAATGCCACCAACTGGTTCAATCTTTGCCTGAACCTTGCATATCTGTTCAGCCTTTGACAGGTTATACTGTTATATCCTATGTATAGCATTAAAAATTTTTGTGCTAAATAATGAAGCCAATTGATTTTACTTTGCCCTGATATTTTTAACGAAGTGAATCAAATTAGCCCTGATATTTTTAAATTATTTACCTAAATTTGCCTCTGTATTTTTAAAAATTTAAAATTTGTGAAAAGGGATATCGACATATTTTTACAAAACTGGAAAAATGAAGAAAACCGCAAAGTCTTATTGCTAAGGGGTGCAAGGCAGGTTGGAAAAACATATTCCGTCAGGGAGTTCGGAAAAAAATTCAACTATTTTCTGGAAGTGAATTTTGAATCAAATCGATCCATTCACAGCATTTTTGAAGGAGATAAGGATCCTCAGGAAATTTGCAATAAATTGTCAACCTTTTTCAATATCCCCATCAATGATGGTGAAACACTATTGTTTTTTGATGAAATCCAGGCATGTCTTCCGGCTATTTCATCCTTACGTTTTTTTTACGAAAACCGACCTGATCTGCATCTTATTGCTGCCGGATCCTTACTTGAATTTGCCCTTTCTGAACTGCCCTCCTTTGGTGTGGGAAGAATAGAATCTGTTTTTCTGTATCCCCTCTCATTTGATGAATTTTTACAAGCAACTAATGAAGATAAATTACTCGAATTAAAGCAAATGAGTAATCCGTTAAAGTCATTAGAGAAAATCTTTCATGATAAGCTTATTCAATACCTGAGAAAATTTATGCTTACCGGGGGATTACCCGAAGTGGTTGATACATTTATCAGGACCGGAGACCTGTTTAAATCACAGACTGTACTTGACAACCTGATAACCGGATTAAATGATGATTTTGCAAAGTACAAGAATAAGGTTCCTGTTACCCGGATCAGGGATTTGTTTAATGCTGTTGTTTTCCAGTCGGGAGGTAATTTTATGTATTCCAGGGTTGACGGAAATTATAATTACAGTCAGTTAAGAGAAGCCCGTGATTTGCTCGAAATGGCTGGATTGATTTACATCGTCGTGCATTCCTCAGCTAACGGACTTCCCTTAGGCTCAGAAACCAATCCAAAAAAATTTAAAATAATTCTTTATGATCATGGGATTTCCCAGCGAATTTTGGGACTTGATTTCTCTAAACAACTCCTGTTGGGAAATTTTGACTTTGTTAATAAAGGAAACATTGCTGAACAGTTTGTTGGCAACGAATTAATAAAATATTCCGGAAAAAACTTACGCCCTTATTTGTATTTCTGGCAACGTGAAAAACGTGGCAGTATGGCTGAAGTGGATTATATTATTCAAAAAGAAGAAAATATAGTACCTCTTGAAGTAAAGTCGGGAACTACAGGTAAAATGCAAAGCCTTAGATTACTGATGGTGGAGAAAAAAATGAAAACCGGAGTGAGGGTTTCACTCGAAAATTTCTGTAAGTACGAAAATATTGATGTTTATCCGTTATATGCAATTAGCAATATGATTAGATGAAGACTTGAACTTTAAGCTGAATTCTTATTCCCATTCTTTAGCTTCTGCTTTCAAATGAATGACCGAATTCTTATAAATTCCGTCAAACACTTGACGGAATTAAGCTGATTTCCGTCAGTTGAATGACGGAATTTGAAAAATTTGATATATATTTGTCGAAAAATATAATCATGAACATCAAACGGTACATAGAGCCTGCCTTGATTTCAAAACTTAAACCCAATAAAGTGATGGTGATTCTGGGCGCCAGAAGGGTTGGTAAAACTGAACTTTTGAAAAATATTAAAAGTCAGGTTCAGGAAAATGTGCTCTTCCTGAATGGCGACGATATCGAAACCCATAACATTCTTGAGGTCCAAAGCAGCGCAAATTATATGCGAATATTGGGAGAAACCAGATTTCTGATGATCGACGAGGCTCAGGAAATTAACAACATCGGAAAGAAACTGAAACTCATGGTGGACACCATCCCCGAACTAAAAATTATCATTACAGGATCATCGGCTTTTGAACTGAACAACCAGATCGGAGAACCTTTGGTCGGACGGATGAGTGTCATGCATCTCTTTCCATTGGCTCAACTGGAATTTTCCCAAACGGAAAATTACCCGGAAACCGTAAGCAATTTAGAAGAGCGTTTGCTTTATGGAGGATATCCCGAACTTTTACAGCTAAAAAGTAATACTGAAAAAGCGGAGTACCTTAAAAATGTCGTTTACTCCTATCTGCTAAAGGATATTCTTGCTTTTGAAGGGATAAAAAAACGGGACAAAATTACTGCCCTCTTGCAAAAGCTTGCCTTCAGGAGCGGGAGTGAAATTTCACTCGAAAATTTAGGCAAGGAACTCCAGATAAGTAAAAACACGGTAGAAAAATATCTTGATTTATTTACGAAGGTTTTTATTTGCTATAGCATCTCCGGATTCAGCAGGAACAGAGACAATGAAATTACCAAAATGAAGAAATGGTACTTTATGGATAACGGGATTCGAAACGCTTTGATCAATAATTTCAATCCTTTGACAATCCGGGAGGATATCGGGATACTTTGGGAAAACTATCTGAATTCTGAAAGAAAAAAGAAATTGCATTATCAGCAAGCTCAGGATGAAGAATTCTTCTGGCGAACGCACAGCAAGCAGGAGATAGACAGAATTGAAGTCAGCGGCAAGGAAATCAGAGCCTACGAATATAAATGGGGAAATGAACAGGCGAAAATTCCGAGCGAGTTCGAAAATGCATATCCCAAGGCTGTTTACACGACTATTAACAAAAACAATTACCTGGATTTTATAGTCTAAAGACCTATCTGAAGTGAAGTACCTGTTAACTTATAGGACAATGTTTCCCGGACAAATTGTGATTTTCTTGATCCTCCTTTCGTTTGCGGGATGTAAAAAAGAGACAAGTGTTACCAAACATCTCATTAGCGACTGGCAATTCCGTAAATCCGGCGATACAGCCTGGCTTCCGGCTGATGTTCCCGGCTGTGTTCATACCGACTTGCTGAAAAACGGTCGGATTGAAGATCCTTTTTTTGGCGATAATGAAAAAAAACTGCAATGGATCGAAAAGGAAAACTGGGAATACAGGGCTTTATTTGAAGTTGATAAGAGCCTTCTCCAACATGAGAATACAGAACTTGTTTTTGAAGGCCTTGATACATATACCGATGTTTACCTGAACGATTCTCTGATCCTGAGTGCAGACAATATGTTCAGGGAATGGAGCGTTGATTGCCGGAAACTGTTGAAAAACGGGCAAAACGAACTTCTGATAAAGTTTACTTCCCCGGTTTATATGGATTCGCTGAAAGCTGCAGGCTTACCCTATCAATTACCGGATACGAGAGCATTTACCCGAAAAGCTCCTTACCAGTACGGCTGGGACTGGGGACCGCGCTTTGTAACCTCCGGTATCTGGAGACCTGTTTATATTTATGCCTGGAATGAAGCCCGGATTACGGACGTTTGCGTGGTTCAGAATGAAATCCAGAGCGAAAAGGCGGTTCTCACTGCAAAATTTGAAATTGAATCCTCAGCAGGACAGCAATGCCGGTTGCTCGTTCAGGATTCAGAAACAGATTCAGTATTTGCCGTGAGTTCAGTTAATCTTGCAACCGGCTCAAATATAGCTTCTCTTGGTTTCAACATTCCAAATCCGCGGCTGTGGTGGTCCAATGGAATGGGTGATCAGAACCTGTATTCGCTGGATTTCATCATCCAGGCAGGCGCGACCCGGGACACAATTTCTCAGAATATCGGCTTACGGACCGTTGAACTGGTTCAGAATAAAGATTCGATCGGGGAAAGTTTTTACTTTAAAGTGAATGGAGTTCCGGTTTTCATGAAAGGAGCCAATTATATTCCCCAGGATAATTTTCCTTCGAGGGTGACGGATGAGAGGTATGAAGCGGTTATTAAGTCTGCTGCAGACGCCAACATGAACATGCTCAGGGTTTGGGGCGGAGGCATTTATGAAAACGACATTTTCTATGATTTGTGCGACCAATACGGGATTCTGGTCTGGCAGGACTTTATGTTTGCCTGTAATATGTATCCGGGTGATTCTGCATTCATCAACAATGTCAGGGAAGAGGCGGTTCAGCATGTAAAACGCCGCCGGAATCATCCCTGCCTGGCTTTGTGGTGCGGCAATAACGAGATCGACGAAGGATGGCATAACTGGGGATGGCAAAAGGCGCTGAACTATTCTGTAGCAGATTCCACCGAAGTCTGGAACAATTACGTGAATGTTTTTGAAAAAATCCTTCCTGAAGCAGTACACACTTATTGCCCTAATATCTCCTATATCCCCTCTTCCCCCCGCATCGGCTGGGGTCACCAAGAAGCCATGATCGAAGGCGACATGCACTACTGGGGCGTTTGGTGGGGAGAAGAACCCTTCGAAATCTACGAAAAGAAAGTTGGGAGATTCATGAGTGAATACGGCTTCCAGGGATTTCCCGACATCCGGACGCTGGACTCCTGCCTGAATCCTGAAGACATGAATCTTAACTCAAAGGCATTGCTGAACCATCAGAAACACCCGCGGGGAATGGAATTGATTCAAACTTACATGGAGCGGGAATATGAGGTTCCGGAAAATTTTGGGGATTATGTTTATGTCAGCCAGCTGGTCCAGGCTTATGGGATCAGAAAAGCAATAGAAGCTCACCGCCGTGCGATGCCGCGATGCATGGGCACGCTTTACTGGCAACTGAACGACTGCTGGCAGGTGATCTCATGGAGCAGCACAGACTATTATGGCAGATGGAAAGCGCTGCATTATTTTGTGAGGGAGGCGTATCAGGATTTGTTGATTTCTTTCGAACAAACGAAAGATATTGTCTGGGTATTCGTTGTTTCGAATCAAAGGGACGATTTGGCGGCTCGTTTAACCGTGGAGGTCATGGATTTTGAAGGGAAAATCAAATGGAAATCGGACGACAATATCAAAATTCCCGCAGGAACTTCGAAAATTTACAGTGAACTGAGTGCTACAGATTTTTCACATGCCAGCGATCTTCTTGTTGCCGTTTTGTACCTGGCTGATTCGGTGGTTGCTGAGAATATTTTCTACTTTGGCTGCCCAAAAGAACTGAATCTTCCGAGGGCAGAGATTTCAAAGCAGATTTTGCCCGATGACGATGGTTATCTGATCCGTTTGAATTCTGACAAACTTGTTAAAAATATTTTCCTTAGTTCGGATATGGATGTTTTTTTCAGTGAAAACTTTTTTGATTTGAAACCGGGAGCTCGGAAAACAGTGAAATGCATTACAGCAGCCACCAAAGATGAATTTGAAAATAGTCTGCAAATTATTCACCTTCAAAGCATTTATCCATGAAGAAGGTTCTTATGACCTGGATTATTTCGGCAAGTAATATTCTCGTAATGCTGGGACAGCAATCCGGAATTTCGGTGATGACTTACAACATCTGGTACGCCAATCCTGATGCCGGCGAAAACATCTGGGAAAACCGTCGGGAGGGTGTGGTTCAGGCAATTCTTGATCAAAAGACCGACATCGCAGGGTTGCAGGAGGTTTTGTACGATCAGTTGACATACCTGGAAGAAAAGCTTCCGGATTACGCCTGGGTGGGTGCGGCACGGGACGACGGTAAGCAAAAAGGCGAGTTCGCACCGGTATTTTTCAGAAAGCAGCGGTTTGAATTACTCGGTTCCGGAAATTTCTGGCTCTCGGAAACACCCGATTCCGCAGGAACATTGGGATGGGACGCTGCCTGTGTCCGAATCGTCACATGGGCAAAATTCAGAGAAAGAAATAGCAGTTCCGAGTTCGTTGTTTTCAATACCCATTTCGATCATGAAGGAGATACGGCTCGCCTGAAAAGCGCGTATCTCATAGAGGAAAAAATATCCGCGATTGCCGGAGACCATCCGGTTATTGTTACCGGTGATTTCAATTGCAAAAGGGATTCGGAGCCATACATCGTTCTGACCGGTGAATCCGGAAAAATAAAATTGAACGACAGCCGGTATGCAAGCGCATTTCGAACACTCCGACCTGACTATTCATATATAGGCTCCGAATTTAAAGGAGTTCCCGGTGAAATCATCGATCACATTTTCGTATCGCAGGCGTTCGGGATAATTTCGTCGAAAATTCTGGAGAACTGTAATTACGGGAGATGCCCGTCAGATCATCTTCCCGTAATTACAATTGTAAAATTATAGATTGAATCACGATAAGTTTTATTTCTGATCGTTCATAAACCACTGACATGAAAACAAATAAACTCATCTTCATTACGCTGCTGGCGCTGGCTTGGACTTATACGGTAAGCGCCCAGAATACGATCATCAAAGGAACTTTCACATTTATTTCTCCACCCGGAATCAGGCATCCGTTATCGGGACCTGTTTCATTAGGACTCGAACAGATGTTTGCGGGAAGGTTTTCGCTGGACATTAATGGATCGGCAATGATAGAATTCCCGAATGATTACGACAATATGGAAACCCGGCTCACACCATCGATCCGATTTTATTTACTTCCTAAGGACCGGGTATTCCGCATCTGGTTCAGCCCTTATTTAACTTTTACTACTACAAAACATGAGGGAGAGTACACCAGTTACACCCGGCTTTACACGGGAGAAGGATTTATCATGGGGTTCAGAGCTTTTTTTTCAACGACCCGGAACTGGTTTCTGGATATTGGCAGCGGTGTGGCTTATGGAAAGTATCGATATACCTTTTATGAAAGTGAAGAGTGGGATTCGGATGGACAAGACCATTTGTTAACCGATCTGCCCGATCCTTATAATGACTGGTTAATACGAGCGGTATTTCAAATAGGATATGTTTTCGGCAAAACCAAAAATGACAAGCGATGAAACCGCAACGCCTGCACGCGTTCCCTCACCAGCAAAGGTATCTTGTAGTATGTTCGATCCTGTAAAATTATATTCGCTGGCTAAAAAGAAGGAGAAAGAGAACAGGAAGTTTTTTTCCTGGCTGAAGACAAAAAATCCCCGTGATCTCGATACCGTTGTGCACGAGTTGCATGACAAGGTATTCCCGGAAACCGATTGTCTCGAATGCGCGAATTGCTGCAGATCGCTGGGACCGCGATTGACTATGCCGGACATAGACCGGATTTCGAAATTTCTGAAAATAAAAACAGAGAAATTTATCGAAACTTATCTGAGGACTGACGAGGACGGGGATTTCGTATTTCAAAAAATGCCCTGTCCGTTTCTTATGCCGGACAATTATTGTTCGGTTTACGCGGTACGTCCTAAAGCCTGTTGCGAATACCCGCATACCGACCGGAGGAAATTCCACCAGTTATTGTCATTGACCCTGAAAAACAGCTTTACCTGCCCGGCAGTACTTGAAATTATGGAAGGTTTAAAAGTACGCTATTCAAGGTAAGACACAGAAATACCGGAATCGGCAAATGATAAGACATAACTCTCATTCTCTCCAAAAATTCTAATGACATTTTATGTAATGCGTTACATGAGTTACTAAGTTATTTTACAAATACTGGCTAAGTTCAGCAATCGCTTGGTTCATTTCTAATTCAGCTTCCAGCAATTTATTTACACTTCCGTAATAATTAGTAAGTTCGAGAATATATTCAGTCAAAGATATTTCTCCCTTTTGCAATGCTTTTTCTATAAAAACAGAATTGTCATAAATTTCAATTTGTCCGCGGTAATCATTTACAGTTTGCCGTAAGCTGATTGCCCGGGCGTGCTGAATTTTAAGCTGATGATAGAAGTTTAATTTACTATCTGCTACGATGCCTTGCATGGCAGTGCTCTGTGCTTTCGCATACTTCACTGTGTTTTTGTGTTCCCACAGCGGAATTGAAATACCGAGGTTAATGCCCTGATAATGCTGACCGATTATTTTTTCGCTCATGTAGCCCGTGTACATTTTAGGCAAACTCATGGCGAGATTTAATTTTTCCTGCTTCTGATTTATTTCAATTTCCTGTCTTAACCAGTTTAACAGGGGATTATTTTGTTCGGCAAGCAAATACCATTGCTCAAAATCAACAGGTATTTCGGGAGACAGGTAGGACTTGTCGTTAAACTGAATTTCTGTGCCACCGTTAAGTAAAGTCAATTCGGATAACAACGCATTCCTGTTAATTTCGAGAACTTCTGCTTCC
>Ga0233425_10006356_pt1 | contig 17615 bp, 6 predicted proteins | sample Watercolumn_Towu_2_FD_181712 | JGI IMG/M metagenome (GOLD analysis project Ga0233425, IMG submission 181712) | Freshwater microbial communities from Lake Towuti, South Sulawesi, Indonesia - Watercolumn_Towuti2014_140_MG | ecosystem: Environmental > Aquatic > Freshwater > Lake | place: Indonesia... | reverse complement strand
CAGTTGTGCTCGGCCCCATCGAGGAGGCCGTCGTCGTCGCTGTCCGCGTCCAGGGGGTCGGTGAGCCAGAAGGTCTCTTCCGCGTCGCAGAGGAGGTCGGCATCGGTATCCACACACAGGTCCGCGTCATCGGCCGGGTCGGACGGGTCGGTCTCCCCTTCGTCGACGGCACCGTTCTTGTCGGTATCTTCGCTTCCGTCGGACAGGCTGCCCCGATCCGTATCGGCCAGGGCGGGGAACGTGTCGGCCCCCCCCCCGGAATCGAGAATGAAGTTGCCCTTGGACTGGTCGGTGCACGTCTCCGGCAGCCCGGGCAGGGCGGAGACACCCGCTTCGGTACCGTCGGCCAGGCCGTCGTCATCCTGATCGGGGTCGAACGCCGCGGCCAGGCCGTCCCGGTCGGTGTCGAATGCCCAGTTGGGCTCGGCCCCGTCCACGAGGCCGTCGTCGTCCGTATCGCAGTCGTCGGGGTCGAGGCCGAAGCTCTTCTCTTCCGCGTCGGGGAGACCGTCGCCGTCCGTGTCCGCAAGCTCCTGGGAATCGTCGAACTGGTTGGGATCGGTCTCGCCGGCATCGACCTTGCCGTCGTGGCTGGAGTCCTCGGCGCCGTCGCGCAGGCCGTCGAAATCGGTGTCGGGGAGCAGCATGAACGTGCCGAAACCGGGATCCGAGTCCGGGGTGAAATTCCGGAGCTTGAGCAGGGTGTAGGCCGGCAGAGCGGGTGCGGTGAGCTGCTCTTCGAGGCCGTCGCCAAGCCCGTCACCATCGGAATCCGGGTCGAGGAGGTTTCGCAGGCCGTCCCGGTCGGTATCGCACCGCCAGTTGTGCTCCTGGCCGTCGGGCAGGCCATCCTCGTCCGAGTCGCCGTCCGGGGCGAGCAGGCCGTTTGCCCACTCCTGCAGGTCTGTGAGCCCATCCCCGTCGGCATCGGCCAGGACATCCTCTATTTCGCTGGGGGCAAGGCCCGCGTTGGTTTCGTCCAGGGGGTCCATCTCTCCCAGGTCGACCTTGCCGTTGGAGTTGGGATCCTCGGCCCCGTCGCTGGCGCCGTCGCCGTCGGTATCCGCCAGGGTCGGGTCTGTCGCGGTGTCGGGATCCTTGTCAGGTTCGAAGTTGCCTGCGGCCAGGTCGGTTCCCTCGATGCTGTAGGTCTGCCCGTTCGACGACGGGTACTCGTAGGGTGCTTGCGGGTCGGCCACACCGGCCTCGGTTCCGTCGAAGACGCCGTCGTCGTCGCTGTCGGGGTCCAGCACGCAGGGGAGACCGTCTTTGTCGGGATCTCCGCCCGAATCATCGTCGGGCTCGAGGCCGTCGGCCAGCCCGTCGTCATCGGTATCCGCGTCCAGCGGATCGGTGAGCCCCTCGACTTCGGCCTTGTCGTCGAGGCCGTCGCCGTCGGTATCCGGGTTGAACGGATCGGTGAACGTCTCCTCTTCCTCTTGGGCGTCAGTGAGCCCGTCGCCGTCGCTGTCGATGTCAATCTGCGTGTCCTCGGTCGGGTCGACGAAGTTTGGAATGCCGTCCCCGTCCGAATCGCCGGTGCCTTCGACCGCGTCCCCTTCCTGGGCGTCATCGGAGTCGTCATCGAGGTAGTTCGGGGTTCCGTCATTGTCCGCATCGGGGTTCGGCAATCCGTCGCCGTCCGCGTCCACGGCCCACTCGATGGAATCGGCGATGCCGTCTGCATCCGAGTCGTCATCGAGGTAATCGGGCTTGCCATCCGTGTCGGTGTCGACCGGGGGCGTCGAGGGATCCGCGTCTCCGGCTTCGACCGAGTCCGGGATTCCGTCCCCGTCCGAATCCGGGTCCACCGCGTCGATTGCTCCGTCGGCATCGCTGTCGGGCGGATCGAGGTGGTTTTCCCCCACTTCGACCGGGTCGGGGATGGTGTCGTGGTCGGAATCCGCATCGTACGGATTGGTTCCGATGGTCTTTTCTTCGCCGTTGGTGAGGCCGTCGCCATCGGGGTCTGCGACCAGGTCGTCGAGCGGGTTGAGCGGGTCGGTGCCGTCGACGAGCACCTCGGTCCCGTCCGGGACGCCGCCATTGTCCGTGTCCTTGACGTTGGGGTCGGTCTCGTCCGGGTCGACCTTGCCGTTCTTGTTCTTGTCCTCGTGGCTGTCCCAGAGGCCGTCTTCGTCGGAGTCCTTGTTGAGCGGGTCGGTGGTGGAACCCGGGTCCTGGTCCTGGCCCATGCCCTTTTCCAGGCCGTCGGGAAGCGTGTCGCCGTCGGTGTCGGGGTCGATGGGATTGGTCTCGCCGTCCCCCTTCTCGAAGCAGCCGTCGTGGTCCAGGTCCTCGAGCCCGTCGGGGAGCCAGTCGCCGTCCGTGTCCTTCACGTGAGGGTTGGATTTGTCGCCGGGGCAGGCATCCTTGCCCGGCACACCGGCCTCGACGCCGTCGTCCAGCCCGTCGCCGTCAGTGTCCGCAGCCAGCGGGTCGGTCCCGACCAGGTTGAACTCCGTGCCGTCGTTCAGCCCGTCACCATCGGTATCGGCCTGCTTGGGATCCGTTCCGACGACGTTGATCTCGAAGCCGTCGTTCAGCCCGTCGCCGTCCGTGTCCTTCTGGAGCGGGTTGGTCTCGGAAAACGGATTCCACTTGCCGTCGTGGTCCTTGTCCTCGTTGCCGTCGGTCAGGCCGTCGTCGTCGGTATCGGTGTCGTTGGGATCGGTCCCCTGCCCCTGGGGTCCGACCAGCCCATAGGTGCCGTATACCTCGGTCTTGTCGCTCAGGCCGTCGCCGTCGGAGTCGATCTTGCAGGGGTTGGTCTGGTTCTTGACGATTTCCCCCTTGACGATCTTGGTGAGCTGGTACTCCTTGAAGTTGGTCAGGCCGTCGCCGTCGTTGTCGAGGAGCTTGTCGGATGCGTCGAGAGGATTCAGCGGGCCTCCCGGGGCCCCGCCGCAGACCGCCGGGTTCCAGTAGAGGCTCTCCCATCCATCGTCCATCCCGTCGCCATCCGTGTCGAAAAGCGCCGGGTCGGTCTCGTTGGCATCCTGCTTGCCGTCCAGATCCGTGTCCTCCTGTCCGTCCAGGAGCTTGTCGTCGTCCGTGTCGTCGTCCAGCGGGTTGGTGGTCGACTTCGGGTCGGAATCGGGCTTGAACACCCCGGCAGCGGTAGCATCCGGATCCTTGGCGCTCTTTTGGGGGGTGGCCAGCCCCATCTCCTGGCCGTCGGACAAGCCGTCCATGTCGCTGTCCCACGCCACGGGGCTGGTCCCTCCGTAGAGGTACCCGTCGACCAGCTTGCCCCCTTCCTTGCCGTCGAGGATGCCGTCGTCGTCCGTGTCAGCATCGAGCGGGTCGGTGGCAAAGCGGTCGTCGAGCGGGAGGATCTCCTGGGAATCCGAGAGCCCGTCGCCATCCGTGTCCGCGCCGTTCGGGTTGGTGCCGACCACGTCCTGCTCGTACCCGTCCGAGAGCCCGTCGCCGTCCCCATCGGATGCATGGTCCTGCGGGTCAAAGGGGTCCGTCCCGTCGAACAGCTCCGAGATGTCGAAGATCCCGTCCGAGTCGCTGTCCGGCAGGCACGGGTCGGACGGCACGGCCCCCAGGATCTCTTCGGAATCCAGGAGCCCGTCGAAGTCGGAATCGGCCTGGGCCGGGTCAAGGCACTCGTGCTCAGTGAGCCGCAGCACGTGCTCCTCTCCGTCGGTGAACCCGTCGCCGTCCGTGTCCGGCACGAACGGGTCGGTCTCGTAGACCATGACCTCCCAGCCGTCGTCGAGCCCGTCGCCGTCCGTGTCGGGATTGGCCGGGTCGGTCTCCCCAAGCTCCGGCTGCCAGAGGCAATCGCCGTTCTTGTTCTCCTGGCCGTCCGGGAGCCAGTCGCCGTCCGAGTCCACTGAAAACGGGTTGGTGCCGAGTTGCTGCTCGCAGAAGTAGGGGATGCCGTCCTCGTCCGAATCGAACGCATCGTCGGCCGGGTCGATAGGATCGGTCTTGTCGACCAGCACCTCCTCGCCGTCCCAGATGCCGCCGCCGTCGGTGTCCCCCTTGACCGGGTTGTACCCCTTGGCAACCTCGATGTAGTCGGTCAGCCCGTCGTTGTCCGTGTCCGGGTTCGAGGGGTCGGTCCCGGCAGCAAACTCGCCTCCGTCCGACAGGAAATCCCCGTCCGTGTCCATGTTGAGGGGATTGTATCCCGCGGAATTCGCCTCGAACGCGTCGGTCAGGCCGTCGCCGTCCGTGTCCTGCCGGGTGGGGTCGGTACCCAGTGCCTGCTCCTCGAGATTCGTGAGCAGATCACCGTCGGGGTCCGATGCCCCGTCCTCCTGGGCAAGCGAAACGAAGTAAGACAGCTCCCACGCATCGTCCAGGCCGTCCGCATCACTGTCCGCGGCCCGGGCAGACCCGGGAAAGGACAGGACAATCGCAGACACGGCCACGGCTGCCGGAAACCACTGTCGGAGCCAGGTCGCCATGTTTCGTTCTCCATTGCCGGGTTGCACCCTCACCTGTGCGGGAGCGCGCCCGAACGAGGGGAAGTATAGCAGGGCTGAAGGGAAAGCAAAGAAGGACGCTCCGCCCGGGGTCAGGGAGTGATCTTCCCCCCCCCGGGGTAGGCGTAGCTGACGTCGCAGTCGTAGCCGTAGACGGTCAGGCCGATGGGGAGCGGGGAGACGAACTGGTGTACGCCCGGGCCGACCGGAACCACGGCCACCTCGAACGCTCCACTGCCAGCCGGGGCAAACGTCGCCTGCACGGGCGCTCCATTGAGCAGGACGTTCTTCCCCGCACCGGCCGGTGCCACGACGTTGATGAAATCCTCGGTGTAATCTCCTGGAGTGAAGACGGTCTGGGCGGCCAGGAAGCTCGACGTGGGGAACACGATCGTCATGGCCGGGTCGCCGATGCCGGAACCCTGGTTGCACGCAGGGTGGGGGACATAGCCCGCGTAGTTGCTCCCCTGCATGTAGTGGCCTAGGAGGACCGGACCGGTGGCGGTCAGCTCGAAGCTCTTTCCCGACGCGAATTCGATCCACTCCCCGGCCTGGAGAGTGGCCGGGCCGCCGACCGGAGGCACGATGGTGACCTTGACTCCGTCCTGGCCGGCCAGGACGCGCCAGACGTCCTTTTGAGCATCGCTGCGGAGCTTGAACGGGTCGCCAATGAAGTGAGTTCCCCAGGCCGAAACGGGGGGAAGCTGCTGTTCCAGGTGATCACAGTAGTTGGTACCCAGCGGCACGTTGCCGCACTCGTGCCCGCCGATGACCTGGACCTTCTGGCTGGACACGATCCGGGTACCGGTCAGGTCGCTCCCCGCGATGCCGCCGACCTCGAGGTTGAGCACGTCCCCCTGGTCCATGGAAAACACGTACGGTTCCGGCGGGTTCGCTGCCATGGGCAGCACCTGGACGCCCGGCACGACGGCAGCCGTGGGCATGACCTGAACGGTGGTAACCCCGTCCGAGGTTGCCACCACGGTGACGAACCCCCGCAGCGTGTAGCCTCCATTCTCATCCACCCGGAGTCCCCAGGATAGCGCCAGGTACTCGGTGCCTCCGGTCCAGGTCGGGAAGAGCAGCGAGGCATCGTTGGTGAAGACGTTGTCGCCGTTGAGCGGGTTGAACTGGTACGCGGCCACCGGCTGCGTGGACTTGAGGCGTACCGACCGGTTGTTCAGGACGGTTCCATCGATGTCGTATCCAGCCGGCAGGAGAAGGGTCAGTGCTTCCCCGGGGTTGACCGCCAGTGCCGTCACACCGAGCTCCTTGGCGGTCAGCAATGCCGGTGCGGGGCCCTTGAAACCGGTGACTTCCAGCAGCGCCGGCTCCTGGTTGCCGGCGGGGGCGAGGACGATCAGGGCCACCGGCTCCAGCGCCCCTCCCTCGACGTTGTCCAGGTCCACGGCGAAGAACTCGCAACCGATGTGCGTGCCGGCCTTCTGTGCGGCCAGGCACGGGCTCGAGCACTTGCCCTCCATGCACTCGGTCCCCGCCGGGCAGGTGCCGCACTCGCCCCCGCAGCCGTCGCTTCCGCATTCCTTGGGCCCGCAGACGGGAACGCAGATGCACTGGCCCAGCTCGCACTCTTCCTGCGGGCTGCCGCACTTGCCGCAGCTTCCGCCGCAGCCGTCGTCGCCGCATTCCTTCCCCGTGCAGTCGGGCTGACAATCGTTGGTGCAGAAGTGCCCGTCGCAGAACGGTTTGTCCGCTGGACAGGTACCGCAGCTTCCGCCGCAACTGTCGCTCCCGCACTCCTTGGCCGCGCAGTCGGGCTGGCAGACGCACTGGCCTTCCGAGCACAGTTCCTGGGCACCGCAGAAGCCGCAGGCACCGCCGCAACCATCCGGCCCGCACTGCTTCCCTTCGCAGTCGGGCGTGCAGTCCACGGAGCAGACGGAATCCACGCAGAACGGGGCCGCGTTGGGGCACTTGCCGCACTCGCCACCGCAGCCGTCCGGCCCGCATTCCTTTCCCTCGCAATCCGGCTCGCAGGGAACAGCACAGAATCCCGCCTTGCACTCGGGAGCCGCAGCGGGACAGGTACCGCACTCGCCCCCGCAGCCGTCCGGGCCGCATTCCTTGTCGTCGCACTTCGGGACGCACACGGTTTCGCCCACGTCTTGAGGCGGGACCTGGTCCTGCGCGGCTGCGTCCTCGCCCCCACGCACATCGAGCGGCGTGACGGCATCCTCCGTCCCCTTCACGTCTTCACCGGGCACGTACTCCTTACCGCCGCCGCAGGACGCCAGCCCCTGGATTGCCAGGAGCACCACAGTCAGCCCGACCGCACCACCTCGAACTCTCCGCATCTGACTCCCTCCATGCATCGGTCCGCCATTGTACTTCAGGAGCGACAGCGTGCCAACCATGGTTGATCGTTTCTCCGTCGTGCGCTATGCTCCGCCTCCTCGATGCGAACGAGGAGGCATCATGAGCCCCGAAGCGGGAAGATTTGCGGTGGTCCTCAACCGCAATGCGAAGAAGGTCACCAAGGAAGTCGCGGAGATGTCCGGAGAGCTGGTCCCCCCGGAGGACCTGTTCCTGTCGGCCTCTGCAGAGGAATCGCAGGAGATCGCCCGGACGATCATCGAGCGGGGGTACGAGACCGTGTTTGCCGGCGGCGGCGACGGCACGGTCATGCACCTGATCAACCAGCTCGCCCGGTATCCGTTGGACCGGCAGCCGGCCGTGGGGATCCTGATGCTGGGCACGGGCAACGCGATGGCCCGGATGGTGAGCTCGGGCAACCTGAAGGGTGACCTGAAGACCTACATCCGGAGCGCCACCCGGGAGGTCGTGCCGATCTCACTCGTGGAAACCGAGGGGATCCGTTGTCCGTTCAGCGGAATCGGACTGGATGCCGAGATCCTCAACGACTACCGGACGACCAAGGAGAAGCTGGGCAGCGGGAAGATGAAGCCGGTGATCCAGACCCTGGCCGGCTACTTCTTCGCGATCTTCACGAGAACGGTCCCGACGCGCACCATGAAGGCGCTGCGGGGGCAGATCCCGATGGTGCGGGCCGTCGTGAAGCGGGGAGAAGCGGTCAAGCTCGGCCCCGATGGGCAGGTACTGAGGACGTACGGCCCGGGCGACCTGCTGTACGAAGGTCCGATGACCATCGCGCTGGCGGGCACGGTTCCATTCTATGGCTACGGGTTCAGGATTCTTCCTTTCGCCACCCGGGATGCCGGCCGGATGCAGTTGAGAATCGGCCACATGATGGCCGCGTCGATCCTGGCGCAGCTTCCCCAGATCTGGAAGGGGGAGCAGCCGGGCGGAATCCAGGACTGGCTCGTCGAGGAGGTCGAGCTGACCACGGACGTCCAGGTCCCGTTCCAGATCGGCGGTGATGCGCACGGGTACCGGCACCAGGTCACGTTCAACACCATTCCAAACGCGGTGCGGCTGCTGAGGCTTCTGTAGTTCAACTCCAATCCTTGCGCCGCGCGTCATACTTGGTTAAGATGACCCCCGGCTTTGAACGAGGAGGAGCGCGATGACCCGTCAGTTCGTCTGTTCTAGTTTCGCCCTGGTTGCTGCTCTGGTGCTGATTTCCGGCTGCTCCGGCACCGGTGGGGAAAAGGACGCGCTGGGAGAGGTCTGCGGATGCCAGGCCGATGCCGCCTGCACGGCCACGGCCCCCGAATGTGAGGTCCCGGTTTCGTGCGAGACGGATGAAGCCTGCGACACGGGAAACATGTGCATGCAGGGCACGTGCATCGAGGGGTTCTGCCAGTACAGCTTCGTCGGCGGCGACGGCTGCTGCGAGGTCCCCATGGACTGCGACGACGCGAACACCTGCACCAACGAATCGTGCGTGGACGGGATGTGCGTGTACGAATGGCCCGACCCGCTCTGCTGCATCGCAGACACGGACTGTGACGACCTGGAGGTCTGCACGACCAACGTGTGCAAGGAGGGGATCTGCACGTTCGAGGCGGTGGACGCCTGCTGCCAGGGGAACTCGGACTGCAACGATTCCAAGCCGTGCACCTCGGACCGGTGCGTCAACGGCGTGTGCGTGCACCCGGTGGATTCGACCGTGTCGGGCTGCCAGTGCTCCGGCACGCCCGAATGCGAAGACCTCAACGACTGCACGCTCGACAAGTGCCTGAATCAGAACTGCATCTACGAGGAGTTCACGTCCGCTGGCATGCCGGTGGAAGGCTGCTGTTCCGACGATGCCGAGTGCAACGACTCGGACACGACCACGCTCGATACCTGCCAGGAGTTCCGCTGCGTCCACGAGTACGTCAAGGTGTGCAAGAGCACCAAGGACTGCGACGACGGCGACCCCTGCACGCAGGACCAGTGCCTGGGCGGCCACTGCGTCATCGAGTTCCCCGAGGGCGGATGCTGCAAGTCCGACGAGGAGTGCGACGATACCAATGAGTGCACCCTCGATTCCTGCGTGGACAACATGTGCCAGCATGGCCCCAACATCGGCCAGGCCGGATGCTGCCTCGAGAACAGCGAGTGCGACGACAAGATCGACTGCACCCAGGACATCTGCGCCAACTACCGGTGCGACTGGGTCGCCCTGAGCGACGGCTGCTGCCACGGACCGGATGACTGCCCGCCCCCCGAGCTGAAGTGCCACATGGCGGTGTGCAACGCAGGCGAATGCGCGTACGAGCCGACGGTCGGATGCTGCAACCTCGACACGGACTGCGACGACGGAAACCCCTGCACCGACGACAAGTGCACGGCCAAGCAGTGCTTCTACTGGGAAGTGGCCGGGTGCTGCGCAGCGGACGCTGACTGCAACGACGACAAGCTGTGCACCATCGACGTCTGCCAGAACGGCAAGTGCGGTCCCCACGACTTCATCCCGGGCTGCTGCGAGGACCAGGGGCAGTGCAACGACTCCCAGGTCTGCACCATCGACAAGTGCATCGACAACAAGTGCGTCTACGAAGACAAGCCCGACTGCTGCAAGAAGGATTCCGAGTGCATCCCGCCGATCTCGTGCCAGGTCCCCCACTGCGTCAACGGAAACTGCCTGTTCGACATGGGTCCTGGCTGCTGCGAAGAGGACAAGGACTGCGACGACCAGGACGACGTCTGCACAGAGGACAAGTGCGTCGCGAACAAGTGCTCCTACCAGCTCACGGACGAGAAGGACTGCTGCCTCAAGGTCGAGGACTGCACGCCCGGAACCGCCTGCCAGAAGACCACGTGCAGTGCGGGCCACAAGTGCACCTACGAGGACCTTCCCGACTGCTGCCTCACCGACACGGACTGCGACGACGGCGACGACTTCTGCACCGATGACCTGTGCATCAACAACAAGTGCACCCACAAGCTCACCGGCGAGGACGGCTGCTGCCTCACCCCGCAAGACTGCGACACCCCGGACATCTGCCAGGCACCGACCTGCTCGGCCGAGCACAAGTGCGGCCTCGAGGAAGTGAAGAACTGCTGCCATGCGGACGACGAGTGCGACGACGGCGACGACATCTGCTCCGACGACAAGTGCATCGCGAACCAGTGCGAGTTCATCTACACCGGGGCCGAAGGCTGCTGCCAGGCCGACAAGGACTGCACCAACCCGGACCAGTGCCTCACGGGCAAGTGCAACAAGACCGCGGGGACCTGCACCTTCGAGCCCATCCCCGGTTGCTGCCACAACGATGGCGAGTGCGACGACGGCGATGACAAGTGCACCACCGATACCTGCGTGGACGACAAGTGCAAGTACACTCCGACCGGCGCCGAAGGCTGCTGTGAGGAGTTCACCTGGGAGCAGAGCTTCGATGCCGGCGACGACGGCGGATTCACCTTCGTCAACTCCATGGACATGGGGATCGGAATCCCGGGCTTCGACTTCTCCATCGGCTGGCGCGTGGCCGGCGACTGCGGCTTCGTCTCGTCGCCTGCGGCCCTGTACTACGGCATGACCGAGGGCATGTTCGGTGCCTGCATGTACACCATCAACCTCGGCATCCCGCTGCCCCTGCCGAACAACGGCACGGCCACTTCCAAGACCCTGACGCTGCCTGCCGGACAGACCTACACGCTGGCCTTCAAGGTGCAGGCCGACATCGCGGCGGGCAACGCTGCCGATGCGCTCGAGCTCAACGTGCTGGTCGGCAACACCCCCACTACCGTGTGGACCAAGGCGGACCTGAAGAACGGCGTGGGACCGAACTGGGAAGACGTCGAAGTCGACATGTCCGAGTTCGCGGGCAAGACCATCAGCCTCCAGTTCGTGTTCGACACGCTGGAAGGCGAGAGCGGAACCGGTGTGGGCGTGCTCGTGGACGACATGTCGCTTACCGCGGACTGCAATCCGTAGGCAATCGAATGCCAACAGCATTGGTCACAGGTGGAGCCGGCTACATCGGCAGCGTGACGGCCGAGCTGCTCGTGGAGCGGGGTTGGGACGTCGTGATCCTGGATGACCTGTCCGCGGGGCACCGGGCTGCGGTCCCTGAGGGGGTTTTCTTCGTCCAGGGAGCGATCTCGGACCGGCCGGCGGTGCGGGCGGCCCTGGCATCCGGTGGGCCGGACTGCGTGATCCACTTTGCGGCCAGGACGTACGTGGGGCAGTCGTTCGATCAGGCCCACGACTACTTCGCGGTCAACATCGGGGGCACATCGATACTCCTGGCAGAGCTGGTGCAGGCAGGGGTGAAGAACGTCGTGTTCTCCTCCTCCTGCACCGTGTACGGCGAGCCGGACGTCGTCCCCATCGACGAGTCGGCCCGGGTCAAGCCAGCGGTCAGCCCGTACGGCCAGACCAAGCAGACCTGCGAGACCATGCTGTCGTGGCTGGCCTCGACCGGGAAGATCTCGTTTGCCGCGCTTCGCTACTTCAATGCGGCAGGCTCCACGGACCGGCTTGGCGAAGACCATCGGCCCGAGACCCACCTCATCCCCCTGGTCATCGATGCCGTGCTCGGCCGAGCCCCGGAGCTGAAGGTCTTTGGGAGCGACTACCCGACCCGGGACGGCACCTGCATCCGCGACTACGTCCATGTGCGGGACCTGGCCGATGCGCACGTGGCAGCGGCCGAGCTGCTGGCGGCTCCGTCGACGCCCGTTGGGACATCCCACTTCGTGAACCTGGGAACCGGGACCGGCAGCAGCAACCTGGAAGTGATCCGGGCCGTGGAAACGGTATCGGGCAGGAAGGTCCCCCATCGCTTCGCCCCCCGCCGTCCCGGCGATGCCCCGGCACTCGTTGCGGACAATGCGCTGGCCCGCAGGCTCCTGCGCTGGAACCCCCGGTTCACATCCATCGAGTCGGTGGTCGAGACCGCGTGGAAATGGCGCCTGGCGCACCCGGATGGGTACGGGAGCTGAGCTCCCCCGCCAGCCCCCGCCTCTCTGGCACGGCCCTTGCACCAACGTCCCCCGGAATTCGGAACGAGGGGGATTCCAATGGACGACCGGATGACCGCACGAAACCCGTTGACCCGCAGCCCGGCACTGCGGGATGATGGGCAGTGAGGGCAGGCCGGGTCGCCCGGCGGGCCCCGTGGAATCGTAAACATAGTGCACACCAAGGAGGTGCAGCGATGAAGAAGTACACAGTCATCGCCGCGTGGCTGCTCCTGTCGCTCCCCATATGGGGGTGCGGCCAGGAAGAAGGGATTCCGCCCGGGGACGATCTCAGCGCGGGCCCGGTCTCCCTGGACGAGAGCAGCATGTCGGCAAAGGTCGTGGGGGGAGCGCTGGAGATTTACTTCCCCCTGGCCAACGTGGGAGGCAAGGAGGTCTCGGGCAAGGCCGAGGTCACCTGCCGTCACCTCACGGAAGACGAGAAGTACGGCGGTTCCGGGACCTTTGTCCTCCAGCCGGGGGAAGACACGGTCGCGGTCCATCTCAAGGGGGCCCCGACGCTGGAATCAGCGGGCCAAGAGGCCGAGTACGTGGTCTCCTACCGCCTCGACACGGGCACGGGCACGATCACGGGCAAGCGTTCGCTGTTCATGCTGATCGACAAGGCCGACCTCGTGATCATGGTACCGGACAAGCTGCTCGAGGGGCAGACCACCATGCTGCGGGCGTTCCTGCACGACCCGCGAAACGGGTTGCCGCTCAAGGGGCGCAAGATCGAGCTGACCGCCACGCTGGCGGGCAAGGACTACCGGCTCGAAGGGACGACGGATGACTTCGGCCTGGTGGTGCTGGACCTTCCTGCGGAAAAGGAAGGCACGCTCGAGGTCAAGGCGCTCGTCGTCGGCGACGGTGCCCAGGGGAGCGTGGAAACCCAGGTCACGGTGGTGCGGGAAAGCCGCCTGCTGCTGACGTCGGACAAGCCGATCTACCAGCCCGGGCAGACGATGCACCTGCGGGCGCTGGCGCTCAACCGCCTGGACAAGGCCCCGCTGGCCGGCCAGGACATCCTGTTCGAGGTCATGGATTCCAAGGGGAACAAGGTCTTCAAGCGGCTGGACAAGACCAACGAGTACGGCATCGGCTGGGCGCAGTTCGACCTGGCGACGCAGGTGCTCATGGGGTCGTACACGCTGCGGGCGACCATCGGCGAGGTGGTCAGCGAGAAGACCGTGACCGTGGACCGGTATGCGCTGCCCAAGTTCAAGGTCAATGCGACGCTGGACAAGGCCTTCTACCAGCCGGGGCAGGAGCTTTCGGGCGAAGTCCAGGCCGACTACTTCTTCGGCAAGCCGGTGGACGGCGGTGCGGTGAAGGTGACGGTGTTCCAGTACGTGGCGGAGTGGACGCCGGCCACAGTGATCGAAGGCAAGACCAACGATGCGGGCCTGTACAAGTTCACCTACAAGCTGCCCGACTACCTCATCGGCCAGCCGCTGGAGGACGGAAAGGCCCTCGTGATGATCGAGATCGCGGTCACCGATACAGCGGAGCACGAGCAGAAGGTGGCCAAGACGGTGGTGGTGGCCAACAGCCTGCTCGACATCGTGCTGATTCCCGAGTCGGGCGAGGTGGTGCCCGACGTGTGGAACTGGTTCTACCTGTTCGTCACCGACCCCACGGGTGCGCCGGTCCAGTCGACCTGCACGGTTACGGTCAACGGGGCGGAGCTGGATGACGAGGGAGACGAAGTGGCCGTCGGCGTGGACGGGCCTGGCAAGGTCCAGCTCCTGCCGCACAAGGGGGCACTTTCGGTCGAGGTGGCTGCGGTCACTGCGGAGGGGGATTCGGCCGCCCGGAAGTTCGACTATGACACGGGAACCGCCGAGGCCCACATCCTGCTGCGCACCGACAAGGCCATCTACAAGGTGGGCGGCACCATGCAGATCGATGCGTGGGTGACGGGCGGGTACGACCACATCTTCCTCGATGTCGTGCGGAAGAACCAGACCGTGCTCACCAAGACGCTCGAGGTGAAGGACGGCAAGGCGCAGCTCCTGGTGGATGTCGATTCCGAGCTGTCCGAGGACCTGGTCGTCGATGCCTACATGCTGGCCGACAACGGGCAGTTCATCCGGGATACCCGGGTGGTGTTCGTGCAGCCGGCCGACGATCTGGCCGTCGCGGTCACGACCGACAAGGAGGAGTACCTCCCCGGCGAGCAGGCCAAGATCGCTTTCGAGGTCAAGGATGCCGAGGGCAACCCGGCGCCGTCCGCGCTGGGAATCCAGGTCGTGGACGAGGCGGTGTTTGCCCTGGCCGAGTCGAATCCCGGCCTGATGAAGCTCTACTTCATGCTGGAAGCCGAGCTCCAGGAGCCGACCTACCAGATCGGTCCTGCCGGCGGCTTCTCGCTGGGCGGGCTGTTCACCGCGGAAGAGGAGGCGGCCCCCGGCTCGCCGGAGGAGAAGGCGATCCAGGACACGACCCTGGCCGCATTTGCCGCGATGGAAGGGCAGGGGTTCGGACAGAACGAGCTGTCCTCGTGGAAGCAGGCACTGGCCGACCTCAAGGACAAGCTGGGACCGTTCTTCGACGCACAGAAGGAGAAGCTGCGGCTCAAGCTCGAGCTCCAGCTCGGGGCCGCGCACGTGGTCATGGATTCCGCGTGCGGCTGGCTCAAGGACCACGTGGCAACGCACAACTACTACGACTACTGGGACCACGTCTACACCTTCAACATCCAGGGGGAGTGGTGGGACTGCAAGATCGAGTTCACCAGCCGCGGCCCGGACGAGGTGCTCGGCAGCGAGGATGACTGGACCGGCTCGCTCGACCTGTGGGCGCTGGCCGGCGAGAAGTGGGCCGAAGGGGAGCGGGGGATGCCCATGGCCGGCGGCGGCGAAGTCGACTTTGCCGACGAAGACGGCCAGGCGGCCGGCCCGCCGAATGCCGAGCCGGACGACAACGGCGGCGGCAAGTCGGGCGGCGGCGGCAAAGAAGGGGTCAAGGTGCGGAGCTGGTTCCCCGAGACCCTCTACATCGAGCCTGCGCTCATCACCGACAACCAGGGGAAGGCCTCGGTGGAGATCCCCATGGCCGATTCCATCACCGAGTGGCGCATGACGACCCTGGCCAGCTCCTCGCTCGGCCAGCTCGGAAGCCGCACCGACGGCATCGTCGTGTTCCAGGACTTCTTCGTCGACATCGACTTCCCGAAGTTCCTGACCCAGAACGACGAGATCCAGTTCCCGGTCGCGGTCTACAACTACCTCCCCGGGGAGCAGACGGTCTCGGTGGAGCTGCAGACCGAGCCCTGGTTCGACCTGATGGGCGAAGACAAGCACACCCTGAAGCTCGAAGGGGGCGAAGTCACCGTGGTCTACTTCCCGGTGCGCGTCGTCGAGGTCGGGTGGCACTCGCTCACCGTGTACGGCATGGGCGATGCGCTCCAGGACGCGATCAAGCGGACCGTCGAGGTCAAGCCGGACGGCAAGGAGATGGTGATCACCGAATCGGCCCGCTTCGACAACGACGGCGAAAAGCCGAGCACAGACAAAGTCAGTATGGACATTCCCTTCCCGGAGAACGCCATCGCAGGGAGCCAGTCGGTGGTGGTGAAGGTACTTCCGGGACTCTCCACCCACATCGTCGAGGGGATGGAGAGCATGTTGCAGCTCCCAGGTGGGTGATTTGAGCAGACCACGTCGTCGGCGTGGCCCAATGTTCTGGCTCTGGCTTACATGAACGCATCCGGAACCATCACCCCCGAGATCGAGATGAAGGCGATCTCCTATGTCAACTCCGGCTACCAGCAGATCCTGACCTTCGAGTGCCAGGATGGCGGCTTCAACTGGTGGGAAGGGGACAACCCCGGCAACGCCATCCTCTCCGCCCTGGCCATCATGATGCTGACCGATACCAAGGAGGTCTACGATACCGTGGACACCGCGGTCATCGACCGCACCGCGGCCTACCTGGCCGGCGTGCAGAAGAGCGACGGCTCGTGGAGCGAGGAATCGCACCTCCACGCGGGCAACGAGAACCTCGGCGCAGGCAGCCTCCGGGCCACCTGCTACATCGCATGGGGCCTTGCCTACGGCGGCTACATCGATGCCACCGTCACCAAGGCCGTCGCGTACATCAAGAGCAACATCGGCAGCGAGAAGGATGCCTACACCCGCGCCATGTGCGCCAACACGCTCATCACCGCGGGGGACACGTCCTCGACCGCGGGGGACATCCTCAAGGAGTTCCACGACAAGGCCGTCGTGGAAGAGGGAACCGTCCACTGGACCTCGGAGGGTTCCACCCTGGTCAACTCGTACGGCAACGCGGCCGATGTCGAGCTGACCGCGCTCATCGCGCTGGCCATGGCCGGCAAGGGAGCCTACCCGCAGGACGTCAACGGAGCGGTCGAGTGGCTCGTGCAGAGCAAGGACCCGCAGGGCAACTGGGGCTACAACACCCAGGCCACGGTGCTTGCGCTCAAGACCTTCCTCAAGGCGCTCACCATGACGCCCGGCAACACCGATGCGGACGTGACGGTGACGTTCGACGGGCAGGTGCTCGGCACCCAGCACTTCGACAACTTCAACAAGGACGTCGTGTGGCAGGTGGAGGTCACGACCGGCATCGACAACGGGGCACACCTGGTCGAGCTGGACTACGACGGTGTGGGCGGGCTCTCCTACCAGGTGGTGGCGACGCACTACATTCCGTGGGAGGAATCGGAACCCACGGAAGGACCGCTCTCCATCTCGGTGAGCTACGACACGACCACGGTGAACGTGGACGACATCATCACCGCCACGGTCACCATCAAGAACAACGATCCCGAGGGCAAGGGGATGGTGCTGGTCACCGTCGGTCTGCCGCCCGGTTTCGCGCTCATCACGGATGACCTGGCCAAGCTCCAGACCGAGAAGAAGCTGGCCAACTTCGAGGTGACGGGCAAGCAGCTCATCCTCTACTTCGACTCGATCCCGGCCGGTGAGCCGACCCAGGTGTCCTACTCCCTGGTCGCGCAGTACCCGGTCAAGGCCGAGACGGGTGGGGCCGAGGCGAAGTACTACTACGACGCCGAGACCTCGGCCGAGGAAGAGTCCCAGGAAGTCGAAGTCCTTCCCTAGCTGATTCAATCCTACTAGACTGAGCCTCCAACAGGGCCCACGGGGCGGCCGGTGCCGCCCTACGTATGGAGCCTGAAGGAGTCTCGAAGATGGTCGATGGACGACAAGGTCCCGCCGAAGCCTCGTGCGAAGGCGGGTGGTCGATGAAATCCAGCCGAAGCCTTGTGCGAAGGCGGATGATCGCCAGTGTATCGGCGGTGCTCGTCGCGCTGTTCGTTTCCCTGCCTGGAATGGCTGGGGGGCTTGCGTTCTGCGGACCGGAGCCGGCGGGCGGGAGTGCGGCCGGATCCGACGGTGCCCCGTTCCTGTCCCCGCTGGGCAAGGCCAGACAGCTAATCCTGACCGGAACGCGTTCCGGGGAGGGTTACTTCGGGAAGGACGGGACCCGGATGATCTTCCAGAGCGAGCGGGAGGAGGGGAACCCGTTCTTCCAGGTCTACCTGCTCGACCTGGAGTCGGGCGATACCCGACGACTGAGCACCGGGCAGGGGCGGGCAACCTGCGCCTGGCTGCACCCGGACGGGAAGCGGGCGCTGTTTTCGGCCAGCCACGAGGACCCGAAGTGGCAGGAGGTCCAGGACGAGGAACTGGCCCGCCGCAAGGAAGGCCGCCCGGAGAAGCACCGGTGGGTCTACGACGAATACTACGACATCTACGAGGTGCACCTCGAATCCGGGAAGCTCGTCAACCTCACGCACACGCTGGGCTACGATGCCGAGGCCTCCTATTCGCCCGACGGAAAGAA
>Ga0233425_10006355_pt1 | contig 17616 bp, 9 predicted proteins | sample Watercolumn_Towu_2_FD_181712 | JGI IMG/M metagenome (GOLD analysis project Ga0233425, IMG submission 181712) | Freshwater microbial communities from Lake Towuti, South Sulawesi, Indonesia - Watercolumn_Towuti2014_140_MG | ecosystem: Environmental > Aquatic > Freshwater > Lake | place: Indonesia... | reverse complement strand
TCACCATGCTGGGAGACGGTCACTCCATCCTTGTCCGGGGCGTAGTAACCGTACTGGACCTGCAACTCCTGCAGATACTTGCCCAGGGGCTTGTTGAGGGTCAAGACCATGTCCAAGGCCAGTAACAGACCGATGTAGGCGTCCTTTTCCGGGGTGTGGCCAATCACGGTGATCCCGTCCGACTCTTCGAAACAGACCAGAGCCTTGGCAATAACAGGCTTGAACTCCTTGAAACCGACCCTGGGCTCAAAGACCTCCTCATGCAGCGCCTTGGCAATGGCGTTAGCAAAATTACTGGTGGCCACGGTCTTGGCGACCATTCCAGTCTTGCCCTTCACCTCATGCAGAAAATGATAGGCCATGGCGCCAAACTGGTTCATGCTGATCTCGCCATGCTGATCGGTGAAACGGATGCGGTCGGCGTCCGGGTCCATGATCACTCCGAGCTGCAGGGGCTCGGGACGTTGGGCCAGCGCCTTTCGGATCAAGGCCAGATTGGCGGTGGACGGTTCCGGCGCGATACCGCCAAAGGTAGGATCGGCCTCGCGCCGCAAAAATTGCAAGCGGGGCGTTGCCATCCGGTTGAACAGATCCTCGACATGGACCCGCGAGGCCCCGTGGACGCAGTCGACCACCACTGCCACGTCATCCCGCCCGGCAAAACGGGCCATGGTCTCGTCATAATCCAGACCATGCCAGGCCCGTCCCTTACGGACCAAGGACTTCCACGCCTCCAAGGCATCACAGGGGCGAGAGAGCTCGGGCTGCCCGAAAAGAGGCTGCGGCCGTGGCGCGGCGATCAGCGCCCTGGCCCGCCTGGTAATCCAATCGGTAATCACCTGAGCGGCAGGCCCGGCATCCGCGGCGTTGAATTTGAAGCCACCATACTGAAGCGGGTTGTGGCTCGGGGTAAGGTTGATGGAAAACGCAGCCTGAAGTTCAATCACCGCGGCAGAGAGGGATCCGGTGGTCGATTCCCCGGCATAGTGGACCGTGAAGCCCTTGCCAGTCAGAACGGCCTTGATCTGCTCGGCCAGAAGCTCGTTGCCGAAGCGGTTGTCAAACCCCAGTACGCACCCCCTCTGCTGCGCCTCAGCCAGTGAACTGACGCCAAGGGCCGATCCCAGCTCCGGATTCTGGTCCGCATGTTCATACATCTCGACAATAGCCCTGGTGACCACCTCCACCGACCTGCTGAAGATGTCCACGCCGATAATCCCCCGCCACCCCGAAGTGCCGAAGCTGATGGCCTGACCAGGCAAACCATCGTTATTGACGATCTGCTCCCGCACCTGACCGTATAGGGCGTCGATCTGATGTTGCACGCCCATCGCCTCAGGGCTGCCAGGGGGGCACGCCTGACGCCTGGTCACCAGGGTCTTAATGGCGGCAAAATAATCGCCGTTATGAGCTGAGATAATTTCTGGAGAATCAGCGCAACGATCTGTAGTGTCGTTATTTTTCATGGAACACCTCTTTATGAGTCACGCAAGTGGATGGTGGCCCCTGCCGCGTTCAGCCCTCGCACCAGAGGCGGGCATTCTGGAACATGGAAAGCCACGGGGAAGCAGCAAGATCCCGCCCCATCTCCTCGGGCAGCCAATGGGCCTGCCAGGTGAGGAAGGTCCGCTCCGGGTGCGGCATCATGGCCAGATGGCGACCATCCGGGGTGCAGAGTCCTGTCAGACCGCCAGGGGAACCGTTGGGATTAAAGGGATAGGCCGTGGTCGGGTCACCTGAGTCATCGACATAACAGAGGGTGGCAAGCCCCTGGTCGAGCACCTGCTTTCTGATCTGCTGATCAGGAAAGTCGAGATACCCTTCGCCGTGAGCGACATGAATGCCGAAGGTGAGTCCCTCCATGCCCTTGAGCATGATCGCCGGTGACGGCAGGACCTTCACCGTGGACCAACGTGACTCGAAACGGCCCGAAGTGTTGCGGACAAAACGGGGTTGCCCTGCCGGATCAATGCCCTGCCACGGCACCCAGCCCAGGAGCCCAAAGAGCTGGCACCCGTTACAGATGCCGAGGGAAAAGGTATCCGGCCGGTTGTAAAAGGCCAGAAACATATCGGCAAGCGTCTGATTGAACTTGATGGTGGCGGCCCAGCCCTTGGCACTCTCCGGGACATCAGCGTAGGAAAAGCCACCGACCGCGGCCAATCCCCGGAAGCTCTCCAAAGTGACCTTGCCCGCCAGGAGATCCGTCATGCTGATATCCCAAGGCTCAAAACCGGCGGCATAAAAGGCGGCACTCATCTCCCGGTCCGAGTTACTGCCCTCGTCCCGCAGGATGGCCACCTTGGGTTTTGCGGCACGGGCAAGGATCTCGGGCGCGGTGGGACGCGGGACAAAAGGCACCGTATAGCGCGGCCCCTGGCGATCATAGATATTCGCCTTCTCCTCCTCGGCGCAGACCGGATTCATCTGCAAGCGCTCGAGCTGGAAGCTCGTTTCCTCCCACGCCGCCCGCAGCACCCGCATGTCGTCATCAAGCACCACCTGGCCGTTATAGCGCACCTGGATGCCGGTGCCCGCCACCGTGGCGCCGATGATTTCAGCCGGGACACTCGCCGCGGCCAGTTCAGAGGCGACACGGTTTTGTTCTCCGGCATCGACCTCGAAGACCAATCCCAGCTCTTCGGAAAAACAGGCAGCCAGGGCCGAGTCCTGACCAGTGAGGGCTATCTCCAGACCGCAGTTGCCGGCAAAGGCCATCTCCAACAGAGTGGTAAGCAGACCTCCGTCGCTGCGGTCATGCCCGGCCAGAATCAGGCCCTGGCCGAGCAACGACTGAATGGCGGCAAAGGCAGCGCGCACCAAGCCTGGATTGTCAAGATCGGCCGGGTCCGAGCCCACCTGCTTCACGGTTTGGGCCAGGGCCGAGCCGCCAAGCCGGTTACGGTCGCCGCCGAGATCGACGTAAAACAGCACCGAGCGGCCAGGGCGTTTCAAATCCGGGGTAGCCACTTTAGTAATATCATCCATGGCGGCGTAGACCGAAATCACCAGCTCACGGGGCGACTTCACCGTCTCCTCCCCGACCCTGGTGGCCATGGACAGGCTGTCCTTGCCGCCATCCACCGCCACGCCAAGGGTGATCATGCAATCGCGCATGGCACAGGCCGCATCATAGAGAGCGGCTCCCTCACCCAGGAGTTTAGGCGCCCACATCCAGTTGCCAGAACACTTAACCTGATCCAACCCGTCGATCTTGGCCCACACCAAGTTGGTCACCGCCTCGCCCACCGCCATACGCGCCCCGGCCCTTGGGTCGGCAATCATCTTGATCGGCTGCTCACCGATGGCACAGGCCCCGCCGGTGATGCCCAAATGGCTCTGGGCTACTACCGCCACGTCGCTGACCGTGGCCTGGAGCGGCCCACAGCAGGGTTGTTGGGCAATGAGACCGGTGACCGAGCGATCCACCTTGTTAGTCAAGAAACGCTTGGAACCCACAGCCAACAGCCGCAGAACATTGTCCAACGCCGCCCGCACAGTCAAATCCGCAGCCAGAGTCACCGGCGACAACGGCTCGGTGCCCCTGGCGTCGGTAAAGGTCTTGGTGGGGATATTGCCCAAGACCTCGTGCAGCTCCAGATCCACGGGGGTGGAGCCGTCCGCCTCGTCGTAGACTATGAAGCGCAAGTCGCCGGTCACCTGACCCAGAACCTCGCAGTTAACCTTCTCCCTCTCGCAGATAGCCAGAAACTGCTCGAGGTTCTCCGGGCTGATCAAAAAGCCGTTACGCTCCTGATACTCGGCTACATAGAGTTCGAGCACGGACATGGTGGGGTCGCCGGCCTTGATCTTGCGGATGCCGATCCTGCCGCCTGATTTTTCCACCAGTTCTTTCAGGACATTGCCCGGCCCGCCGGCGCCCTGATCGTGGATGACCTCGATCAAGGTCTTGTCCCCCATCTCGTTACAGGCCCGGATCACCCGGTTCATCTTCTGCTCCATCTCGGCATCGCCACGCTGCACGGCGTTAAAGTCGAGATCAGCCACATTGTCGCCCTGAAGCATGCTGGAGGCCGCGCCACCGCCAAAGCCGACCCGGTAGGCCGGCCCGCCGACCTGGATGATGTGCATCCCGACCTTGGCGTCGTTTTTTTCGATATGACGGGCATCAATCTGCCCGATACCGCCGGTGAACATAATCGGCTTCAAGAATCCCCAACGCTCGCCATTGGCCAGTCTGAGGTCAAAGGAGCGGGTGAACCCCTGAATCAGCGGTTCGCCGAATTTGTTTCCGTAGTCGGAGGCGCCGTTGCTGGCCTCGATCTCAATCTCCAAGGCCGAGGCCAGGTTGCCGGGACATGGGTAACGTTCTTCCCAGGGCATGTCGTAGCCTGGGATATGGAGGTTGGCCACGCAATAAGCCGCCGTGCCCGCGCCAAAATAGCCACCGCGGCCAGTCCCTTGGACGTCACGGATCCGACCGCCGGTTCCGGTCTCTGCTCCAGGGAAGGGAGCGACGCCAGTGGGGAAATTATGGGTCTCGGCAGTGAACAGCAGGTGGTTGGTCACCTCGCGGACGGTAAGCGGAGAAGGCTGGCCAGGGTGAACCGGGGCCATGACCTGACAGGTCCGGCCAATAATAGCGCTGGAGTTGTCCTTGAAGGCGATGACGCTGTTGTCCGGATGGGCGGTAAGCGTCGATTTGACGATCTCCATCAAATTCTCGGCCTGGGGCACTCCGTCGATGATCTGCTGCCCCCGGAAAAAGCCGTGCCGCGAATGCTCGCTGTTGGCGTTATTTAAGTCCATGATCTCGACAATGGTCGGATTACGCCGGTGCTTGGTGACGAAATAGTCGTGATAAAAATTCCGGTCCCACTCATCCATGGAAATCCCGGGGATAGCGAGCAGGGCATCGGGACCTTTTTCCTTAAGCGGCACCTCGTAAACCGGCTCGGGGATTACGCCGGTCTCAAAACTGGCCAGAGGCGCGGGGTAGAGACACTCGGTCATCCGGTCATGGTTGGCTTGGACAAAGGCCGTGATCTCCTCCCCCTCAGCAACCAGGTAACGGCGGGAGCGCTCAACCCGGGTGATGGTCGGCATACCGGTGGCCCGGCAGATGGAAACCATGTTCGACGACCAGGCGGTGGCGAAGTTGAGCCGCGGGCCAACCTCCACCACTCTGGGGCCTTGTATGTGTGGGCGAAGCGTGACTGTAGACTCAATGAAGCCATCGGCCAACAGCAGACGAACCTGACGCAATTCGCTTTCCGAGAGGGGGGCGGAACTCTCTATATTAAAACAATACTCCATCTGCTCGTTGACGTGACGATACAGTTGCAGAACAGTGTTAGACATGATATCACCTGGTCACTTCAGCATGGTTGGCCCCTGACGGGGGTTATGGGACAAGAATCTGGTCAGTTGCGACAAACGGGCGCAAGTCGAAGCGGATAGCTAAAAATACGTGTCTTTTCTACAACCCTTTGCCCATTTAGGCAAAGAAAATCTGCCCCAAGAGGCACAAGCCCAGGTGACATCCCTCCCGCTGCAACACCCAAGGTTGGCCCTGCCAGGCAAGCCACCTCCTGCCTTGAATAAGCCTTATGAAGACTAACCTGAGGAACCTCACTGCCGCCCAATTGGCTCATTTCTTTCAGAGCATCGGCCTGCCCGCCGTCCGGGCCCGCCATGTCTTCCGATGGCTGTTTTACCCGGGCAACAACGACTTATCGCAGATGGAGGTCGTCAAGCGGGACATCCGCGACACCCTGGCTGCCCAGGCCACCATCAGCGTCCTGCGTCCTGAACAAACCGAAACCGCAAAGGACGGCACCATCAAATTCGGCTTTCGCCTCCATGATGGCGTTACAATAGAAAGCGTCCTCATTCCCGGCCCCAAACGGCACACCCTCTGCGTTTCCTCTCAGGCCGGTTGCGCCATGGGATGCGCCTTTTGCCTGACCGGCGGCATGGGTCTAAGCCGCAACCTTGAACCTGCCGAGATCGTCGGCCAGGTTATGGCTGTGATGGAGCACATGGTGGCGAGAGGGGTGCAGAGAAGCACACCCAGAGAACTGATCAACAACCTGGTCTTCATGGGTATGGGTGAACCGCTGGCCAACTTCGAGCACCTCCGCACCGCCCTTGCCATCCTGACGGACCCGCTGGGCCTCGAATTCACCGAACGAAGGATCACTGTCTCCACCTGCGGACTCGTCCCCAGGATCAAAGACTTGGGCGCGACAGTGAAAGTGAATCTAGCGATCTCCCTCCATGCGGCCGACGATGAGACCAGAGATCGGCTGATGCCGGTCAACCGCACCTACCCCGTCGCCTCGCTGCTGAACGCCTGCCGTGAATACCCCCTCGCGCCGGGCAAGGTCATTCTGATCGAATACATCCTCTTTCAAGGCATTAACGATTCACCAGCGGATGCCCGCCTCCTGGCCGAAAGACTGCGAGGCATCCCCTGCCGCATCAACCTGATGCCGTTCAACGAATCAGCGGCCATGCCCTTCCGCTGTCCGGCGCCGCAGGTGATCAAAGGCTTCCAGTCCATCCTGCGCCAGGCCGGATTCACCACCCTGATTCGCAATAGCCGCGGCGGAGACATCTCAGCCGCCTGCGGCCAGCTGGCATCAAGCCTTAAGCCAAGTCAGTCTCACCCTTGAAGCGCACGTATTTTTTATGATCTCGACTGACAGGCCTTGCAATTTATCCCGTCTCGACTATATTTGCCAAAGTCCTGAGCCAGGGCAGTGCCTCTGACGCTCAAGCCACAAGCGGCATATGATGACGACCACTCAACGGTTAAGCTGTTCGCCAACACCTTAACTTTGGGAACACCTCACTTGCGGAGAACACTCATGGTAAAAATTGGCAGAAACGAACAATGCCCATGCGGCAGCGGACGTAAGTATAAGAAATGCTGTCTACCGGCCCATCAGTCCAATCAGGGCGCAGAGCTTCAGCCCCAGAAGATATCTGTTAAGGAAGAGGTGGCAAAACTGCAACAGGCCGCCGCAAACCACGAAGAGACCCTCAAAGTCATCGGCGTGTTCATCTTCTTCTCCACCAAAGAAGGCGATGCATGGCTGCTGGAACTCACCGATATGGATGCGGTTGTCGTGGCCAGAGCCGGCCAGGCGATTGAGGTGGAGATCAACGAGTCCCCTGAGACTATCGAGGTGAACTGGTCCCATCAATTCTCCGTCAAAGGAAAGACCTTCACCGCCACCGCATACGCGGATAAGGCCGTGGAGACCCACACCACCTACCCCACCGCTACCATCAGCGGCACTATCAGAAAATTGCAGAGCCGTTTCTCCAGCGAACTCCTCGAGCAGATTCACGTCGATCCGGCCAAATAACGCCACTATCCCGCCATGCGTCACCTTGCGGTCATCAACCCTGCCCGGCTCCTGCCCGCCCTCGGTGTGATGACCGCAATCTTTCTGGTCTCCTCACAACCTGGGGACCAGCTCATCCTGCCCGAGCTACTCAACTTTGACAAGTTTTGGCACCTTTTGGAGTACGGCATCCTTGCCGTCGCCTGCCTCTTCGCCTGCCACCAAGCACGTCACCACTCCCAGACGGCAATTGCCCTGGGGGTTGTTCTGTTTGCCACCCTCTACGGGGTAAGTGATGAATTCCATCAATCCTTCGTCCCGCTCCGGGATGCCTCCCTGGGAGACGTAATTGCCGACTTCCTGGGGGCCACGATTGCCGCTATGCTCTGGTGGCGATTGGTACGACACGAACTCACTCCCCCCAAACCCGCCTCCAACTGATCGCCCTCCACCACTTTTCTCCCTTGGACCTCCATCATTAAGGAAGTCTAGCCAACGCGCTCAACCGGCCAACAATCCTGGGCCAAACGCTGTCTCCCGCCCGCAAAACCACTTCCACCCACCGACCACAAGTCATCCTGGTTAGCATTCAAAACTTCTAGTCAAGATCCCCGATTACTTATTTTAAAAAAAATTTGACCGGCGACGCGTTTTTTTATAGGCTAGTTTAAATGTGGAACTACACTGCGGAATCATTAGGAATTTAAGAAAATTACTAAACTCTTCCATGGCGATCTAAAAAAGCAATAAGGCCAGACGAAACACCTCTTATCACCAAAGCCATGCCAATGATGATACCATTATTGTCACCACCTCGTTTTTTCAAGCAGTGCCGTTTTACACTCCGTATCAAACTGTTTCTCTTGTTTGCCATCATCTGCGCCATCTTTACTACCCTCGGACTGACCACCCACAAAGCCTTGCTCAGCAATAGCCAGTCGGTCGAAAAAATGCTTGCCATCAACAAAACGGTCAAACTGGCCGACGAGGGCAAGATTACCTTGGCCAAGACTGGACAACTCCCCAAAGACATTGAAATATCTACCACCGGCATTGATGAACTGGGCTCTCAGGCAACCACCCTGCGCCAACAATTTCTTGAGATCGGCAAACAGCTTGAGCAATCCACCTCTGGCGACCAGGAGCGACAATTGGCTAAAGACTTCATCGCTATCAGCACGGAATTCTACGATTCCATTGACGCCTTTATCCCCATCCGCAAAAAAATGCTCTCCTACACGGCAGATTACCAGCAGCGGAACCGGCCTCTGCCCGACATTATCAATGAACGGGAACTGGGCCATGTCCGTTTTATCCGGGCCATCAAGGACTCCATCGAAGGCAATAAACGCTTGTCCGGTGGCCTGGACACGGCTGGCTGCGGATTTTATCAGTGGTATTCCCAGACCAAATTTGAGGATGAAGACATCACCGAGGTCTTTGAAGAAATCCACCCCCTGCATGACAAGCTCCACAAGTACGCCCGCCAGATCGACGACAAGATTGCCGCCGGCGACCTTGATGGGGCCAGGGTGGTTTTCACCTCCGCCGAAAAGGATTTGAAGACCCTAGGACTTTTTTTTAGCGGCTTAGGAAAGTTGGTTGAAGAAAAATACCGGACGCAGCAAGACCAATTCAACAAACAGATGGCCAAAGTCAACGAGATTTACGGGAAGGCCGAATTGGCGGCCAATGCTCTGCAACAGTATCTAAACGAATCCACTCTCCGTGCCTCGCTGACTGAAATGCACGACGTGTCGGAAGCCAGCAAGAAGCGGATGTCCGTATTTGTCGGTCTTGGCTTGGTCCTGTCGATACTGATTGCGATCTATGTCGGTTTTATGATGCATGGCTTTGGCAAGTCGCTCAGCCAGATGGTTCACCGGCTCCATGAGAATGCCGAGTTGTTCATCAGCATGTCCGAGCAGTTGCTGGCCAACGCCGACAATACTGAACAATTGGTGGAAAGCACTAACCATAATATAGTCGACACGACAGAAAATATTTCATCCCTTGCCGCTTCCAGCGAAGAGATCAATGCCGCCATCTATGAAATTTCCAGCAACTCCGTCAACTCAGCGGGGATTGCCAAAGAAGCCACCGACGAATCAGCCAAAGCAGCCGTAGTGGTTGACACCCTACAACTTCACGCTGACAGCATAAGCGATGTCAGCAAGATTATCTCCAACATCGCCTTCCAAACCAAGTTACTGGCATTGAACGCCAATGTTGAGGCAGCCCGGGCCGGCGAGGCAGGGGCAGGCTTCGCCATTGTCGCCAACGAGGTCAAAAACCTTGCGCAATCAGCCAACAACGCGGCAGAGGAGATCAGTCAGAAGATCATCACCATTCAGGAGGAATCGAAGCATGCCTCCGCGGTGATGAAGAACATCAGCGCAATCATTGTAAAGATCAGCGAAAATTCCTCGAGTATCGCTGCCTCCGTCGAAGAAGAATCCGCTGTTGTCTCTGAGATCAGCAACCGCATCAGTGGGGTCGCAGGCCTTGCTGATGAAATGTCGGCCCACATCCGCGAAGTCTCCGTGGCCGCAAAAGACACCAAAGACCACTCCGTGGCGCTTCAGCAACAAGCCGAAACCTTATCTGTTGAAGCGGAAGAGCTAAACAAAGTGTTGCTGAAGCTCTAGCAGCCGCAACGGATCGCCCCCTGGCATTTTAACCCCATACCAACCGGAGAGAAGACTATGAAGATGTACAGGACCACCCTCATGACCGCATTACTGTTGGCGACGACCAGCCTCGCCTTTGCCTTTAATCCCGATGGCGGTGATCCCGCCAAAGGCAAAGAGGCCTTCGGCACCTGCAGAAAATGTCACGACGGCAGCAAGGCCACCAGCATGAGCCCTTCCAGCAAGACAAAAAAACAGTGGGAACGTTACTTCGAAAACGATTTTGAAAAGCTCAAGAAAAAAATGCCGGAATGGGACTCATGGGGATATAGCAACGAATTTCTCGAAAACGTGTACCGCTATTCAGTCGATCACGCCCTGGACTCGGACAAGCCACAAACCTGCGATTGACAATCCAACGGCAGGGCCGGCAAAAACCGTCCCTACCCTGGGAACAAGCCACACCCGGCACAAAAAAACGCCGCGGTGAAGCCAACAAAGCATTATCAACAGGGAGATACAACACATGAAAAAACGGCATTTGGCACTCGGTCTGACAACATTGGCGACCGTGATTTCGGCATCTGGACAATTCGTGTCATGGTCTCAAGCAGCAGGGGCCGAGCCCTCTCGCCAGGAACTGATGGACGAGGTCAAGCAGCTGCGCGCGATTGTGGAAAAACTCAACTCGCGGCTGACGGACACCGAAAAAAAACTGGAGAACTCAAACGTAGACAAAGTTGAGAAGAAGATCTCCAAAGTGGCCGACGAACTGGATGACCTGGACGCCAGGGTTGGCACCGCCGAAAGACACACCATCATGGACAAGGTGACCATCGGCGTGGATCTGCGCTCGGAAGTGACCACCATGCACTACAAAGATGCGCGGGTGCTGCCGGAGTGGAATCAAAACATGCTGAGTCTGTGGGCCATGAACAAACTGGCTGTGCCGTTCAGCGATTATGGCATAGCCAACCTGGTGTCCCAGCCAACAACAGGGGTCGTGGGCGGAACGGTGGACCAAGTCCCAGACTATACATTCAACGCCGCCTTTGCCCGAAGATACTCCTCGGAGCTGATGGCGATGATGCCCGCCATGATGCAAGGCGGTTTCCTCTCCGGTTTTTACCTGCCCACCGGCACGGACGGCGTCGTGGGTGGAACCCCTGATAACTTCTTCATCACCAATGCCGATGCCTTGGCTGCCATGCAGGCAGGAGGCTCACTGCCGCAGGATGCCATGCCCGTGCTCGCCAGCAGCATGAACGGCAACAAGACACTCTTCGGCCCTGAGTTTAATAGCACTGCCCTGGCCATGTATCAAGGTATGTTCAACACCATCACCCCCCAAAAACAGAACATCGACAACGACGCCATCTGGACCAGCCGGGTTCGCTTTGATATGCAGGGCAGCCCGTCTCCCAATCTCTCCTTCGGCGGCCGCCTGAGCGCCAACAAGGTCTGGGGCGACAGCACCGGGGTCAAGTGGTACAGCGGCGACATGTCATCCATCGCCATGGATGGCAACATCAACCAGAAGGGCTCGGATTCCGCGATCCGCCTGGAGCGCGGCTTCGTCACCTACCGGGACGAGACTGCCAGCGCCCCGTGGCACTTCTCATTAGGCCGGAGGCCTGCCCTGGACGGTGCGCCGTGGGAGATCAGCCAGCACACCGTGGTTGGCGGCTCGCCCATGGCCCATGCCATCAACTGGCAGTTCGACGGCGCCTCCTTGGGCTTCGACCTGAGCAAGCAGGTCGGGATCGAAGGATTCAACTTCAAGATCTGTTACGGCTCAGGATTCGAGTCTGGCGTCGGCTCGGGCAACTCCTACGCCATGAACTATAACAACGATGTCAGCGACACCAGCTTCCTGGGCTACATCATGCGCCTGTACGACAAGGGCGACACCAAGGTGGTCCACATGTACGCCCACGCCTTTGATATCACCGACGGCTTTACCGGACTGGTGGCCATGCCGTTTTCCATCGCCGGGGTTGATGCCAATGGAGATCATCTCTACGACTCCTATTTCTTTGATGCCAACAAGGGCGGCTACATAAGCCGGATGGAGGCCATGACCAACATCGGCTCCATGGATCTGGTCACCTTCCTGTACCAGACCAAGGTCAACAACATCGACTTCTTCATCGACCTGGCAGGCAACTACGCCAGCCCCAGCGGCATATCAAGCAACCCGATGATGCAATTCATGGGCACGGATGGCCTGTTGAGCGGCGACGGAGACTACAGCAGCAAGACCGGTTACTCGGTGTGGGCCGGGGTGAAGGTCCCAGTGCCAAAGAGCCAAGGCGCCCTCGGCTTCGAATGGAACTGGGGCTCACGCTACTGGTTCGGCTTCAACGGCGGCGAAGACACCTTGAACACCAGCAAGCTGGCCACCCGTGGCCATGTCTTTGACCTCTACTACCACCAGCCGATCCTGGGCAAAAACTTCATTGCCACCGTAGGCAGCCAGTACTACCTCTACGAGTACAACTTAAGCGGCAACCCCATGGGCAACCCGAAGAAGCTCGACGACTTGACTGCGCTTGACTCGTTGATGCCGGTGCCAGATACAATGTGGAGCGCATACGCCAACCTCAATTACCGCTGGTAGAAGCCAGCGCCGACGCCTCAGCCGCTTGGCTGGGCGCCACGATATGGCTCAGCGCTCCACTCGACTCTCAGGGGCGCTGAGCCTTTTGCTATCTCCTCATTACTTGTCAATCAAGAGGACCCTGCTGCTGGGCACCCTGATGACACAGGCAATAAACTTCACCTAAAAAAACCGCATTACCAGTCCCAGGTTACAGAGGCGATAACCTCCCACGCGAAAGAGAGACGCTATGACAAAACGAAATGCTTGGCTTTTTTGTTGGGCCCTCCTGATCGGCACTGCCTCGATGCTTATTGCCGGGCCAACTTCCCGGGCTGAGGAGTTGGAGGGATGTGCGACCTGTCATCTCGACAAATCCCGGATCGACGAACTGACAGAAAATCTGATTACCGAGCGGCAGAACGTCGAAGTCTCTTCCCTGCAGAAGGGCGAAGGGTACACTGTGAAAAAGGCCCCATTCGATCTCTTTGAAAATGTCCTGGTCAAGAAGGATTTCCTAGCCACGGCCCACGGCAAGATCCCCTGCTCGCAGTGCCATAAGGGCGATCCCAAGGCAGACATCCCAAAGGCGGCCCATCAAGGGATGGTGACTGATCCGACCATAACCGCAGCGATCGAAGTCTGTGGTTCGTGCCATCAGGAGATCGCCCGGACCGCCAGCCAGTCGTCCCACGCCTCACTGGCGACCTCGCTTGCCTCCCTGCGCAGCCGGTGTTCCGAAGAACAGTGGCAGAAACTCAATACCGGGGCCATCGCCCAGCAGTGCGCCACCTGCCACGCCAGCAGCTGCGGTTCCTGCCACGTCAGTCGGCCACGGATCAACGGCAGCGGCCTGGTGGCCGGCCATGTATTCCAAAAACGCCCGGATTACGTCTATCAATGCGCCGCCTGCCATGCCCAACCAGTGGTTGATGACTTCACCGGCAAACTGTCCCGCGGCGACATCCATTACCTCAAGGGCAAGGTCTGCGTCGACTGCCACGGGGCCAAGGAGGCCCACGCCGATGTGAGCAAGGCGACCAATCGCCACACCCTGCCGGAACGCGCCCGTTGCACCGGCTGCCACACCGGGATTGCCACGAGCGCCACCTGCAAGAACGAGATGCACAAGGGCACGGTCGATTGCGGCGTATGCCACGCCCAGGCCTACGAGAACTGCACCTCCTGCCACATGGGAGTCGACCAGGAGGAGATGGTCTATTCCCAGAGCGGCAACAAGTACAAGAGCTTCAAGATCGGTTTCAATCCCCAGCCAGGCCAAGACCAGCCCCGTTTCGTCCTGGTACGCCAAATTCCCGTCCGGCCGGACAGTTTCGCCCAGTACCTCAACGAGGACCTCAAGAATTTCCAGCAGGATGCGACCTTCAAACGGAGCGCCGTGCATAATATCCAGCGCCAGACCTGGCAAAACGCCCACTGCAACAACTGCCACGGCCAGCAAAACCTATTCTTGACCAAGAAGGACATCCCGGCGGCCGATCAGGCGGCCAATCAGAAGGTCGTAGTTCCTGAGGCCTCGATCCCCAAGGCCATCGATTCCCTGGCCCCCTTGGCGGTCAAGGGTCCGGCGCGCAATGAATCGCTTCGTGTCGAGGCTGGCTGGCTGAACACGCGCCTGAAGGATAAGGATCTGCTGATCCTCGATGTCAGACCACAAAAGCAATATGAAGAAGGCCACATCCCCGGTGCCCGCAATCTCTGCGAGTGTTACCTGGAGACCGATCCGAAAAGCCCGCCACCCTACATGATGAAGACGCCCGAAGAGCTGGCGAAGAACTTCAGCCAAAAGGTAGGGCTCTCGCCGAATATGCGCGTGGTGATCTATGATGATGGCAAAAATAAGACCGGAGTCACCTTTGTGGCCTTGGAACGAATCGGTCATCGGCAGGTCGCGTTTTTGGAAGGCAACCTCAACGCCTGGACCAAGGCCGGGTATCTCCTCGAGCAAGGAAAAAGCCCTGAAATTGCTGACAGCGGCTACCAGGCGCAGCCGCAGGAAGTGCTGGTGTCCAGCCAATACGTTAAGGACAACAAGGACTCAGGCGGCATGATCCTGCTCGATGCCCGGAACGTGTCCGAACACATGGGCCACTCCAGCCGAACCGACGTCACCAAGAAACCAGGCCGCATCCCCGGCGCAGTGAGCCTTCCCATTAAATCGCTGCTGGATAGCGACGGTAGACTCAAAACCCCCGACGAGCTGAACTGGCTCTTTGCCCAGTACGGGATCGCCCCAGAGATGACCAAAACCATTGTCACCACCTGCAACACCAAATCCCTGGCCTCGGAACTCTACATGACCCTGCGCTATCTGGGCTACAACAATGTCAAGGTCCATGACGGCTCATGGGCCGAGTGGTCGCGGCTGTTCTAGTGCCTTTCCTGTCCCGATAGCGCGGTCACCGCCCGTCGCGCTGCCGGGAGGCCATGGACTACAAGTCTTCTTCCAGCTGTTCCAGCTCGCCCTGCATCTCCTCCCACTTCGGATAGAGGCGCTCCAGCCGATCCGAAGTCTTCTTATGGAGAATACTCTTATCGGCAAAGGCGTTTTGATCCTTGTACAAGTCAGGATCGATCAAGGCTGCCTCCAGCGCTGACTTCTGCTCCTCCAGCGCCGCGATATCCTTCTCCATCTCGGCAATGGCCTTTTTGAGCGGACCGAGCTTGCGATTGCGCTCTTCCCGGAGCTTGGCCTTGGCCTGCCTGGCTTCCTTGCCGGACAAGCGCTGCTGGCTGCCCTGGTCTTCGCTCCTGGCTTGAGGCATACTAGAATTTTGGCCTCCCTTCTCCACCGCCTGAGTTATGGGCGCCGGTTCCTGCCTCACCTTCTCGATGTAGTAAGACAGATTCCCCTCGTACATGGTGGCACGGCCGTCCTTGATCTCCAGCACCTTGTTGACAAAGGCGTCCAGGAAGAAGCGGTTGTGCGAGACCACTAAAATCGAGCCGTCGTACTGGGCCATGGCCTCCTGCAGGATCTCCTGGCTCATCATGTCCAGGTGGTTGGTGGGTTCGTCCATGATCAGGAGGTTAGCGGGGGAGGCGATCATCTTGGCCAGGGCCAGACGGCTCTTCTCGCCGCCGGAGAGGACCATCACCTTTTTGTCCACCTCGTCGCCACGAAAAAGGAAGGCCCCGAGCAGGGAGCGGATGCCGGTGATGGTCTGGCCGGAATCCACCATCTCCATGGTCTGGAGGACGGTGTACTGGGGAGACAGCTCCTTGGCCTGATGCTGACCGAAATAGGAGAGCTTGACGTTGTGGCCCAGCCTGATCTCGCCGCTGTCCGGACGATGCAGACCGGCCATGGTCTTGACCAGAGTCGACTTACCTGCCCCGTTGACGCCGATGATCGCCACCTTGTCGCCACGGTTGATCTCGATATCCACGCCGGTGAGCACCGCCTTGCCATCGAAGCCCTTACCCACTCCTTTGGCCAGGATCGCCAGCCGCCCGCTGGGGGCCGACGGCGGGAAGCGAAAATTGATGGCCTGCTCCCCCTCCTCGATCTCGATGCGCTCCATTTTGTTCAACTGCTTGAGCCGGCTCTGAACCTGCTTGGCCTTGGTGGAAGTGGCTCGGAAACGGGTAACAAAACGCAGAGTTTGCTGGATCTGTGCCTGCTGGTTGTTGTAAGAGGCGAGCTGCACCTGCTGGCGGATAGCTTTCTCCTCCACGTAGCTGGAATAATTCCCCTTGTAGACAGTAAGGCGGCCTAAACTGAGCTCCCAGGTCAGGTTGGTCAGGTTGTCAAGGAAGGCCCGGTCGTGGGAGATGATGACCATCGCCCCTTGGTAGTTCAGCAAAAAGGACTCGAGCCAGGTCAAGGATTCTATGTCCAGATGGTTGGTCGGTTCGTCGAGAAAGAGGAAGCTAGGAGACGACAGAAGGAGCTTGGCCAGCATCAACCGCATCTGCCAGCCGCCAGAAAAATCGTTGCAGTCCTTCTCCTGATCGGCCTTGGAAAATCCGAGACCGGTGAGGATCTTGTCGATCCGGGCGTCGATATGAAAGATGTCCGAGGCGTCGAGTTGATGCTGCAACTCACCCTGTTGCTCCAAAAGATCGGCAAAAACCGCAGAGGTGGGATCCTCGTGACTCAAGCTGCGATTGATGCGTTGCAGCTCATCCTGCAAGGTCAACAGATGGTCGAAGGCGGTACGCGCCTCCTGATAGAGGGTGCGGCCAGGCGGAAACTGATCGATCTCCTGGGGCAGATAGCCGATGGTCGCCTGTTTCGAGCGGGTGATGACCCCAAAATCGGTCTCGATGTCACCCACCATCATCTTGAGCAGGGTCGACTTGCCGGTGCCGTTAACCCCGACCAGACCTACCCGGTCGGCCCGGTTCAGACGAACCGAGACATCCTTGAACAGGTGCTTATTGCCGTATTGAAGATTTAAGTTTGTAATTTGCAGCATATCAGGTGGCGTCGCCAGGACAGCTTGGGGGTCATCAAAACTAAAATGTCGGAGCGGGCCACAGCCGCCATCCTCCCTAAAAAAACAGTGAGATCGCGGATATGGCCCGCTCCGACAGCAGGCGCACAAACTAACGGGGCACTGGAAGAAAATCCAGTGCCCCGTTGGATACTGACAAGAAAGGTCGCTTAGAACACGCCCTTTACCCGACCGGTATTGACATCGACATCGATGCGGCGGTAGGCCGGATCAGAGGCAGTGCCGGGCATCAGGCTGATAGTACCGGCCACCGGCACCACGAAACCAGCGCCCTTGTAGGTGAGGATGTCGCGGATCGGTAGGGTCCAACCCTTTGGCACGCCCTTCTTCGCCGGTTCGTGGGAGAGGGAGAGGTGGGTCTTGACCATGCAGGTGCCCATCTCCTTGAGTTCTGGGTCGCTCTCCATCCGCTTCAGCTTTTCCTGGGCCTCAGAGGTGTAGCTGACGCCATCGGCGCCGTAGACTTCTTTGGCGATCAACTCAATGCGCTTGGACAGTGGGGTCTCGAGATCATAGAGGAACTTGAAGTCATTCGGCTCCTCGCAGGCATCGATAACGGCGTCGGCAAACTCAAGAGCTCCTTCACCGCC